>OMFB01000018.1_pt1 | contig 37851 bp, 53 predicted proteins | sample 1645571 | NCBI WGS metagenome assembly OMFB01 (sample SAMEA103958166, study PRJEB25191) | human gut metagenome | biome: human-associated habitat [ENVO:00009003]; feature: intestine environment [ENVO:2100002]; material: feces | place: Germany | collected 2013/2015 | reverse complement strand
GGCAATGTGGCCGTCACGGTAAACTCCCCCTTCGTGTCACGGAACGACCGCTATTCCGCCGGCGGAGTCTCTTTGGGCCGGTACGACCCGAATCAGGACTACTATTTCAAGTGCGGCGACTACTTTCTGCCCCTCTCGTTCACCTATTCGGTCAATGCCAAGAAACACACGGCATCGTCCCAGTTGGTGGACGGACCCGTCATATTCGAGCGGGTGTACAAGGAGCCGAAGATCATATCGGTGAATATTCAGGTGCAGACCAAGCAGCTGTCCCCGGCTACGTCCAACCTGTTCGCGGCCTACGAAAGTACGGTCAACGATACCGAAGGCGACCCGTACAAGCTGGAATTGGAGAACCTTTCGAGCATGTTCAACGATCTTTTCGAGAATCAGGACGTGTTCCGGATCGTCAATACGTTCATCAACCAAAACCTGCATGTCAACTACGTGTATATGTCCGAATACGACGTGTCGCCACAAGCCGGGTCGCTGCTTACCGAGATACGCATGCAGTTGATCGAAGTGGACGTTACCTCGAATGTCATATCGGAAGATGCGGCCAATGTCGTAACGACCGATACCGGCTTTGCCGTGAACGGATAACCATTACTGCCATGACCGGAAACTACTTTGAATGCGGCAACGAAGTGATCGTCGAGGGATTCTCTCTCGGCCATTTCTCGTCATTCAACGTAAGCAACAGCAGGGATGTCATAGGAGCTACGGCAGAGATCAAAATACCGCTCTACACCATTTCCGTCACCGACAAGCAGCGCCCCGTGGCAGACAGCCTGCGAATCGGCGTAGACGGAGCCCAGCTTGCGACGGGAGCCCGCATCGAGGTCTATGTGTGGTATAAGGACAATACGACCTTGCAGCATACGTTCCCCAAGATTCTCGCGTTCTCCGGGTTTATCAGAAAAGTGGTGAGCGGTTTCCCCACCACGATCAAATGCGAGGACAACTCGTTTATTCTCAAGTTCGGGCAAGTCAATAAAAGCTGGTCGAAAATGACTCCTTTAAAGGAGGTTATGAACGAAGTCGTCCCGATTGCCAACGACGCTTTCGCCAAATTCCGCAAAGAAGCCGGGCTGACCGGAGAGTTTCCGTCCCTGTCCGTAGCCGAATCGGAAAGCGCCGACGTGGAATTCACGCTGAACGTCTGGAAGGCCATAGCGCCCTATGAGGCTATCTCCCGTTTCGCAGAGGAATATGTGCTGTACGGCCAAGTCAGCAATACGGGGAAAGTCTATGTAGGGACAGGAGCGACCAATACGGACCGACCGACAATCAAGCTGAGCACCCGGCTGAACGTCATCAACAGGGACATTACGCCCGAAGACGGCCTCTTTACCGATTACTACGTCGAGATCAACGGATATGACGAAAAAGGCAACAAGATACAGGTTACCCGCGGAGATGAAACCAAAGGAGAGCCGGTCCGCCTTCCATTCTCTCCGGCCCGGAAACAGGAGCAACTGGAAACGATAGCCGACGCGGCGCTGGCTCGGCTCAAGGGAAACCGAAACAAAGGTTCTATCACCACGCTGTTATATCCGTTCGTCTCGCTGTGGGATTTCATCGAATATGAAGACACCTTGTTTCCCGAACTGAGCAGCAACTACTATGTGATCGGGACGGAACTGAACTGCGACGACTCAGGCTACCATAATGTCCTGAGCGTTACCGACGAAATGTTCTACTATGAGAAAGCGTAACGAGACCTTTTCAGCCCGCGTCGCAGAAATAGGGCGACTGCTCGACCGTCGATTCACGATGGCCGAATCGGTCGCTCTCGTGTATGCTACCGTCGATAGCGTAGACGAGGAGAACAGGACCCTGAATGCCATTGTAGACAATGACAAGACGATCAGCGACATAAATCTTGACATTGTCGTGAATGGGGACAATGGCATTCTTTTTATCCCCACCGTCGGCTCTACGGTGGTGCTCGGATTCGTGGAGAACCGGCCGGAGCTCCCGTTCGTCGTTTCCTTTACCCATCTCGACAAGATTGTCGTCAAATACGATTTCGGGAACGAAGGAGCGACGGATGTCATCACAATCGACGCATCCAGCATATCGGCCCAAAGAGGGGATGCCGGTATGGAAATGCGGAACGGGTTATTGTCCCTGACCGTCGGATCGGCTTCCGTCGCGCTGGATTCCTCGGGAGAAAATCCGCTCGTCACCCTGAACGGAGGGGAGAAAGGCCCTACGGTGGTTATCGGAGAACTGACTGCCCGGCTGAACAAACTGGTGGGGGAAATAGACAGCCTGAAAGAGTTCGTCAACTCCCACACGCACACAGCCCCATCCGGAGGCGGACCGACAAGCTCCCCTACTCCCGGATTCACGGGCTCCTTCTCTCAATTCTCCGACGATGAATACCAAAACGAAGACATAGTACAATGAAAGACATACGATGGGACACTAAGGTAAACGACATTGTCATCGCCGACGGCGATTTCGCCATGACGGATCGGTGCTCGAACCAAAACGGCGCTCTGATCCTTATCAAGCGTGCCGTGAACATCACGAAGGCGCACATCGGCGTGGCCCTCGACGAGCTATATCCCAATCTGGCTCCGGGGGACTTCGATCTGCTCCTTACCGAAGGGATCGGGCAGATATATGAAGACGGGGCCAAATACGTAGACGAGAAAACGATCCGCTCGGGATGGCAAAACATATTCTCCACGGACGGGTCGGTCATCTATAACGAATAACAAGCTATGGCATCCTATCAGGTTCAGGCATTCCAAACTATCTACGATATATGCTACAACGTATCGGGGTCTATCGTCGTGCTCGACAAGCTCATGGAGCTAAACGGCATAGAAAGCTATACCGCCGAGATACCTTTCGGGACTCAGCTCGACATAACGGGCATACCTATCGTCAACAATGCCTGCGTATTGTGGGCCGGTCAATATCCGTTCTATTCCACCCGCCTGTCGGAAGAAGATTTGCAAAATCAGATCAATAACCTCGTAAATACAATGACCCAAAATGGCAAGTCAAACAGCTAATCAGATAAAAGCCTATCTGGCCAATATCCTGCCGAATCTCAACTCCAGCGCCTCGGCAATCTGGACCCGGTTCGTAGACGTATTCTCCACGATCATCGACATCCTGACCGGAGAAATCGGCCGTTCGAATACCATCATAGAGACGGCCGCCCGCTCGCTGCGCGTCATGGGCCAGCAATACTATATCGATAAGGCGCTGGCCTATCAGGAGGGCGACGATTTGGTCGTAGTGAACGACGAAACATTAGCGATGGGATATGCCGAGACAGACACCAGCAAACAGATTATCAAGCAGGTATATACATCCGTCCCGGATAACGGGGAAATATATCTGAAAGTAGCCACGACGGATTCGGACAACAACCTGATTCCGCTCACGACGCAGCAACTCGACGCATTCAAAGGCTACATGAAAAACTGGGAGCCGGTGGGCATTGCCGTGACGGTATTCAGTCAGGTCCCCGACCGGTTCGACTGCGCTCACCTGTACGTCAGATACTCGCGCGACTACAACCTGATAGCCATTCAGGATAACATCAAAGCGCTGCTCGACCAGTTCCAGATGCAGCGCCTCAATCGCTCGGCTCTTTATATAAACGACATCGAGTCGGCCATCAAGGATATTACGGGCGTAAGGGACGCCTTTTTCGACGGCGTTACCATCAACCGGTGGGACACATCCGAAGGCGAGGGCAAGTACGTCCCGTATGTTCCGGACGACGTGGCATCCAACCCCTATCAGGGAATCATCTACCTGTACGCCGGATATTTCAATTTCAACGACAATATTTCCGACTTTACGGCGGATAGTCCCATAACCATCTTCGAATCGGTGTAGTATGAAATTCAGAGCTGTCGATATACCCAATCTGATTTATCAGATACTCCGGCCCAATTATGCCGTCACATACGGGGACGAAAAGACGCTGCCGGCCCTCAATCAGACGTACAAGTTCCTGCTGGCATGCCTTTATCCGCTGCAACCCAAATGGAACGAATACGACGCGCTGAGGCGGAAGTATTACATGATCGCATCGTGCGAACCGAACATCAGCAACGTTTCCAATGTCCTCAATCATCTTTTCGGGCAATACGGAGAGATCATCATCTCCAATTCGAGCCTGAACCAGATGTATCTGTACGACTCGTACCCGGAAGACGAATCGAAACAAGTGTACCTGTATACCGAGGGAAGTGAAAACGCCCCGGTCTACTGGGGATTTCAGGGCGCTACGTCCAACGAGACTATCGTCAGCGTTCCCGTCGAGCTTCAGTACAGCGGAGCTGTCATCTATAACGCCGTATCCGTCCCGGGAGGACCTACTATCGCCATAAGCGACAAGACCGCCTACATAACCAATAACAACTGGCTATCCTATAAAACGGTCGTTCTGCCCAACAATGCGAGCGATACGGCGCTCTACAAGAGTATTACTTATTCAATCAAAGGATCGGACCAAACCCGGCCTATCATCGCTATCGGGGACGGCATATCGGCTATGTCTTTCGATATGGGCGAGACATGGAAGGCGGTCGATTTTCCGGAAGGGGACTACACGAAAGTCGTCGGCAGCTACCTGTCGAATGTGTCGATAGACAACCACTACGCCATTGCCATTGGGGACGGGCTGCAACCGATGGCGATGTATCTGGACCTTCTGAACGGGATTCAAACTTGGAAACCGCTCGAAGGAATCGGCTCATCCTATACATCGCTGTGCCCGTACAAAGACGGATTCGTTTTTATGAACGCTTCCCAAATGGAGCTCGTCGAGCTTGACAATAACTACCAAATCGTCAACTCGTCCGTCAAATCGCTCCCCTATGGACTGTATTACGATTGCGCAGCCGATTCTACGGGGACTCGTCTCGTATTCGTCGGCAAGGGATCGGCCTATGCGGCATCCCCCGACTACGAGCCTGTCGCCTCGTCCTCTCCCATTCTGCCGGAATACGTATGCAAGTCCGTTACCTACGTTCCGCAGGACGGGTCGTTCCGCACATTTCCCTTCTACCGCTCTATGTTCGTCAGCAAAGACAACGGAAACACGTGGAGCATGCAGGAAATAGAGGGAATAGAGGGAATAGAGAAAGGCTCCTACCATACCATATACGGCACGACGCAGGGATTCGGACTCGTAGGCAACGGCCAGATGTACTTCCAGAATCTGTCGGACGGGACCATCCAAACGAACGACGCGCCCATGTCCGATGTGTGGTGGGACTTCCTCGCAACGCTTAACTCGCTCATAATATACGGAATCAAATACACCATTAAAACATATTGACATGGCACTCGACCCCATTTACGATATGCTATTTCAGTACGGCACGGGCAATCCCGTGTTCATCACGGACCTGTCCAATCTGCCGCGTCAGATAAACTACCTGAAAGCCGCGATCAATCTGTTCGGCCAGAACATCGCCATACTGCACGGCTTCGACAAGAACGAGGACGGCTCGTATACTCCCGGTATCATATTATATAAAGGTGTCATGTACTCCTACCCCGGTGAGAGCATCCCCGCCGGGTCGTACCTGCACAGCCGGGAAATACTGTACGGAGAACGAGTGGCTGAAAACGGCGTAATATACAACGCCTTCAAACGCTACGAATTTGTCGCCAACGATGTGGACACGGGCGACGATCTGATTACCTCGGAGCCACTGACCGACGACTATGTGATGAAGCTCAAAAGCGCTCCTATCGGCCCTCAGATGATCGCAACCGACATGCTCAAGGACAAATCGGTTACATCGGCCAAATTAGCCGACGGCGTTATCCCGGGAGCTACCCCGCCAACCGGTCCTGCCGGCGGCGATCTGACCGGGACTTATCCCAACCCGACTATCGGCACCGGGAAAGTGACAACCGACAAGATTGCCGACGAGGCCGTGACCTCGGAGAAATTGGACCCCGATGTGCCGGGAGATATTCTGAACGGGATGATTACCAAAGTGAGCGACTGCAACAGCGCTCTACATAACCGCTTATTCTATGCTCCTTCCAGCTCGAAGAATACGCCTCCGCTGGCCACCTGTGACTTTGTCGGGATTACCTTTTCAAACAGTTTCGACGTAACCCCTTCGGGCGTTACCCAAATCGCCATGCCGGTAAGTTGGCCCACCGGAGCCTCGTGGGCTACCAGCACCCCGCCTTTGTTTATCAGAAATATGCGCGGCTATCCCTCGGGCGGCTGGAGTATATGGCGATGCGTCGCAGAATTTTTCCCGAACAATTTCGCTTCTCCCGCCCAGTCTCTTACCCGAAAATTCAACGGCAGACCTGTCTTTTACCAGTATAAGTCGGCCGCGGCTTTCAACGTAACTACTTTGGGTACCGTCGAACTCGCGGACAACATGACCGGGAAGCATCTGATCGGCATAGAAGGATATTTGACCGGCCAATATGAGGATAACGCGTCGGGAACCGGCACTATTATCGGCATGGAAATCCCACTCACCGGCGGAATGTCCAAGTATGTGGGCGAGACCAATATGGAGATTACGGCCTACACGTATGAGAAGAACGACAAGCTATACATGAACATAACCACCTCTTCAGGCCGGCAGACCACGTTCACATACCATATCGTAATGAAGTTCGACTACATATAAACCTACCCATCATGGCTCTGAAACCCATACGCGAAATGCAATACGCCGAAAATATCGGCAACCCCGTGTTCATTACCGATCTGGCCGTTCTGTCTCAGAACATAGTCGAGCTCAAAGCCGCGATCAATATGTTCGGAAAGACTACGGCCATTATCTACGGCTTCGACAAAACGGAAGGCGGATATACTCCCGGCATCGTACTCCATAACAAGCAGCTATATTCCTATGCTGCGGGGGATGTCATTCCGGCCAATACCTATCTGCACTCGGTCGTTCAGCAGACCACGCCGCGCATATTGGAGAACGGCTCCACATTCAATGCGTATGTCGAATATACGTTTATCGCCAACAGCACATCCACGGGCGACGACCTGATTACCTCGGAGCCACTGACCGACGACTATGTCGCCGAGCTCAAGAATGCCGCGCAAGGTATTCCGCCCATAACTACCGATATGATCGCCGACGGAGCCGTGACAGCCGAAAAGATCGCAGAAGGAGTTATTCCGGATGTTCCGAGCTCCCTGCCTCCGTCCGGCGCTGCCGGTGGCGATTTGACCGGGACCTATCCTAACCCGACTATCGGTGCAGCGAAAGTAACGACCGCAAAGATCGCCGACGGAGCCGTGACAGCCGCAAAACTGGCAGAACAGCCTATCGTAAACCGGGGCGCTGCTTCGGATTTGAATAACGCCACAACTTACGGTTTTTACACCTACGATGCGACTACGCAGAACACGCCTACTTCTTACGGCAGCATCATTGTCGTCGAAGGAACCGGGAAAGCCGGTAATTGGATACAGTTGGCATTGGGGTACTCTGCGGGCAATGTCAATCCGTCCGTTTTTGTCCGATTCCGGCAAAGTCTGGAATCTTGGAGCGACTGGGTTAAAATCTGGAAATCCAATGATTTCAATCCGGATAGTAAATTTAACAACCTTGGGCAAACTTACGACAGTAATAATGTTGTGGGTAATGGCTACGCTTTAAAAGAATTAGGAGCCACATTTAGTGGTCCTTTCTTAAAATGGGGTATTCCCGGTCATATGTTCGAATTTTTCTCGGCTAATCGCATCAATGAAATACAAATTCGCCATATGTCTCAAGGGGTGTGGGGCGACCCTGTTATAATGTACCACTCCGGCAACTTCAATCCATCCGATTATTTGTCGAAAGAGAATACAACGGTCTACGTGCCGACCGGAGAATACAACCCGGCTACAAAAGGGTATGTCGATTCGGCTGTGGAGAATGGAAGTACGAAGAAAGTTAATACCACTAACCTGAATACGCTTATTTCAGAGGGTACGTGCTTTTTCCAATTTGCCGCATCGACGACGAACGCTCCTATGCCTCAAGGAGGCGGAGGACTTCAAATAGTACTTACCGATAAAATCATACAGTTCGTTACCATTTTCTACTCGACATCATATGCCGGCCCTTCTTTCTATCGTACTTCCAATACAGCTTCAGCATCCACATTCTCCCCGTGGAGTTGCTTTGCGGAAAACAGCGATTTCGGACAGAACGTCTATTTTGAACAACAATTAGACGCGACGCATTTCAACGATGCTCCCGTTGTCAAGAAGCTCGTCAAAGGATCGTATACCAATAAATTCGGGCTTGCGACTGTTGTACTGGACAACTATGCCTCGACTTTATTCCCGGGAACGTACTCCCAATATGCGCCTATCGCTTTTCGCGGGTACGCTAAGTTCACGAACTATTCCACCAAAGCGACTTTGGCTATCGTGCCCGTTAACAGCCAAAATAATAATAACTATACATTTTTTACCTATGTCAATCCGTCATCGATATACCAAGTTATGGCCAATTTCACAGGCGGTTTGGCATCAGTTCGGGAACAAGTCGATTATTTGGTAGAGATAACCTACGGCAAAGTGGTATAACAATCAGCACAATGGAATACATCGCAGCGATCATAGCGGCCATCGGCACCATCATAACCGCATGGTTCAAATACAACCAGTACCGACGGGACAAGATGACCGACCTAAAGATATCCCAAATAAAGCAGGATATGTCGGAAACTTCCCTGCGTCGGGTAGACAATTCGGCAATCGTGTTCGGCGAACTGTGGGACATACTGTACACGCTGGATGCCGACAGGGTATATATTATCCAGCCTCACCCGCTGGGTAACGAGGCTTACGTTTCGATCTACTTCGAGGTGAAGCGTAAAGGCATCGACGGGATGAAACAATATATCCATGACATAAGCATGTCGGACATGCCTAAATTCTGTGCGGACCTGAACCGGAATCCGTACATCCACATATCCGACATCGAGACGCAAATGGACGATATGTATGCCCGTTCGCTCTTTTCCTCTCACGGCAGCTCCATATTAGGGATATACCGTATGAGCGACAACCAGCACGACTGGGTCGGGTCCATCGTCTGCGAACTGAGAAAAGACTCCAGCATCTCAGAATCTTTTCTCAGAAGCAAATTGCACGTAATCTCAAAAAACATTCAGTACATTTTGCCCAGATACATTGGCTCTCACACTAATTAAACTTTATTGCTATGGTTAAGAAAATCACCAAATCCGATCTGCCTCCTATCCCGAGCATCGACAGGATGGCCAACAAAATCAACGAAAACTTCGAGTCCATCGAAGGGGGCGGCGCAACTCCGAGCGGCGCTGCCGGTGGCGATTTGACCGGAAGCTACCCGAATCCGACTATCGGGAACGCAAAAGTTACTCTGGCAAAACTCGCGTCGGACGTTACCGCCAAACTGGTTACACCGCAGACCACGCCCACATGGGGTGCATCGGACACGGCCGAAGGCGTGCAGGCGAACCTGGTCCTGCTGGCAAACGCTCTGAAAACCGCCGGTATTCTGAAATAGCCATGCTTCTATCTCTGAGGCGAATCTATTTCGCGCCCACTTATACCATCGGGCGTTTAAGCATCCCGTCGGCATCCTTCGAGTGCGATACGCTGGAAGATACCGACCGGGATGCCAACGCCAATGGCGTATTCGACGGTCAGGAAGTCAAGATATACGGCAAGACGGCTATACCTTACGGTCGCTATCGGATCGCCATGACCCAGTCGCCCAAGTTCTCGCCCCGGTACGGCGGACGAAATGTCCCCCTGCTGCCGGATGTGCCTCACTTTTCAGGAATACTTATCCATTCGGGGAACACGCCGGCCGACACGGAAGGTTGTATCTTGGTCGGAGAGAACAAGGTAAAAGGACAGGTCATCAACTCCCGGGCTACCCTGTTCCGCCTGCTCGACATTCTCGACGAGGCCGAATCCCGGGGCGAAGATATTTACATCACGATTCGGAAATGAAAATCATCTACAACTCCCTGATCCCGTTTCGCGGATATAAGGCCATGATGCTGTTCGGGGTCATATTCGCGCGCAAAAAGTTCAAGCCCCTGAGCGCCGTTACCGTCAATCACGAATCGATCCATGCGGCCCAAGCCAAAGACTGTCATGGATATTTCCCGTATTACTGCCGATATATCTGGCAATGGATATGCCACGGCTACAAGGGGAATCCTTTCGAAATAGAGGCCAAAACCCATGAACGGGATTTGAACTACCTCTACAACCGAAAGCCCGAGGCGTGGCGCGACATGATGTAGACATTCGCAGCGGTTCTTTGACATATTGGAATTACCGATCTGAGCAATGTGCAAAATTTACACATTGCAATTGCCGAGAACCGGGGGGCACAATGATCCCCCCGGTTCATATAGCTTGTGTACTCCACCAACAAATGCCTGGAAATTATAAGTTTGAGTTATACTCCGCCTGATTCCATAAATATATAAAAACAGGGCGTGGTTGTGATTTGATGTAGAAAGCGGTAACTCCGAATATTGGAATTACCGCCTTTTTTATGCCCGGGCGGATAGGTTCGGGCATTTTTATTTTACTGAAACATGAAAAACGTTGTTATAGCTTTAGCCCTGATCGCGGTCGCATTTCTGCTGGGGCGACGGAGTGTGAAGCCGGAGATCGTCGAGATCCACCGGAAGGACACGGTGGTCGTGCGCGACACGGTCCGGGAAACTGTCCTCGTGCCCAAAGTCCGCTACTTGACCCGTGTCGATACGGTACTTTTGCCTGTTCCGGGCGATACGGTGGAAGTCCCGGTACTGGTCCCGATTTCCCGGAAAGTATACGAAGGGGAGGATTACCGCGCCGTCGTGTCCGGCTTCCGCGCGTCGCTCGATACGCTCGATATTTTCCGAAAAACGCAGACCGTGACGAATACGGTCGTCCAGCGGGTCGAGGTTCCCGGCAAACCCAAGCGCTGGGGAATCGGCGTGAGCGCCGGGTATGCCCTTACGCCTCAAGGGGTAAAGCCTTATATAGGAGCCGGAATCAGTTACTCTTTTATCACATTCTGATATGCCGAAAATATTCGTTAAACCGCTGACCGTAAACCGAGCATGGCAGGGTAAGAGATTCCGTACCTCCATGTATGATGCTTATACGACGGAGTGCCTATTGAAGCTGCCCGACATAGTGCTGCCCGAACCTCCATACGAAGTACACTATGTATTCGGGCTATCCACTTCTTTGGCCGACTGGGACAATCCGATCAAGCCCTTTCAGGATATATTGCAGAAAAGGTACGGATTCAACGACAAGGACATTTTCAGGGCCGTTGTCGAAAAAGTCAAGACACAAAAAGGTGAGGAATTCGTTTATTTCGACATTAAGAACCTCACCGTACCATGAAATTATATAGATGAGCTTCCTTTCATGTCACCCAACAGTGAGTTCAGGTGCATCACCCAAAATCTCAACTGGCTTGTGATATTGAGCAGATCGTTCTCGGTAGTCGGGTCGAATTTATCGGCATAGCATCCTTCATGGACGAGCGCGATGATTTTGTCTATCTCATCGCGTGTTTTTGCTACCATGTCCCATGTCGGCATGATTAATTTCTCGTCTTCCACTTTGGATTCAGAAATACACAACCCCATGCTGAACGGAGGAATCATTCTGAGCTGGCGGAATATCTCGCCCACCTTATCCGTCCCGTCGTCGAGTACCTTATATATCTTATCGAACATTTTGTGCAGAGCCTCGTATTCGTGCCCTGTCACCATCCAATGCCTTCCTTTCACATTGGACTTGGTTACCTGCATTGTAGCAAGTATCGTGTCTAATTCTTTCTCCATTTTCAATCAAATCATTTTTTTCCCATTCTTAAAAATCAGCCGTCCGGTTCCCACCCAAATCGTCTGATTATCCTCGGTCTGTATCTTCAGTCCATAATCATTGCCGTTTTTCCTTCCCTTCAAGGATGTCAGAAAGAATTTGATACTCATTCCGTTTCCTCCATCCCTCCGGGCGAATTCCCGAATACACCGGTCAGGGACCAAGTCTGTCCGTAACTCGCATAGAATTGTTATTTTATCCTCGTTATCCATGAATTCATCGTTTCTACATCAAACACAACTCAAAATGACAGGTCACTGTCTTTTATCTGACCTATGTACTTACCGTTCTTATCGTATAGCTTGATAACCCCTTTTTGCTTCTTTCCTCTCATTTTCAGCCGTCCCTGCTCATCATACACACGGATATTGTCCCGCTCTATTTCCACTCGTCCGACATTTCTACCGTCCTTATAAATGGTCTGTTTTTGTGTGGTCGGCGGCGCTGCCAGCCACATCAATGCAATCATTAGAATCGTTTTCATGTCTCTGCGTTTTAATGATGACGTTTTCCCCTGTAAAAGCGTGCCACAATCCTTTCACACTGCTAAATATACGGAATTATTCTGGTATCGGACCGCCTGCGTCAGGCCGTACCGATCGTTAAACATCATCTTTTTCATATTTCGTCTATTTTTATCAGGCCCGCATTATCGTGGATGTTGCCGATTATTTCGCAACATTGCGATAACCATGATGCGTTTTGCATTTCAGCAATAGAGGAATACGGATATACTGGTGCTCTATGGTCATAGCCGAATGCCACAGGATTATCCTCAAAAGCGAGTCCGCCGGGAACTCGGAAGATGGATCGCACAATTCCGCTATCATCTTCTTTGAATATATCCCCTTCCCAAAAGCTCTTGCCATTCTTGTCTTTCAAACCCGTGTACTGGCCGACGGTGGCCGGATCGACTTCTACCGCAGCGACGGAGATGCGGCCGTTATCGTTCGTTGCTTGGTAAATGAAGGTCCGACCTTGATTTTCGAGTAGGTATCCGCTCTCCCATTTCCCATTGTCGAGGCTCTTGCCTCTGAAAAGTATCTCTCGCATGATTTACAATTTTTGTTAGTTATCGGTTTTAGATTTCTGAATCTCCTTGAGTATCTCTTGCGCCGGGATAAATCGACCTTCCTTTTCTGCGTCAACCGCCATTGCTCCGACGATTGCGAGGCCGGCAAGGAAATCTTCAGCAGAATATCCTATCCTACTTCTGTAAGTACGGCCATTTTTCCAAATCTTCTTTGCATACTCTCGGGCAGCTTCTTCTGGTGTTTTCATCATTCATAAGGATTTTCAGGTAAGGTATTCACGTCGATTGCCAGTCCGGCGTAGATCAGGTTCCGGTAGTCGAACATCCATTCATTGAGCTTGTCGTAGTACCTTAACGCCTTCTCTGTATCAGATACAGGGAAACAATTTAATTTATCTAATGCTAAAGTCGGCACAAACCTTTCCCCTTCGTGGGTGATCTCTTTGGTTAGGTCGGACATCGGGCGAAGAAGAGGCTTTCCATGTTTGGGAGGTATTTTGAGAAACACATATCCACCTATATGTGACTTAATCTCAACGGCAAAAGGACAAACATTTTTATAATGCTTTTGCATTAGCCCGTACGGCATATAGCCGCAAATATCTTTCAACTCAAGTGTTTTCATAGCTCTTTCTTTTCAATCGTTTTACAAAATTCTTGACATTCAGCGCCTGTTCGTAGTAGCAATCCTTCTCCACCACTATTCTCTCCTTGAAGACCGGCAATCCGTCAAAGCCCATCGCACACTCCCGAATCACGTCGGCCGGCTTGATCTCGCCTGTTTTGTAGTTGAAAGAGAACAGAGTGTGCCCCGGTACCTTCTTCATGCTTCCGATCAGCTTCAACTCTTGCTGCTTTTTGATTTGGGCCTCGATGCGGGATTGTTCTCTTTTATCCCAAACTATGTCTGCATCAGGGATCATTTTCATAGTTCATTACGCCTAAGCGCCATCATACAATCGAAACAGAAAAATCCACCAACAGCACCTATGATATCATCCGGCAATTCTTCTTCCGATTCAAAATCACCTTCAACACATTCAGAACCAGTCGGTATACGTTCGTGGCGTTCCCTATACTTTTTGCCATTAAACAGAATGTCTGTCGTCCAGCCGTCTTGTGTGATTTCAATGTTAATTTTGTTTTTCATAGCTCATTCTTTAAAGTGTTTAATGTTTTTTAAAGTTTCAGTTGTTAAGAATTACTTAATAACTGGAGGATGAAGCTGTCATTTATCATTCGCATAACCCATAATAACTCATGCAACTCGTGGCCGTGTCGTCATCGAACAGGCTACCCGTCGCGTTCTGCCATTGGACGTACCGTACAACATCCCGGATCGAGGAATATTTATTACCGCTGGTTATGGCGCGAGTCGGTATTTTGTTAGGACCGAAGAACGACGACTGCAATTCCTTTTCGAGGTTTGCGATTTGCTCGATACGTTCCGGCGACTGGATGGCGATGTTGAGAATATCCCGCTGACTGCACATCACGCACGGCCAGCAGCCGACCCGCTTATAACCCATTTTGTAGAGGGGATTCGGTTCGAGGCCCGCGGCGAGGATGTAATCGATGACCTGTTGCGCCGACCAGTCGAACACGGGACGCAAAAGATCGTCGGCGAACTGTACCCGGAACGCTCGGACATCCTTGCCTCGATAGGTATGCTTTTTCGGCTTGCCGTTTTTGTCGAAACCGTATGGCTCGAAGTAATACTTGAAGTATGTGCATTGTTTCGACATCTTAGCTCGTGCCGGGGATTCTGCTCCGCGTATGCCCTGAATCATCAGCATATTGTCCTGAACATCGTCCAGCACGTAATCGATCGTCGGTTTGGTTTTGAGTTCTATCGTGCAGAACCGCGCCCGCGTCGAGGGCCATCGCTTTTTCTGCCGTGCAAGATCTATCATCCCGTCGTACTTCTTCGACTTCAATGTTACCAGATCGAGATGCAGCTTGTCGGCGATGCGATGGATGTATTCGTAAGTCAACGGATGTTCCCAACCCGTGTCGCAGAATACCGTCGTGAAATTCTTGGTGATATGTTCGCGGGTCCACAACAGCGCTGCAAGGCTATCTTTACCGCCGGAAAAAGTAACTATGACTCTCATAATCTATCTGTTATTATTTCCCGCACGCAACGCACGCTGAAGCCGAGGGCGCGACCGTTGTAGCTCAGCGGGTTGACGTAGCCCGAGTAGAAGCCGAGGGTGCCCGCGCCGTTGTCGCCTCCGTAGTACGGCGACGAGGACCAATAGTAGCCGTAGGAGCTCGTGCTGGCCAACTCGCCGCTATTGCTGTAGCGCAGGCCCGCAGCAGGCAGGAATAATGATCCCTTGTGGTCCGAGTCGTGGTTGCCCCCGAACCAACGGCCCTTGCGCTCGTCGTCCCAAGTCGAGCCGAGATCGCATAATGCCTTCCATTCCTCCCGGGTCGGCAAGCGCTTCCCGACGGACTTCGCGGCCTCCATCGCCTCCTGCCATGTGTAGTAATGATGGCCGTCCTTCTCGTAACCGCCTATGGCCAAATTCTCTGTGTCCCACAGAAGGCCGCATAGCTCTATGGAGTCGGACACAGAACCGGCCGCAACCGGATTCTCCTCCCTCCATTGAGCGCCGGCAATGAACCCTACTATCCAACTGTCGTGTAAACATTCATCCAGAATATCGTCGATTGCCGGATCGTAATCTTCCAAACGATACGGGCAAATTTCCTCGGCTACTTCATGTAATGTTTTCATAATCTGAAATTTTTAAATTCACAGCTATAAAAAACGGACTTCTTGTTGCACCAATGGGCAACCCGACGCTGCTCAACTGTCGGTCTGATCTTGTTATCAAAATCCCGGTACGGCTGGGCGAATGGGTTGATGTGCATTTCACGGAAAATGTTCAATCTGTACAACGCATCATCAATTTCTTTGACAAGGCAATAGACAAAAAAACGATGTCTGTTGACCCCCCCGCTGCTCAAGCTCCCGAATACACTTCAGCACAGGTTCTATCTGGGCGCGTGTATCGCAAGCGAACCGGATATGTCGAATCCATTTCACCCGTGACAGCAAATCGAGAATGTAAGGGTCATCACAAGCTCGCCGGGCATCCAGCCCTTGATTGAAGTCCACCGCGATACCCATGCGGACGATTTCCTCGATCTGTTCCAATCCGAAATCGGATGCCAGCACATTGTTGTCGAGCAGTACGGCCCGGCGTTTGTTGCCGATGAATTCGCGTATCGGCGATGCCGGACGTATCGAACCTTCTTTATGCGGAACGATACACCACGGACAATGATTCGGACAACCTCGGGTAAGGAAACCGTAGGCTTCATCCACTCCGTAAAGCGAATAATCAGGGCACATATGCTCGATAGATTCCGGCAGTGTCGTCGTGTAGTCTCGATAACCTGTCCCGGCCTTCACCACTTCGCAAGGGTAATAATCCGAACAGTCGGGCGTGAACGTGAAGACCTTCGACATATACACCCTGTCGTAGCTGCCGAACATCGCATCGGCAAACTCGACCGAATCGCCCTCAGACTTATGCCACGCCGAAAGCTTCATCAGCGCAAGATTCGGGAAGTGATGACCATCCACATCTACTATACCTATTCGCATCGGGGTTCGTAATCGTTTAGCTTCAATTTTTCATATACCCTTTCTTCTGCCTCCTGCTCGGCAAGCTCTACAGCCTGATAAGCAGTTACTCTATCAACCACATCGAAAATCCAACCGCCTTCAGTCATATACCCCATATCACTTTCGATGATTTCTTTTGCTCTTTCGCTTTTCATGGCTCAATCGTTTTTACTCCCCAATTTCTTCATTGCGTCCTTACATATAGCCACGACGCACTCGCACTGAAATTCGTCGAACATGCCTATGTGGCATACTTCCGGCTCTACACCCATTTGTGCGGCCAGCCATCGGTAAGCCTTGTTCCGGTTCGATATGCCCGGAATGTATTTCGGCCATATCCGGTTGATAAGCGGTGTACGGGAAATCGGGTCGAAATAGTAATGAGCCCGTTTTTTCCACTCGCGAAGAGATCGGTTAGCCAGTCGGCCGAGCGCCTTGTCCGTACCCCGGTGAACGCCCACGTAAGCGTCGCACTTGCGGCACAGGTAGATCATTCCGTAGCTGATCCCGTGATAGACGGCAGCGCTATCGACATACTCCGTCGGCTGTCCGCAGTAAGGGCAGATTTTGCCTGCCATAATCAAAGTCGTATCATAAAATCGTCGTCCCATATCAACATATCGGTTTTGATAACATAATTTGTCTATCCCCTGAACCCTCGTATTCGGCCTTCTTTGGTGGCAATTTTCAATTTTCTCTGTTTGATGATATAATCCCTACCCTCGAATGCCAAAAGCGTAAAATAGGCACTTCTATTTCGTTTTGTGGCCCCCTTGTTGCACATGGCTATAAGTAGCCGCTTCAAATCGTCCGGAGTCATGCGCTCGAAAATCCCCAGTATCTGACGGTCTGTCAACGGAAACTCCATGAGCGCCACAGAGGGCGTATACTGGGCTATCCACTCTCTCACGTTTTTCACGAGCAGCTTTTTCGACGACTCCGCCCATCTCTCCATGCCGTCCTCGCCTTCCTCGCGCGCGCACGAAGTGTTCTGTATATTTTTCAGTTTATACTGTGTGTGTGTATTATTCTTTTCTTTCTTATAATTCTTTATATATTGGTCATCTTTCGTTGTTGCCTTCGCGTTTCCTTCATGCTCGACATATCGTTTCCTTCGATCTTCGCACACCTCCTCTATTCCTACTGTTCCACAGTCATTTAAGCTTACACCTTCTGTTTCCTTCGTGTCAAGAGTTTCACTACCTTTCATTATCCCGCCATTGTTTCCTTCATAAAAGGAATTTCCTTCGTAGTTATTCGGGTCCTGATAATAATCGTATTTACAGATAGTTACAATCATTCCGCCCGTTTCCTTCGTAACGGTAGCGACGCCTGCATCTCTCATCCGCCGGATGGATTTTGAGAGCTGAGATTTCGAGTATTTCATCTTCCTGAAACCGACTTTCCAGCTCAAATCTTCCTGTATGTCCTCCAGCCGGAAGAACCCCGATCCCCGAGGCATAAGGTCGTGCTTATAGTAGTTTACACTTCGCAGAAAGTATTGCCACAGTTCTCTGTCTACCGGCGGATTGTGCGCCATGCTCCCCTCCTGTATGCAGCGCGGCTGCAATATGTATCCCCCCTTTATCATGTCTCCTAAATTTTTATCTTCGTTAAAGGCTTGCCAGGTATCTCCCATACCTTGCCATACCGATTGCTCACTGCTAACACCAATCCGTTCTCCCGGATAATCTCCCGCCCCTCTCTCGCGCTTATAATGCTATGGTAATGGGGATATATTATTTCCCATACTTCCGTTACATCATCCGGCATTCCAATCGGGTTAACATAGTATTTGGCAATTATGAACTTCATCGTTTCTACATCAAATCACGACAATCACGACACACGTGATGCACGCAAACTTTCTCGTTATGTACCGGGGATAGCATCTTGATTACAGGGCAATACCCTATCCCCTGCTCCACGTCTTGGACGAATCGGCATGTCTCGCATTTTACTTTCGTCCTCTCACCCATTTTACGTATTCTTCCTCCCTTTCTCTTCTCCACCATTCTAATAGTTCCTCATCTTCTTTGGCTTCTTGCTCCCTTTGTGCGTTGGTGTACGAGTGGGCCGCAATCATTGCGATTATGGGAGACAATACGATGAACAGCAGCCCTATAATATGAGTACAGATAACGAATATTATCTCTCTTACCGGGTCCTTTTCGCTCCAATCCGCCCACTGCGCGAATTTGTCGAAGCACTTGTCTATTGTTTTGGGTTCTCCTTCCATGTCAGTATTCTTTATCCAGTTTTTTCCGTATTCTCGCCGAAGGCAGGACGGGATATTTGGATATATCGACAAACAGCACCCCATCTATATTTTCGGCTTTTATCTTTCCTAATGCTATTCTTTTCTTGACGCCGTTATAGGTGATTCCGGACATCATGGCGTAAGTTTTCAGCCGGATCAGAACTTTCTCATCCTCCATCATTCATTCGTAATTTTTGCTACTATTTCGTCTACTTCCTTTTTCTCCGCCTCTTTGGCATCGACTCCATCCACATATATCGGATCGCAGGACTCTATGTCTTCGGAACTGGGAACGGATTGGTCGAATTTCAGCGCCGCCGTTATCTTGGGTTGCTGTTGCGGGTTGATCGGGCACCACTTTTTAATAATGCTTTTCAACACCGTCTTTTGCCCCATAGCTACGAAATCCGTTTGCCACAATCCATTCTCCCTGTAGAATGATTTGGAATACTTTGCCCCGTGAGCCTTGCATTCGTCCACCGTCATGTACAGATAGAAATCCGCACCGGTCATCAGCTTCAGGTAAGAGACGAATCCGTTCAGTATCGACCTGTCCGGATTGTTTAGATTGAATCGCATGTCGCCCGTAAAGGGATTTATTGCCTCTATGTCACCCTCGTACACGTTAGCCACATGGATACGCGCCACATTGCCGGTTCTGTGGGCGAGCTGCACATATCCGTTCTTCATTATCTGGAATTGCGCGACTCCACCGTAGGGAACCAATGCCGCCTGCCCCAAATTGGTGTCTATCGACAGATTCGTATACGCCGCAACCAAAGAGGACCGGATAATCGATGTGGGATCGGCTTTCATCAGCAGCTTATTGTTTGTCGTGGCCGACAATATCGACTGCATAAAAGAGGGTGCGTACTCCCCCAACATCATCTCGAACCGCTTTTTGGTTTCCTCGTGGAACAGCGTTTTTTTTAGCTGCGTTAAAAACGATTGAGAGGCTATATACGGAGATCTCGACCTTCCCATCGAGGCCCGTGCCAATTCTTTTTCAGTTTCCATAGCCGTTATTTTAGCCCTAACTTGATCTTGATCACTTCGGCAATAGCCATGTACTGCCTTTCGAATTCATTTCCCTGATGTGTCTTTTTGACTTGTTCCTCGAACTCTTCAATAGAACCCCGAAAGCATCCGCAGATGATTTCAACTTTCCCTGATTGAGTTTTATAGGCATGGGTGTGACGATTAGCAGACCCAAAACAATCAAATCCACAATGTTCATTATTATTTGACACCTTAGCATCGCCGGACACCTGAGCATTGCCGGACACCTGAGCATCGCCGGACACCCAAGCATTGCCGGACACCTGAGCATCGCCGTACACCTTAGCATCGCCGCACACCCAAGCATCGCCGGACACCCAAGCATCGCCGGACACCTGAGCATTGCCGTACACCTTAGCATCGCCGCACACCCAAGCATCGTCGTACACCTTAGCATCGCCGGACACCTGAGCATCGCCGTACACCTGAGCATTGCCGTACACCTTAGCATCGCCGTACACCCAAGCATCGCCGTACACCTTAGCATCGCCGTACACCTTAGCATTGCCGGACACCTGAGCATCGCCGGACACCTGAGCATTGCCGGACACCCAAGCATCGCCGGACAGGTTATCTTCTTTTTCAATATACCCACCAAGATCACCTACATCGGCATGCTTGATTTTACGCGTGCATTTGATTTGTAACAACTTAATACCAAACGCGTTGATTATAAATTTGTCCGTTAATTCGAAATGTTTGTCCATAATATTGAGTGTTTTAAATTTGTCCTTAAAAACCCTCCGGGGCCGTCGCGGATGCGGTGGGAGTGAATCAACCTAAAACTAACCTGACAACCTACGACAGGTAGGGATCATTCTTGAGCCTCATGAGGTCGAAGTCGTTGGCAACCTCACCTTCGGGCAAGTAGGTTTTCAAATCGGCCGAGACGATGAACAGTCTGGGCTCCTTGAAGCGACCTTCGTAAATCATCACGGATATATTCAGATTGCTATAAAATCTGTCCGTGTTGTATTTGATCGTAGCGCAGAAGTCTCCCGGATACTCACATGATTTGTCCTCGACCAGCATCGCCAACTGGTAGTAATCTTCGTTTGTCAAACGTATCATAATGCCTATTTAAATTTCAGCATTCTGTAACTCGATTCTACCGTGCATTCGCTGACTATGTTCGGATATTTCAATCTCAGCATTTCCGTATCCAGCTTTTTGCGGCAATAGGATTTAAAGGTGGCGATAGTGGTTCCCTCGTACTCCATGCTGTCCTGCTCTCCGAATCTTAGGATCATCTCGCCCTCTATCTCCTTTTTCTCTCGCTCCAGTACCTTGATCGCCTTATTCAGTTTCCCCAGACGCTCGTACCTCGAAAACATATCTTTCCCTACCCTCACGATACCTTCCTTGCTCTCCGGGTATGTTTCCCGAATGTCCTGCGCAGTGGTAGGTTCCGGTTGTTCGCCCCCGATTATGTGCTTCTGAAACCAGTCGGTCGCCTTGCGCATATTCGTGAGCGTCCAATCTTTATCGAAAGTATAATGTCCGTATTTAAGCTCTTTTCTACCGTCGCAAATGACCAGAAAGGCGTTTTTTCGACCCATTACGGCCATTTGAAACTGGACCTGCGCATACCACTCTTTCGGAATGCTATCTGCGTCCATATCGTCTATTATTCGCTTCGTGTCTTTTATCTCCACCACCGGACGGTCCTCCCATTCCTGTTTGAATGCCTCCCGATCCGGCGAGCATTCCACGAAGTCCGGGAACTCGTCGTTGGTATACACATCGTACGATGCCGAGCGCTTTATAATCGCGCAACCGGTCTCGCTCTCGAACCATTTGGCAATCGCATCCTCCATGAATATCCCCCGGTGCATATTCGCGTTCATCTCATCGCTTCCCTTCGTCTTGCGCTCCCAATACTGCAAAGGCGTAACGTACTCGCTCAAGCCGAGTATTATCCCGAAATCCGAGCTGCCGAGAACCGGCCGGCTCTCCCTGCGCTCCAGCCATTCCGCTCTGGTTTTAAATGTCTCTTTCCGTATCATCGATTATCAATTTTATGTATTTCATTAGTTTTTCCTCTGAAAAGCCGAGGCCGTCGGTAAATGTGTCTTGCGTGGGTATATATTTGGCCCGGACTTTCCAGCTATTTATGCACACTCCCCGCAAATGCCTGTCCCACGAAGGGGACACGCTTAATTCGACGTCGATATACATATCCTCTACTTCCTCATCGTATTCTATCGTATACGTCCCCTCTCGCCCGTTTCGCAACTCTATTTTTTCCGCGAGCATATTCGCTATCTTGCACATATCCAGATCGTCGAACCGGAACAGCTCGTAACACGCCATACGCGTCCGTCCTCGCTTCAGCATGCGCGACACCACAGCGTGCCCGTCATGGCGAAGACGCTGTACCACAGCACTCAGACGATGGACTCCGAACATTTCGGCCGCCGAAAATATCGTAACCGTTTCTCCGCGCTGCAATTCCTGCAAAATCATTTCTTTCTGTGTCATGTTACATTCCTTTGCATTCGACAAATTCCCCGTTCTTGAGCCTGTAAAAAGTGTTTACTTTAATGCGGTCGCCGTCTACCTGCGTACTTTTCACATCTATCACTTTCTTTGATCGGCACTCGGCCAACACAAGCCAGCATCCTAATGCCCCTTTAGCTTTTGAGCGCCATCCGATAGATATGGCGACAGACTGATCCCCCGAGACAATCGCCTCGGTGCCTTTTTTCGTAGTGACGGCTACCGATCTGTTTTTTTCGGATACGATGCTTTTAGATGTGTTTATACCTTCCCTAATGATTTTTTCTGCGGCCTCGGCAATATCGCCCAGCCCCATATCCTCAATCACACGCAATTCCGATGTATTCACATGGTGCCCCTGCTTGTCTGCCTTATTGTCCGGGCTTTCAACTCGGGAGTATCCGCTATCACATGGCGGATAGTACCTTAAAACATCCAGCGGATTATCGAAAAATGATAATTTGCCGCCAATTACGGGGCGTCGTGTGTAAAAACGCCCAACTTCTAACCGTAATTTATTGTCTTTGTAATTTTCAAAACCTATATACCCTTCCATGTCTCAGATCAATAATAATGTTACAATAGCGCCGAATACGCATCCATACATAAAGGACAAAACCCACGTTCTAACTACTTTAGAGGCTGCCGATTTTTGCGAGCTACTATCCATCAATACAGCGGATCTCTCGTCGTCCCATTCGGTTAGGCAACTGGCGACGATATCGACGGACTCCTTTCTGAATCGGTTACCCTCCCACTTCCCGGTATTCTCGTTCTTGGTGGGCCGGCCCATGAAAGAATAGACGTCGCCGTTTTTATCTTTTGAAAAATATATCATCATGGCTTCAAAGTATTTCGTAGATTCTGATTCGGTCGTTTTGAAAGTTGTAAAATCGAGATTCGGACAAGATCGTATCCTTTTTCTCCGATTCGGTGAGGATATTATGGCGCCGAAGCTGGTAATATGCCGAGTTAACCCTGAAAGGAGATTCTGGCCTCGGCCGGTCGTAATACTCCAGTATTTTTATCGGCCTGTTGCGGCATACTTGGTATATTCGGACATGGAAACAGGTGTTTTCTTCCGAATTAGTCGGCCGACATGTAAATACAAAGGTTCTCATGGCTCATTCAGGTTTTCCAGACGTTCAAAAATCCATCCTATGACCATATCCCTATCGCTTTTACATAATCGGCGGTCTTCCTCCACTTCTTTTACTAAGTCCCGCGAAACGTCGAACATATTCCGGTTTACATCGGTATCGAGGTTATCGATGCACTGGCCGTAATAGTCCAAAATACTATCGTTCTTAAAGGTCCGCGAACAAGTGGAGCAACTGGAAACGAGCAGGCATACAATGGCCGTTAAAATCGATTTTCTCATAGTTAATGGATATTATTTCTGCTTGATGTTCCACCTGCCGTGAAGTTTGGCAATAAGGTCTATATAAAACCCATATTCATCGATTTGCTCCTCAGAATAACCTTCAGCCTTCCCAATTTCGCGGAAATGCTTTTGCCACTCCGAAATAGTATATTTTTTATAACCTATTTGGATAGCATCGTACCCCCAGTATGAAACGGAGTGCTGGGAGGCCGATATGAATAATGATTTAGGTACTTTGCAGCCGTTGCCGAGTTTGCAGTAGTTGCCGAGTTCGCAGCCGTTGCCGAGTTCGCAGCCGTTGCCTACCTCAATCCCTCTTTGGGCAAATTCTTCCTCTAATTCGGAAATGTTGGTATACTGAAAAGATACCCACCCTTTATCTAACACATGTAAATAAATCGTTTTCATTATCTCAATCTTTTTAATATTTTAGGCACAATTGATAAGCCTACGATAGGCTTGAAAATAAGCGCGGGCCTGCACATCCATCCAAGTCTCGCGCGGATTAGGATCATTGCGCCCGTAGTTCGTTCTTTTCAGCTCAGACGGTGTACACAGGGCTTTAGCTATGTCTTCATCGTAAATAAGAGCTAACCCGCCATAACAATAGCTATCCCAATTCGTGGCCCCATTTAGCAAGGTTTTTTCGCAAAGTTCCGGAATCGGTTCGCCCTCATTTTCGCAGTACTCGCAAATTTCCTCGTAAGAGTCAAGAAGATCGAGCGCGAAACCATTGACTCCCCGATCCCAGCAAGATCGAGCGCGCAAAGAATTAAGACGCGTACGAATTTGATTTACTTCGTCCCTCCAAGAGCTGGAGAGCTTCGCAGCAGAAGCCGCAATGTTTTCTGTTTGTGACATGGTAGTAAAGTTTTTAATTAGGGGACTGTTCCCTTTTGCTTTATACAAACATACAACACAATCACATGTTTTCCAAATATTTAATGCAAAAAATGCACCCAAATGCAATAGAAATTTGTTATAACGAAGCGAACAGATATAACGCTTTGTTATAATAGAAAGTGGCTTTACAAATGTAACCGAATTCGACACATTTACGCCTGAAAATCACATATATACAGAAATGACCTGAAGCCCGAACACTATTGAAAATCCGATAGTATATCGGAACTGGAATCGCCCCCAGATATTTTTTTATTCATACAGAAAAAAGCTGAAACGTTGGAAGTATAAGAAAGTTTTTGCATAGACATCAGCCCATGGCAGAATGTGAACGTATAAGCTGCTGCCGGTTCTCTATGTTGTCGAGTGCTGATTGGCCGAGAATCGTAGTAATGTATACAGTATATATTCTTACTGATCTGGGCGCGTGTGTGTGCGTATGTGCGCCCGCGTATATATATTCCTTGTAATACGCGCGTGTGTGCGCGCAGGAAAGCTTTTGGCTTTGCTTGTATATCAAGATACAGCGCGCATGCGTGTGCGTGCGTCGTGCGCGTGTATACGTGTGCGCATGTGAATAACATTTGTGTTGAGACTCGCAATAGTGAAATTGGATAGGCAATAAATATGTGTTGTTATCGCTTTCCTGACGCCAAGAACGAGATACATGTATAGGTAGATTCGTTGGTAAACAACCGCCCCCGGTTCCACCATTGCTAATACTAACTATACATCCGGGGGTTTGTAAATCCGGGGGTGGTGTTATTTTTAGCGATGAGTTATTTTAATCGCATATATGTTTGTTTATTAGCGACTTTTTGCTATCTTTGTGGTTGATAAATCGTACATACTCACTCGTATACCCCAATTTATCAACTCCATTCAAGGCAGGTTTTCCCGTAGTAAGGTTTTTTCCTGCCGTATCCTCGAACTCGGAATATGTCCCCGGATTCGAGGATTTTTTTGTTGTATAATTTATTAAAATTATATTTGTGATATTCTCATAAAAAAAACCTATATTCATGGGGAGTTTGATGGATAAGTTGGTAGAGTTGCGGAGTGTGAAGGATGAGGTTACGGTATGCGAGGCGGAGGTTAGCGCAAGCAGTGGGAATATGCGATTCGATGCGGCTAAAGAGGCATTGGATAGCATGGGCATACTTCGGGATTTGGAGGCGATACGTCGGCAGTTGACCGATCCATCGACGCAGATGGGAGATTTGGCGAAGCTGAAGTCGAAACTTGATGCCTACATGAAGTTCGTTAACATTTACAAGAGTGCGGGTAGCATTGTGAACAGCAAAGGTATAAGTTTGGGGGACAGCGACAGTGACGACAGTTTTCAGGAAGTCAGCATATCTCTGAAGCGATGAATATTGATTTAGACATACCACTTACCCCTAAACAGGTAGAAATGTACAATCGATTGAACGACGATAAGTATAATGAGTACCTGTTCTATGGTGGAAGTCGCACCGGCAAAACGTTTCTGATATTATACTGGTGTAGTACTCAAACTATTATCCATAAAGCCAACTGCCTTATTTTAAGAAATGTTCTTACTTCATTGCAGACGGGTATGATCCGTCAGACATTGCCTGCTGTTCTGAAAGCTATTGCTAATCATAACGGAGTAAACAAAATAGATGATTTGGCATCTTCGAATGGTAAGCGTTTTTGCGTGTACGACAAGAAGGAGAATATACTGCGTTTTTTCAACGGGGCATATATCCAGTTCGGGGCGATACGTGGATCGTCGGACGTATCGAGCACATACGACAAGATACTATCCACTGAATGGGGCCATATCTTCGTAGATGAGTGCTCGGAGGTAGATGAGTTGGCTATCGATACATTGAAGACAAGGTTAGCTCAAAAGCTCGACGTGACCAATAAGATGGTCTATGCGCTGAACCCGACAACCAAGTCGCACTGGACTTACGTTCGCTTCTTTAAGAGGGAAAATAGGGAGGGCCTGAAGCTCGAACCGGCCGTAACGGAACGTTTCTTTGTCGTCCATTTTTCGATAATGGACAATCGAGAACATTTACCGGCAGACTATGTGAATACCCTGTCCCAGCTTTCCGCCTTGCAGCGCAAGCGTTTCCTCTCGGGAGAATACAGCGACGAGAGCGAGGGAGAAATATTCGATCATATACCTTGGGGGCCTGTCCCGAGCCAGCTTTTCGACTGCCTGATATATACGGACCCGTCGGCAAAAGATAACGAGTCGTGCGACTACAAGGCATCCGTGTTGCTGGCGTCGGCCGCCGATAAGATATACTTGCTGGGCGTCAAGGCCGTAAAAGGGACTTCGCTGCAAATGATGTACAATATCTTCGAGCTGTTCAAGATGTCTCCCGTTCCGCCACGCATCGTCATGGAGAAAAAGCAAGTGCCTCTCGACTTCGACACGACTTTCGCCCGATTCCAAAGCGAGACCGGATGGAACTGTCCGCTGACGTGGGATACTCGCAATAACGGGAATAAGTTTATGAATATCGAGTCCACGCTCGAACCCCTCTTTCGCAACGGCCGCTTCATCGTCAACGAGGAACTGAAGGGCTCGCCCGAGGGGGAGCTGCTCGTCGAGCAGTTCATATTCTTTTCCCGCAAATACAACAAAAACCGAAAGGACGATATTCCCGACGCTACCGCAAAGGGCGCGTCTCTGTTAAACCGTGAAATGACATCGATGAAATTCACGCAATGGCCCATGTTCTACCGAAGGGGAACCCGAGTAACTTTTTGACGCTATGATACTTTCTCCCATGTATTTTGAAAAAGACCAGCTAAAGCAATGGCTTAGCGCACAACAGATAGCGCAGTTCGAGGGCATGTACTCCGACATCGTACAGACAGCGTACGAGAATGCTTTGGGACTTCTCTATTCCGAGGTAGGTCACATACTCGATCTGGATACCATGCTTTCCGAGACGAACCCCGACAAGAAGGACCCTACGCTGAAATGGGTGCTGCTCGTGATGACCGCCTTCAACATCGCATCCCCTTCGCTCAATGTCTCCGAGCCTCTGCGATACAACTACGAAAAAGTGCTCGCAAAGGTGAACGAGCTCAAAAGCGGCATGAGTTCGATATACGAGGCTCCGACCAAGAGCGAGCCGAACGCACTCCCGCAAATGGTTTCCGTTCGAAACAAGTACATCGGATAAATCCAACTCGTCGATAATTCTTACAACTTCCCTCCCCTATGGCTAAAAAATTCCATCCGTCCTCGCCGAAGCGGTTCCACCAACCGAAGGTGAACCCGTTCTCCGTGCCTAAGAAAGTGGGGGTCCCCAACCTGGTATCCAGATACCTTTTCAACGACTACTACGTCGAATATACCCCGCAATGGTGGCGCGAGGCTATCGACCGGGCCATCAACTATTCCGATCTGACCTACGTCGATTCGATGTACTCCTTTACGATCCAGTCGTCCCCCTTCCTGTGCTCGCAGATCAACAAAAGGCTCGTCCCCATCAAGAAGATGAGAATCGTTCTCGAAGTGGACGGCAAGGAAGATATTCGGCTTACCGAAATGATCGTTCGCACGAAGTGGTTCGATCAGTTCAAGCGGGCATGCAGCCTGAGCAAGTTCTATGGCGTGGTCGTATTCGGTATAGACCCCAAAACCGACTCGTGGCAGTATTATCCCATGCGAAACGTCGATCTGGAGAACAGGGCCCTCCGGTTCGGAACCTACGAGTATATGAATGTCGTCAATGTGGACGAATACGACAACATATTCTTCTTCAGACCCGAGACGGATCAAGATTTCGGCATGGGACTTCTTCAGCCCATTTCCCGAGCCATGATAGGAATCGTGGAGGCATACAATAACTGGAGCATCCTCGGCAAGCGGTTCTCCTACCCTACTATGGTTATCGGATTCGACAACAACAACACGATTGCCCAGCAGTTCGCGGCCGAGCTCGCCCGCAAGGTCGATATTATGGAAACGCCGATCATCCCGTTCTTCTATGACTCGGCGACAGGCGGTAAAAGCAAGTACATGGTCGAGGTGAATCCCGTGCAGACGCAGTCATATCCCGACGCGTTCCGCGTATTCAAAGAGTACATATCCGAATACCGGTCCGAAATCATGCAGCTCGTAACGGGCGGCACGTTGCTCGGAGCTACCGAGAAAAATACGAATTCCGAGCAACTGGCGTCCATTCACATGGAATTGTATCAAGACATTATCGCCGACGACAAAAAATCGGTCCTTTCGGTGCTCAACGAAGGCGGCGCACTCAAGAAAATAGCCCGCTTGTACGGCGAACCGGCTCTCGAAAGGGCCCGAGCGGTCGAGGTGCCGGACCTGAGCATCCCTATCGACAAGGCCGAAATCATTATGAACGGCGCGGCCAAGATGGGAATACAGCTATCCGCCAATTTCTTTAAGAAAATCGGCCTCGAAGAGTCCGACATCAACACGAAAGTCCGCAATAATTCGTGGAACGAGGTCCTTTCTGCCAAAATCGGCTCCATTTTCGGGCGAAGCGGCAATAAAAAGACGACTCCGGACCCCAAAATCCACCCCATCGACCCGAAACAAGCCAAAAATAAACTGTTATGACCGAAAAACACCTTTGGATACTCGTCATATCGATGCTCGTATCCGCATTTTTCGCCTCGACCCTATCGCTGGGATGGATTTCAGCCATCATAACGCTCATGATCGCCGTGTGCTACGCCTTTTTCGAGAAAAGCCGAAAGCCCGAGACCTCGGCGAAGGATATGTCGTTCTACGTATACGTTGCGCTGGCCGGAACAATGGCCATGAATGTCCTCGTAAACTGATCGCATCGTATGGCTGACATCGGCGATATGATCCGAATGCTCGAAAGGGTAAAAAAGGCGCGCAATAGCTCCGTGCCGCCCAAGATAGCTACTCTGATGCTCCAAGAGACGCGCGAGAACTTCAGAAAAGAAGGGTATACGCAGGACGGAGGCATCAAAAAATGGCCCCAAAGAAGCCACGAATACATGCTCAACTATCCTATACTGGACTATACGGGCCGCCTCAAAAGAAGCCTTACACGCGATTTCTCGCCCCAATTCGCCCGAATCGGAGCAAACGCCTACTACGCGCAGGTACAGCAAGAGGGAGGACGCGCGCATAACGGATTCTGGAGCCGCCGCCCGCCCTACTCTACCGAGCCATTCTCCAGCCGCATCGGCAAAATCATTCCCCGCCCCTTCTTGGGCGTCGGTAAAAAAACTTACGCGGGTGTGCGTAAGATATTTACCGAAGAAGTCAGAAAAGCTATCTACGGATAGTATTTTCTTATAATAAAATTTGTTATCATAAAAAAAACATATAATTTAGTGTCGAAAACCGTGCATCTCGATGATTGGAACGCTTACCGACACATTCGTAGCCGCTCTTAGAGAGGCTCCCGTCGTGACGGAGAACGGTGTAAACGTATCCGTGATGAACGACGAGGGGCAGGGACTGGTCAATACGCCCCTTCCGGCCGTCGTGGTGCATGTGCGAAACAGCAACAAGCCTACGGTATTTATTCGTGGGGGCATTTGCGATTGGTTCGACGTCTCGCTGAACGTACTTGTCGATTTCGATAACTACTCCGTGACGCCGGACGGCGGAATCCAAACCAAAATGCGTAACATGGCCTACGAGATCCGCCGATACATCGAAAAGGTGAAAAGAGGCCCCCTATTCAGTACGCTGATTGACGAATACGACTTTTTCCCCCTCTATCGGGGAATCGAAACCTATCAAACGGCCGCTTTCGTAGGTACTGTCGGAAAGGACATCGATGTGTTTCGCATTCTGTACCAATGCACGGCGCTCGACAAACAGAGCTTGGAGGACGAATACGTGATGTTCGATTCCAAGCAGATAAATTTGGTTCGAACATGATTAGGCAAATCCTGTCCGACGAGACGATGAACCGAAAAGGGTACATTACCCTGAACGACGGCGTGAATTGGGACGAGTATCGCAAGAATCCCGTCCTGATGCTGGAGCACGAGGACGACAAGCAGCCCATCGGCCGCATAGACAATATCCGGTTCGAGGATAATGCTTGGTACGGAGACCTCGTATTCGCCGACACGGAAGAAGGCCGGGAGAAGGAAAAACTCTACAACGAGGGATTCTACAATGCCGTATCCATCAGCGGTCTGGCCACCAAAGTCAAGCGCGAGGGCGTAGTGTACGCCGTGCAGTTCGACGTGTGGGAAGTGTCTCTGGTAGCTGTCCCGGCCAATCCGAACGCTATCGCACAGAGGACGTCCGACAAATCGACGCTCTCCGTATCGTTCAACGATGTGGACGACAAACTGATCGAGCCCGATTCTTTGTCGGCCTATCAAATTTCTACCATTAACAAATTCAAAGAAAACATGGAAGCAAACAACAAACCCGAAACGGAAGTCAAGGAGGAAGCCCTGAAGGCTCCCGAATCCGTAGAGGCCGCCCCGGAGGAACCGAGTGCGGAGCATAAGGGCTTTATGTCCCGCGTCCTCTCGTCTCTTTCGGCCATTACGTCAATGCTCAACGATCGCAAGGAAGAAGCGCAGGCACAGCCCGAGGCCGAGTCTTTGAAAGCCCCGAAGGCTGCGGAAGCTCCCGAGACGGAGAAAACGGAAACCGAGCAGGAGGCGCAAAAGGCACCCGAAGGAAAGGAAGAACTTTCGGCACAGCCCGAGCCCAGAATCTTCAACATTCACGAAAAAACACCGAAAATCAAGATGACCGCATTCAAATCTGTCAACGACTATCTGCGGAGCGACGAAGGTCAATACAAGTTCCGTCAGATTCAGAAGCTGTCCGCCGTTCCGTCGAAGGAACTGCGCCGTCCGGAAAACGCTACGCCGGTCGAGTTCGTCCGGGAGTATTCGGCCCTGATGGCTAACGACCCCGGATTCATGTCCTTTATGGGCAATGTAACTTTCCAGAACGCCGACGGCCCGAAGGAGGTCTTCAGCAAGACGCTGGATAAGCTCAATATCGGCGAGAATTCCATCGACTTCCTCGAAACGTCGCCCGATCTGGCGAAGATTACGTGGCTCTCGCTGTTCTACCGCGTCCTGCTGCCCGAAAACAGTTGGGCCGACAGATGTATGCGCGTATCGGGCGACAGCCATGCCGGCGTCATCTGGATCAACTCGGCGATGAATCCGAAAGTGTACGTGGGAAGCCGCGCTCCGCTGAACGCGAAAACCTCGTACTACGAGGACATCCCGGTCGCTTTGGCCGAAAAGGTATTCTCGATGGAGCCCATCGGATGGCAGCCCGCAACGACGGACGTACTGGCATACAACAATCGCGCGACCGGCCAGAGCGAGGCTATGCGCGTCGTGGTGAACAAAATCCACAACTATTGGTTGCAGATGTTCGCCGAGGCCGCATCGGTAAAGGTTCCCATGTCGGGTCCCGATACCTTCGCCGTCGATGCCTCGACGTTCCCCATCAACGACGCCGCGACCGGTACGCTTCTGGAGTTCGCCCTCAAGAACATCACCCAGATGCAAAAGGGATTCATCAACCAGAACTACACGATGGACTACAACGAGGCCGTCATGGTGATGGCCGCCGCGTACTTCGAGCAGCTTCAGAACGACCCGCTCATCACCTCGATCCTGTCGAAGCAGACGGGCCGCGTAGGTCCTATGACCGTTCAGTACAGCGGCTTCGAGGCTATGCCGCGCTCCACTGTCGCCGCATACGACACCGCATCGAGCAAGGTGGTGGATGCCGAGCTCTATTGCGACGGTAAAGTGAACGCAGACGGCACGATCCCGTCCTACACGCCGCCCGTGCTGGCCGCTACGGCCTACGACATCGCTTTGGGCTTCATCCCCGGCGAGGCCATCATCGCGCAGGGCAACACGAACGTACACATGGTACAGAATCCCAACGACTATTCTTGGGTTATGTCTATGGATATTCGTTCGGGAGCCGGTGCCGCTCGTAAAGGCGGGCTCGGTATCGGCATCATCATTCCTGCCGTAAGCGCGTAATCAACAGGGGCGGCTGACGCGGACTGTTCCCTTAAAAACATCATGTCCGGGTCACATGTCATACACGACCCTCCGCACGGCCGCCCCTTCTTTTACACCCATTCGTAAATACGTTACAGCTATGGTAAACTTTTCCGACAGATATTATCAGAACCTCATTATCGCAACCGCCAAATACGGCACGCTCTACTGCTGCGAAGACGGCAACGTGTATCGGAACGAGGCATCGGCCAAAGACCGGTACAAAACCGCATTGGCCCTTAGAGGCCGCTGCCGCTATTGCAAGGTAGAGAAAGGCAAGGAGCCCGTTTCCAACGAGGAATTCGAAAACATGCTCCGCGCCTACGAGGACAAGCAGGCGCTGCCGCCCAAGAAGGCCGAAAAGCCGGATATGAGTCTGGAAAGCGCAGCCGAGATACTCGAATCACGCCGTAAGAAGAAGGCGGGCGCGAATGCTCAAAAGAAAGAAGATTAGATCATTTCACACAACCGAAAATGGCACAAACTGGCATATATACCGAGCTCGTCGATACCGCCCTCGGCGGAACGGCTCAGGATAACAGCGTGTCGATGCTTTTCGCGCCGGGCGCTAAAGGCAAAGCCCCCGGACCCGGCGGCGTTACTCTCGAAGTGGGTACCTCCTATATGCTCACCGGCTTAGAGGATGCCGTCAACCTCGGGATCAACGAAGAGTACGACACGACGAACAAAACGCCCCTGTACTTCAATATCAAGGAGTTCTACGACAAGGCCGACGCCGGAACGAAACTGTGGATTTACGTCTACGACAAGACGACCTACGCGCAGACGTCGAAGTTTCTGCAAGCCCCCGACTTCCTGACAGCCGTCCGCTCGACTATGGAAACGCTGGAGAACAACCGCCCGCGCATCATCGTGGTCGCTCAGGCAGAAGGTCAGGACACGCCGACCGAAGGCGGATTGTCGGAAGACACTATCGCCTGCTGCACGGATTTCGAGTCGGCTCTCGAAACTCTGTTCGGCGAAGGCATCCGCGCGGTCGGCATTCTCGACGCCGCCGTAGTATCGGGCATCTCCGATCTTCCCGACGTATCGAAATACAACGCCCCTCGCGTCGCGTTGCAGATCGTTACCTCGACCAAGACGCGGAACGCCTCTGTCGGACGCTCCGGCGGTATCGTATCGGCCCGCAATCTGGCCACGTCCATCGGGAACGTATCGATGGGCAGCGTAACGACCGCCGACTATCTCGTAGATTCCGCGTCCAACACGCCTGTCAATACGCCCGTTACGCTTCTGACGCGCACGCAGACGAACGATCTGGGCGCGAAACAATACCTGTTTACGCTCCGGCGCAACGATGTGGGTATCTGCTACAACGACGGCGCGACGATGAACTCGGCCGCCAATGCCCTCTCAAGCATCGATTTCGTCCGCGTGGCGAACGCCGTGTGCGACGACTGCGACACCTTCTTTACGAAGCTGCTGAACGTCAATATACCCGTGCAGAGCAACGGTACGATCAACGCGGCGTTCAAATCCGGCACGCTGGCCAATCTGAGAAGCCTGTATATCGACCCGTATATCAACCGGGGCGACGCATCGCAGATCAACGTGGATTTCGAGGCCAAAGACGGCAATTTCGTACAGTCGCGGGCCCTCGAAGTAACCGTCGAGATTCTCCCGAACGCTCCTATGAGGGAAGCGTTTATTACCGTCATGTTCGTTTCATCTCTCTAATCTAAAGACTATGCCTAATTTAAGTGAGTATATCGTTCCGAGCAGCGACGTACAGATAAACATGACTTTCAGCGGCATTCCGAGCATGAAACTCGATACGGGGTCGCGGCTCAACTGGGCCAACTCCCAGAGCGTGCAGGACATATTCGCTATCAGTCACGTAGACCCCATCGGAATCGTCGCGCTCAATGCCACGTACACCGCCTCGGTCACGATGCAGAGCGGAGAGTATAACGCGCTGATGGACGCGATCAACGCTGCCGCACCGGCGGGCCAACTGTACGCCTCCATGCTGGAAGTCGCCGGATTTACCTTGACGTGCGCCTACGCGCTCAAAAACGCAGGAACGCCCAAGTCGGCTATCGTCAACTTCCTGAACTGCCGGGTATCGGACGTCAGCGGCGACGTGGACGCCAACGATCCGCAGACTCTCGTCACCATCTCTCTACGAGGAACGGGTATCAAACGAGACGTATCTCCCATTACGGTTTAACATCCGTTTTTCGCTTCATGTCTCAACCGGGGACCCCTCGGGGTCCCCAAATTTTTAAAACTATGTCGCTAACTTACACCGTAAAAACAAGCTACTTTAGCTGGGTCCCCGACGTAGAGGGGAACATGACCGAAAAGCCCACCGAGGCGGACGTCGAAATCCTGCACCTGCAACGCACCAATCCGGCCCATATGGCCGTCGCGCTGAAAATCCTCGAAGGATACGAGCATCTGGACCAGCTCGGGACTCTGTCCGTCGAGTTCTGCAAGTGCGTCATCAAGGACGACAAGCTGCGGGAGTCCATCGTCAAAGATATGGGCTGCTGCTTGGACATATTCCAATCCGAAGCCGTAGCGGAGGATATAGAAAATTTTCTATCGGGCTTGGGTTTCGTCCAAAAAATGATAAGAAAAGCCGAAAACCTGAGCCGGAAAGAAAAATCGACGAAATAATCTCGGATTTTACCAAAAAAGACCCGTATCTGATAAAGAAAGCGGTTATTTCCCGGTATTTCCACGAGCCCTTTTCGGAGATAGTCGGCAAGTTTTCCGCCGATCAGATCGATAGCATGTTCTATGCCGCTCTGTACATGATATATCATTTCGATTGGGCTCCTTTTAACCAGAAAAAGTAACTATGGCGTCTCCCGTATATTCTGTGGTCCTCAATTTAGAGGGCAATATGAATAGCGTTCTCGATTCGGCTATCGCCAAGAGCCGTATCCTGAACAGCGAGCTCGGCAAAGTGTCCCGAAACGCTTCTGCCGGATCGAGAACGCGGAGGCGAAAAAAGACCGGCGAGATATCTGAAGAAGATTTATTCAAGCGGTATCCCCATATTCCGTCCGGTTGGCAAAATAGAGTCTTCCGGTTTAATTCCAAGTTGGAACGATCTCCTTTATTATCGCATAATGGCTTCCTGCGTAACGTAGATCGTACCTTCAAGAATCTGCAACAGTTTTCCAATGATTTCCTGCGCAACAGCTTTACGCTGTACGGCGTGCGCAAGAACTTCGGGAGCGCGGTCAATATCATATCACAGTTCGCTCATACGGCCGGAACGGCTTTCCCTGCTTTAGGTGCGGCAGGACGTATAGGAGGGGCTGCCGCCATAGGATACGGTGCTCCCGCTTTGGCCGGCGGTCTCGGCTACTGGGCCGGCATGCGCGTTCTGAAAAGTGAGAGCATGCAGGAGGCTGCCGCGAACAACATGCGGTACAACATGGCGCGGCAATCGCTCGGGAAAGGCTACGACGACGCCTTCCGGGCGGCCAGCGACATCGCCGTATCGACCGGTTCCTCCCGTGTGGGAACGCTGGACCTTATATCGACCCTGACCGGCCTTAACGTAGGAGGCACATTATTGTCGCAGGAGCAAGCATCCTATCTGGCCAATATCACAGCCAAGTTAGCACATGCCAGTAATAGAGATATGGGCGTCGTCGGCCTGAACATGCAGCAGATACTCACTTCATGGCAGGGGATCGACATCAAGGAGCTCATCAAGAGCGTGCCGCTTATGGGGAAATTGATCCAAGACGAAATAAGAAAGGCGGGCAGCAACGAGAACATATACGCCTTCGTCCGGTCGAATCCCCAAGCGTTCTTCCGTGCGCTGGAGGAATTCAACAAAATGGTCAAAATCTCCCCGGTGGCTATGGCCCGGGGGCAAATAGCCCTCAATCGGGAGGATTTCTTCCGGAAGACGGAAGATAAGTTCGGAAAAGTCGCTGAAAAACTGGCAGCGGCCAACGGCGAACTGTACAGGAAGTTGGGCGAGGCTGTCGACTCGTTTTTATCTCCGGAAAACGTATCGAAAATAAACTCCATTATTGACAACTTCGTCAGCGCCTCGGGAAAGTTGCTGGAGGCTGCGGGCAAACTCGCTCCGGCAGCTACCAGCGCCGTCGGATGGACCGTCGAAAATCCGGCGACCACTACTGCCGGAATAATTGCGCTTTTCGGGAAAGGGTCGTTGCAGATGAAGGTGGCAACGATTGTGGCAGGTAGTATTATAGATCAGGCCAATAAAGTAGATAAAAAAGAAGAAGATATTGCTATTCGTGATCTAAAAAATGATCCCAATGGTATAAAATATCTTGAAGCGATATTACCTGGCTTTAAATATGCTCATTACGACATATGGAAAAATATCATAAATGGGAATCCGGAGTATGACAATGTGAGTGCTATCGTGGCTGATTATCGCCAGTCGGAATTGTCACGTACTCAACCTAATTACGCAATAAACCTGCGTAATAAAGCTATCAAAGAGGCAATATCAAATACACCCGTTACAAAACCTCTAACTTTATTGGGATTAGGTGGTCTTGCCATTGATAATGGATTACAAAAAATAGGAAGCCTTCTTCTCCAAGATATGATTACCCAACCACCTATGGGTAAATTCCAAGATAAATACAACAACAATAAATACGCCAAACAACTTGACAAAGAAATTAGACCTCTGCTGGCAAAAGAGTATGATCAATCTGGAAATTCTATCGAATCTCTAACCGATTCTTTCGACACCCAGTCGGTCGGAGCGTCCGATGCCCAAACCATTCGGGGCATGTCCGGCACGACCCGGGCGCTCGTCATCAACTTCAACCGCGAGATAGTCAGCATGCCCACGACGATCAACGCAAACGACGTGGAGGACATAAAGCAACAGTTGGAGCCCGCCATAGAGGACATGATCGTGCGCGGCCTTACCATTGCGCTAAACAATTCAACCCGCATGATATGAGCAGAAACAAATATACATCCATATCGGGAGGCGGCTTGTTCAGTTCGGGGGTCGATTCGGTTATCAGCCGCATAGACAACGGCCTGATCGGCAGAGGCTATCAGACCGTGGGCAACTATGTCGAGGATGCGTACAACGCGGCCCAGCGGGGCTATAAGATCGTCATGGCCGAAGCGGGGATTGCCAAACAGCTATTGCGCGGCGGCGCTGCCTACTCTTACGACGAAATGGGCAATGTGGCCGTCACGG
>OMFB01000001.1_pt1 | contig 257124 bp, 202 predicted proteins | sample 1645571 | NCBI WGS metagenome assembly OMFB01 (sample SAMEA103958166, study PRJEB25191) | human gut metagenome | biome: human-associated habitat [ENVO:00009003]; feature: intestine environment [ENVO:2100002]; material: feces | place: Germany | collected 2013/2015 | reverse complement strand
CGAAAGACAAACCGTTCCTGATGCCGATTGAAGACGTATTCTCGATTTCCGGCCGCGGTACGGTTGTAACAGGCCGTGTTGAGCGCGGTGTTCTGCATGTCGGCGACGAAATCGAAATCGTAGGCATCAAACCGACCCAGAAGACGACCTGTACAGGTATTGAAATGTTCCGCAAACTGTTGGACGAAGGCGAAGCCGGCGACAACATCGGCGTATTGCTGCGCGGTACGAAACGTGAAGAAGTAGAACGCGGCCAGGTTCTGGCAGCTCCGGGTTCTATTACGCCGCACACGAAGTTCACCTGCGAATGCTACATTCTGACGAAGGAAGAAGGCGGCCGTCATACTCCGTTCTTCAACAACTATCGTCCTCAGTTCTATTTCCGTACGACCGACGTAACGGGTTCGATTGAACTGAAGGAAGGCACCGAGATGGTAATGCCGGGCGATAACATTACGATGACAGCAACTTTGATTCACCCGATTGCGATGAACGAAGGTCTGCGTTTTGCTATCCGCGAAGGCGGCCATACGGTAGGCGCGGGCGTTGTAACGAAGATTATTGAATAATATCAAAAAACGCTACGACGTGCTGCGGCGTGAGCCAAAGCCAAAGGAAAGAACCGGCAGGGGACTGCCGGTTCTTTTGTGTTGGGAAGACGGAGGGGACGGAAGGGACGGAAGAGGGGGCAGCGGCGATTTCAGCTTTACAAAAGGCAAAAAATGTGGTATGGAGCGTATAAAGATTATGTTTCAGGGCGAAAGGAGATGCTTATGACAAATCCGTATTTCGTAGATATTACCACGGAAAAGTCTCCGTTTGAATGTTATCAGAAAATAAAAACGGCAGCAGAAAACGACAGTTCGGCAATTACTCCAGAACTATGCCTTGACATTCTGCAAAGCACGAATTATCCGCCGGTTATAAGTGCAATGGTGAAAAGGGCGGCTTTTGCCATTGAGGGCGATACCCGGCGGTATTTGAATTTTCGCCGGGTTTTGCTCGGAGCAGTGGCACAGCGCGAAAGCAGCGAGGAAACACGCCGGGTTGTGTGCGCCATGACGGAACGGTATCATGACAAGGCTGCCTATGAACGGGCGGTGCATTCGGAAGCGGGAAAATTTCTGCTTCAGGGGTATCGCTGTCAGTATGGCTTGAATTTACAGGGAAGTGCCGCGCAGATGAATTTGCGGTATCATGATTTTTCGGGGTATGACAAGCTGGTTTTTGACGGCAATGTCCGGCAGATAGATTTGGGGCATGCGCGCAATCTGCCCAAACGGCTGGATTTGTCTTCAGCGGAAAAAGCCGAAGCAATATCTTTGAATTGTGCGGATTTGTCGGGCGTTGAGAAACTGGAACTTCCCCGGGGCATAAAAAAGGCGGATTTTTCCAGAGTGCGGAATATGCCAGATGCAGCGTTTGATTTGCAGAAATATGAACGGCTGCGGGAAGCGGGGTTTGCCGCTTTGGATTTTGCGGGAAAGCCGTTGCTGAAACTTCCGGAACAGATAGAGAAAGTTGATTTACGGGGAGCCAAAAATCTTTCACGGCGAACAGATTTGCGTGCCTGTTCCCGTTTGAAAGAGGTCAATGCGGAAGGGATTGCCGGAGAGGCAGAGTTTTTGCTTCCCGATGAAAGTCAGGCTCAGGTCAGACGGCGCGGAAGGAGCGTGCGCCGGGTTATGCAGCCGCTCCCGTCCTGGGCGGCATATTATCGCGGCCGGGCGGCATAGAGGCTTGGCGCGATCGGGCAGCATAGAGGCTTGGGCGCAATCGGGTAGCATAGAGGCTTGGGCGCAATCGGGCGGCATAGAGGCTTGGGCGCGGCCGGGCGGCATAGAGGCTTGGGCGCGGTCGGGTGGCATAGAGGTCTAGGCACGATTGACACATGGAGGCTGATAAATGACGTGCAGGCGGCAGGAGAGGAAGCCGGCCAGAGGAGGAATTTTCGGGTCGAAGAGGTTTTTCTTTGACAGCGGGCGGAATTTCGGGTATACTTATCTTATGATTAGCCGGAAAGGGGAGTGCCGATGGCTTTTGTTGACATTATAAAACCGAAAAGTCCGATGGGAGTGGAAAATCGGCTGAGGCCGTATAAACGCGGCGAAGCGGAAATTACGTCCGACGTTTGTTATGAAGTGTTGCAGGCGACGAATTTCGGGCGCAGCCTCCGCGATATGTTGGATTGTATGGCAAAACTTCCAGATGAGGTTTTGTCCGGCGAGAAATTTAAGACGATACTGATTGCGGTTATGGCCGGCCGGGAACAGCCGGACAATGTGGTTGAACGGGTGCGGAAGCTGGCAGAGCGCGGCGGATATGCCGATGCGGTTCCCTCGGAACCGGTGCTGATACCAACAGGATATGGGGAGGAGGCTCTGCAGTCCCATTTTGAGCGCAGAATGGTTTTGCATTTGGATGACGCTGCCGTCAATGCGGCTGATTTTTCCGGCTATGCCAAGCTGGTATTGCCGGAGACGACCGACGGGACTTTTGCTTTTATGTCCTGCCGGAATTTTCCTAAAGATATTGATGCAACGGCCGTTTCCAAAAAAGTTGATTTTCACGATTGCGCTGTGGATACCTTATGCGGTTTTAAAACGGCAAAAGCGACAGCGGTTTGTTTTTCCGGCAAAGAGGGCGCAGCGGACGGCGATTATACGAAATGCGCCGACGTGAGCTTTTATCATGTGGATTTTCGTCCTTGTATGGCGCCGAAGTTTGGCGAAGGCAGCAATGTTAGTATAACCGAATGCCATCTGCACCCGCAGACGGATGTCACCAGGGCGGGCAAAATGGAAATACTGGGAGTTGACGGAAAAGATCTGGCCGGGCTCGTTTTTGGCGACGGGGCAGAAGTCTGCCTGTCGCCCGGAGTGGACGGCGACAGACTTCCGCGGCTGGATTTCAGCAGCCTGAAGGCGCTTCAACTGTATTGCTGGGATATGCAGGATTATCGGTCCCTGCCGCTTAAGGGCGGCGCAACGGCGGATTTTGCCAATTTGAGCAATGTTCCGGCGGATTTTGACAGCAGCCGGCTTGATGAAGTCGCACTGGACAGGGTAAAATTCACGGAGCTTCCGTCCCTGCGGTTTAAAAACGGGGCGAAAGCGAAAATCTGCTGTACGGAACTGGCGGGAACGACGGATTTGACTCTCTGTTCGGAAGTGCGGTTGGAAGTCAGTTCTCCGGGCGATTTGCATTGTTTTGAATATGGCAGGGTTGAAGAACTGGTCTTATGGAATGCGGCGAATTTTGGCACGAAGGAAAATTTTGCCGGTTGCAAACGGGTTGAATTTAAGCACTGCAACGTGAAGAATGACTGTTACGGGCGTTTTGACGAAGATGCGTCGGTTTGCTTTTACGGTGGTGAGCTGAAGGGGATTTTTGATTGCGGCAAGTGTGCGGAAGTTTACGTTAGCAACGGCGACGCGATGAAAATCAAAACAGCGCCGGGCGTAAAAATCCGCGGGCATTTTTTTGACCAAACGTTTTATGGAACGGAGATGTTTAAACGCTTTGACGAAGTTTCTGTCGAGGATTCAAAATTTGACGACTTTTGGGAAGAACTGGTGTTCAAAGACGGGGCGGATGTTACGATGCGTAATGTTACTTTGCCGGAAAAAGTCGATATGTCGGGTTGTGTTGCGGCGCAGTGCAACGACTGTATCTGGAAATATGTGCGACAGGTGCAGTTTCCTGATGAACCGACGTATTTGCGGTATAAGGACGAATTGCCGGCGGAAGCGCATGCAGTGTGGGGGAAAGTTCCGGCGGCGGCGCTGCTGCGGAATAAAGCCCGGGGATAAAGAGCAGAGAGCGGCCTGTTGCGGCGGAGCGGCCGGAGATAAAGGACGAACCGCGACGAACGGTATGGCTGCGAGCGGCGGTGTTTAGGTTGGGCAGGCAGGTCGGGAAGTATTGAGACAGAACGGCCGGAGATAAGAAACGCGCCGCGGCGGAACGGTATGGCTGCGGGCGGCGGTGTTTAGGTTGTGACGGGACAGGAGCGGCGATTTATTCTTCGCTCTGTTTTTTCAATTTCTTGATAATCATATTGCGTTTCAGGCGGCTGATGCGGTCAATGTACAAAATACCGTCCAGATGGTCGGTTTCGTGTTGCAGGATAACCGCAAGATAGTCTTCCGCATCCAGCGTCTGTTCTTGGCCGTCGTAGTCCAGATAGCGTACGGTTACGGCGCGGTGGCGCTCGACTTCGGCGCATTGTCCGGGAACGGAGAGGCATCCTTCGTTAAACCAAATCATATCTTCGGATTTACGGATAATTTCCGGATTGACGAGAAAACGCGGGTTGGGTCCGGGAGTGCCGTCTTCGGATACTTTGTCGTCAATGACGATGATGCGTTTGGTTACGCCGACCTGCGGCGCGGCGAGGCCGACGCCTTTGTCTGCGTACATCGTTTCCAGCATATCGTCAAGAAAGCGGCGGATTTCGTCGGTAACTTCGGCGACCGGTTCGCATTTCTGGCTTAAGACCTTGTCCGGGTAGGTATAAAGCTTTAATATGGCCATCGTGTTATCCTTTTGTTGTCAGAGGCGTTTGCCGCGAGGGCGCCTTTATATTCGGGTGTCTGCAGCGGGGGCAGGGTGTTTTTGCCGGAGTGAGACTACACTGCTGCGAGTGCCAGCGCGGCGGCGCTTCTGTTTTTTTTATATCCTTACGTCTTTGGCAATCTGGTCCAAGAGCGCATTAATCATTTTGGGTTCGTTTTTCATAAAGAACGCGTAGGCAAGGTCGACGTATTCCTGAATGATGATTTTGGCATCCACGTCGGTCGTGTAGGCGAGTTCATACATCGCGCACAGCAACAGAGCCTGCATGGTGGCGTTCATATGGTCGTAGGCCGAACCGTCTTTCAGGTGCAGGCGCAGCGATTTTTCGAGGCTTTCCTTATTGGCATGGACGCCGCGGACGATTTTTTCAAAATAAGGCTTATCCATTTCTTCCAGTTCAACCAGATGTTCGCCGGACAAGCCGTCTTCTTCGATGGCGTAGCGGCCGATTTCTCCTTTGAGGAAATCTTCCACCACTTCGTCAACACTCAAGCCGGAAAAGGCGGCCATGTAAGCGGCCTGTACGGCAGCCAGGCGGGCGCCGGATTTTTTTCTTATTTTTTCGGAAACGAATTTAGCCATTTCGTGTGTTACCTCGCATACGTTTATGTGGTTATGAATTAATCTTGCTTACAAATTCTTCAAAATCTCTGACTTCCTTAAAGTCTTTGTAGACGGAAGCAAAACGGATATAGGCAACCTTGTTGATTTTTATCAGCCTGTCCATAACTTTTTCGCCGATGCTTTTGGAGGAGATTTCGGCAATGCCGGAATTTTCCAGTTCACGGCGGATTTCTTCTACCAAGCGCTCAATCTCAAAACTTGAGATGCCGCACTTGCTGACGGCGAGGCTGATGGAACGCAGCAGCTTTTCGCGGTCGAAGGGAACACGTTCGCCGTTCTTTTTGACGACGGTCAGGTCTTGCAGCTGCACGCGTTCATAGGTTGTAAAACGGCCGCCGCAGTCCGGGCATTCGCGCCTTCTGCGAATGGCGGTTTCGTCTATCGTGTCGCGGGAATCCTTGACCTGCGTATTGGTGCTGCCGCAAAACGGGCATTTCATCGGTTATGGCTCCTATCAGATTGCTTAAGAATGTTATATACGCCGATTTGGCAGAAAAATCAAGATATTTTTTACACGGCGGCGGGCAGGTATACGGCAAAGGTTTTTTGAAGGGGCTGAGGAAAATGGCGAAGGAATGCAGAGGGGCGCATAGGTGACGGAAGGGGCATAGGGGGCGGAGGGCGATTTTTTTCCCGAAATGCGGCGGAATGTAACGGCAAATTAACTTTTACGGATAAAAATAAAGCCGTTATAAGGCAGATTTTCAGGTTGACGGAAAGGCGGGAAAATGCAGTTAAATACGGTTGAAATTGCAAAGATACTGGGGTATGGCGGCGAGATTGCGGCGGCGGAAATTACGGAAGTTTCTACCGACAGCCGGAAAGTCGGTGCGGGGACGTTGTTTGTCGCTTTGAAGGGCGAGCGGTTTGACGGGCACGATTTTATCCGCGAAGTGCTGGACAAAGGGGCGTCGGCGGCGGTAGCGGAATATGTGCCGGCAGGAACCGACCCGGCACGGGTGATTGTGGTGGAGGATACGCTTAAAGCGTTCGGAAAACTCGGGCAGTATAATCGGCGGCAGTTTAAAGGCACGCTGATTGCGCTGACCGGCAGTTCGGGTAAAACGACTGTCAAGGAAGAATTAAAGGCGGTGTTGAGCCGGTTTGCGCCGACATATGCGACCAATGGCAACTTCAACAACCATATCGGCGTGCCGCGGTCGCTGCTGGATTTGGATATGGGAGCCCGCTATGCGGTGATTGAAATGGGAATGTCGGCGCGCGGGGAAATCGAATATCTGACGCAGCTGGCGGAGCCGGATATTGCGATTGTAACGAATGTTTATCCGATGCATATCGAATTTTTGGGAAGCCTGGAGAATATTGCGCGGGCAAAGGCGGAGATTTTCAGCGGGCTGAGGAAAGGGGCGTCTGAAGGAAAGCAGGGAATTGCAATTTTTAACGAAGATGCAGCGTATGCGGATATTCTGCGGGCCGAGGCGGAAAAATATGCCGCGACGGTTTGTGCCTACGGCAGGAATAACCATCCCGACGTGCCGCTGGCTTTGGAAGACGAGGCGGAGCATTGCCGTTACAATGCGTGGTGCGTGTTGAAAACGGCGGAAATTCTCGATTTGGATCTAACGGCGGCCGCTGAGGCAATTAACGGCTTTTCGGCGCCGGAGGGACGCGGCAAAAAACACAGGCTGAATATCGGCGGACGGCGGGTTATTTTGATTGACGACAGTTACTCCGGGCAGCCGGAAGCGATGAAACTGGCTATTCAGTCGCTGGCGAAACTTCCGGTTCAGGGACGGCGGATTGCCGTTTTGGGGAAAATGGCGGAACTCGGAGATTTTTCCCGACAGGCGCATATTGAAGTCGGGCAGGAACTGGCTGCGGCGGGGATTGACGCGGTGGTCGGTGTATGCGCAGAGACCAGGGATATGCTGGCGCAGCTGCCGGAGCGGACGGAACGGCATTACTTTGACACTGCGGACGGCGTGGCGGCGTTTTTGACCGGAAACCTGCTGCAAGACGGCGATGCGGTTTTGGTCAAAGGGGCGCACTATTCCTCGCAGGTGTTTAAAGTGGCAGAAGCGCTGAAACAATACGAAGAAAAGTAGGAGCCGGAGTTGCGGACAGGATCTGCCACGGCAAAGCGCGGCGATATGTACGGTAACGGCCTCTTTGGGCGAAAACGGACGGCGAGGCGGGGCGGCAGGCGAACTGTGCTGCACGGGAGAACTGGATTGCGGGTGGCAATTCAGCTGGCAAACTGTACTGCACAGGAAAATTGGATTGCCGGTGGCAATTCAGCAGGCAAGCTGTTGTTATACGGGATGACTTGATTGCTCCTGAGCGATTCAGCGAATGTAGTTTTTGACAAAGCGCGGATTTTTACCGAGGTTGGAAATCAGCTCATAGGCAATGGTTCCGGCGTCGCGGGCGATGTCATCGACGGTGTAGTCGTCGTTAATCAGCCAGCCGAAATCTCCGGGAGAAACAGCCTCCGGCGCCAGCGCGCTGATGTCGCAGATAATGTTATCCATGGACACGCGGCCAAGAATCGGGCAGAAACAGGGCTTGCCATCGGCATAGAAAATAACTTTGCCGCGGCTGGAAAGCGACCGGGGCAGGCCGTCGCCATAGCCGACGGATACAATCGCAATCCGCATATCGCAGGGCGCGCGAAAAGTGGCGGAATAGCCGACAAATTCGCCTTTGGGAAGCGGCTTGACCTGCAGGACGGGGGCTTTCAACTCCAGAATGTTCTGCATTTGGTTTTCGCGGTAGGGCGCAGTGTTTATCCCATACATGGCGGCGCCGAGGCGTGTCATGTCAAAATGAAAATCATCGCCGAGGAATACGCCGTCGGAAGCAGACAGCGTGGCGGGCGTTGCGGGGAAAAAGCGGGCTTTGATAGCGCGGAAAGCGGCGAGCTGGCGCGCGTTCATAAAATGCGCCTGTTCGTCGGCACAGGACAGATGCGAGAGAACGCCGGCAAAGTCTTTCCGTTCGGTTTCGGCCAGCCGTTCGAGTTCGGCAACGGTAAAGCCGAGGCGGTTAAGCCCGGTTTCTACCTGAATCAGCGGACGGATGCCATCGATGCGGTTTTGCTGCCAGAAGGCGTACATTTGCGGCGAACAGATGACCGGCGTCAGGCGGGCAGTGCGAAAATAAGGGAGAGAATCGGCGCCGATGCCTTGTAAAACATATATTTCCGCATCGGGTACGAGAGGGCGGATTTTTTTGCCTTCCGAACCATGGGCAACAAAAAAGCGGCGGCAGCCGGCGGCGTATAACGCAGCGGCAACTTCGGCGGCGCCCAGGCCGTAAGCGTCGTCTTTGACTACGGCGGCGGGAATTGCCGGAGCGGACAATTTTTCCAGAAGCCGGTAATTGGCGGCGAGTTTTTTTAGGTTGATATTAAATACAGGCGTGGTATACAGAGCCATGGCGATTGTCCTTGTTGCAGTCGGTCGGTTATCAGAAACATAATATCGGCGGGGCGGAAGATATGCCGCTGCCGGAAAGGTTTTATGTGATGCAGTTTATTGATACGCATATCCATTTGCAAGATTTTAAGGCGGATTGTGCACCGCGGGTTTGGCATAATCCGGAGGCAAAAGGGCTGGTGCTGGTGTCGGCGGGCCGCGAAGATTTTGCCAAAATCGCGGCGCTGCTGCGGCAGTATCCCGACAAGGCGTCCGGCGCGTTCGGCATCCATCCGTGGCATTATCGGGAAAAGGCGCCGCTGGACGAACTCGAAACCTGTTTGCGGGAATTTCCGCAGGCGCTTGTCGGAGAAATCGGCGTGGACGAGCTGAAAGAGCCGGTCAGCCCCGGACAGCACGATTTGTTCGCAGCACAGCTTGAGATTGCGACAGCATACCGGAGGCCGGTCATCGTGCATGCGGCGAAGGCTTTTGCTGCGCTGACGGAACATGAAACGGCGCTGAAAAAAGTAAAGTTTTCGCACCATGGCTTTGTCAAAAACCGCGAATTGCTGAAGTTCATCAATAAATGCGGCGGCTATATCGGTTTGGGCGCGCTGTTTCTCAAACAGGAAAAAGCGGCGGAGATGTGGGCGATGATGCCGCAAGACCGGATATTGTTTGAGACCGACGCTCCGTACCGGGTTGATGAAACAAAGTATAACGAGGCAGTGCAGGAAAATCTGCGGCGGCTGGTGGAAATCGCCGGAGAAGAGCCGGAAGCACTGGAGGAACGGCTTATTAAAAACGCTGAGGATTTTTTGCGGACAGATAATTTGCAGACAGATAAATAGCAGTCAGGTAAATAGCAGACAGGTAAATAGCGTAACGGTTCGGCAATGCAACGATACAGGTGCGGACGCGGGAATCGGGTGAGGAAAAGAAGAGGAAAGGCAGACGATGAAAACACAATTGGAAGAACGGTTGCAGCGGACGATTGCGCTGCTGGGAAAAGAAAAAGCAGAGCGCGTTTTCGGCGCATCGGTTATGGTCATCGGCTGCGGAGCGGTCGGCGGTTATGCGCTGGAGATGGTGGCTCGGCTCGGGTTCGGGAAAATCAGGGCGGTCGATTTTGACCGGTTTGAGGCAAGCAATATCAATCGGCAGATTCTGGCGACGATTTCTACTATCGGGTGCAAAAAGTGCGAGGCGGCGTGCGAGCGGGTACGGGAGATTAATCCCGATGCGGAGGTTCGGGGGCTGGATATACGGATTACGGCAGACAATCTCGATTTTATCCGGAATGAAAATCCGGACGTTGTGATTGATGCGATTGACGATGTGCAGGCGAAATGCTCCCTGGCAGCTTTTTTGGCGCGAAACGGCATCTGCTTTGTGTCGGCAATGGGAGCTGCGCTTAAGACAAAGCCTGAGATGCTGCGGGCAGCGACGCTTGACAAGACGGAAGGCTGCGCGCTGGCAAAGAAAATGCGCGATAACCTGCGGCGGGAAGGCGTTGATTTGAGAAAGGTGCGCTGCGTTTATTCGCCCGAGGCGGTCAAAATCTGTAAAGATGCGGCGGGGAACAACGTGCTCGGTTCGCTGCCAATGGTTCCGGCGGCGATGGGGGCGATTCTGGCGGCGGAAGCGCTGGCATTGGTAACGGAATAGTGCCGGCGGTAGCGGAAGTAATGCAGCAGCGGAGGAAATGTCGGCGTTGATGACAGAGTAATGCCGGCGGTAGTGGAAATAATGCCGGTGGCGATGTGGCGATACCGGCGGCGGAAACGGAAAGTTTGGTATCTCACTCAACGGAGCAGAAAAGGGACGGCCGCTTATTCCCATCCGTTCAGGACGCGTTCGCGTGTGCGCTTTTGCACGGCAGCGTCAAAGTACTGGTTGTTGCGCAGAATGTCATAGGCGTTGTTGCCGTCACTGTCGCGAATCTGCGGGTCGGCGCCGCGGCTCAGCAGCAGTTTGACGAACTTGGACGGATAGTTGTTTTTTAAGGCGAACAGCAGCGGCGTGTCTCCGTGTTCGTTCTTTATGTTCAGGTTGTTCTGCGCCATAATAATGTTTTCAATCACCATATCCGAACCGCCTTTGTTTAGGACATACCACAGCGGGATGTCGCCGGCGGCGTTGGTTATTTCGGTGTCGGCGCCGCCGCGCAGCAATGTGCGAATCAGCACTTCGTCGCCGTCGGTACGGAGCAGATACCATAGCGGGGTTTCGCCGCGGCGGTCCTTATGGTTGACATCGGCGCCGTATTCTATCAGCAATTTAACCGTTTCCGACGGGAGGTTTTGGCGCACGGCCGTCCACAGCGGCGTTTCACCGAGGTTGCTGGCAGCGTTGACATCGGCGCCGGAAGCAAGAAGCATACGGACATAGTTTATGTCGGCGCGGTTGGCCAAGGCATACATCAGCGCGGTGTTGCCGGCGTCATCGGTGCGGTTGATATCGGTTCCGCTTGCCAGCAGGAGTTTTGCCTTTTCGATTTGCAGAGCAGGCGTGTCGGTTTCGCCGGCCTGGGAAGAAATAAACATAAGGGCATTTTTGCCGTCCATACAGGAGGCGTTGAAGTCGGCTTTGCCGTTAATCAGTTTTTCGAGAACACTGCGGGATTTATTGTACAGAGCGGCATTGAGGAATGTCGTGCAGCCGTTTTCATCCAATACGTCGATGTCGGCAAGGTTGGCAATGGCATCGGCGACGGCTGCATCGGGATTGTCTTCAAACAGGCTTTCTTTCAGCGCGATGTTGAAACGGTGGTGGTTTTCGGCGATGAATTTGAATTCGGCGGACAGGCGTTCGGACGGGGTGGCGAAACGGTTGATTTCAAAACCGAGGGTTTCGAGATATTTGCGCTTGTTGTAGTAGTCGAGGACACTTAAACCGTTTTTGTCCTTGGCTTTAAAGTCGGCGCCGCGTTTTATAAGGTACTGCATAACGTCATCCCGCCCGCGGACGGCAGCAGCCATCAGGGCGGTGTGCCCTTCAGAATCGGCGGCGTTGACATCTGCCTCGTTGTCGAGCAGCGACTGCAAAACCATAATGCTTCCGTTTTCGTAAGAGGCAAGCATCAGGGCATCAAACCCGAAATTGTTTTTAACATTGACCTTGAGGCCGTATTCAAGCAGCGTGTCGATAACGCGGGAGCTTTTGTTGAATGTTGCCGCAAGCATCAGCGCCGTGTTGCCTTCATGATCTTTTTCGACAAGATTGGCACCGTTATTGATGAGCATTTCGATAATTTCGGCGGACGGGTTGTTGATGGCGGCGATAAACAGCGCTTCATAACGCGGGGTGCAGTGCGTCTGCACGTCGGCGCCGTATTCCATCAGCAGGCGCAGGGCATCGAGGTTGGACGAGTTGGCAACGACATACAAAAGCATGGTTTTGCCGTTGTCCAGACACATATTGAGGTCGGCGGTCTGCGCTATCCAGGCTTCCATTTCTTCCGTTGTAAAGTCCATGCCTTTACGAACTTTTGTCAAAAGGTCAGCTCCGGAAACGGGGGCGGCGGGACTTGAGGTGTCTGGCGCCGAGCCGGGCTTGGGGTTGGAAGGGCTTTTAGCGGCAGAATCCGTGCTTGGTTTTGGGGTGGAAGAGGAAGAGCTTTTAGCGGTAGAAGCCGTACTTGGTTTTGAGGTGGAAGAGGAAGAACTTTTCGAGACGGGCGCTGTATCGGGTTTGGAGTTGGCAGAGGCAGCGTTTTGGGAGGCAGGTGCCGGGGAGGCGGAGCCGTTTATATCAGTCGAGGGGGCTGAATATTCTTCGAAATCCAAGCCCATGTCCAATGCCAAATCGTCATCCATGGCGAGGGCGGGTGCCGCTCCGGCGGCGAAACCGGCAAGCATACCCAGCACGAGGCAGGAACAGGGCAATAAACGGTAATTGTGCGACATAATAACCTCCAAACCGAAAAATTTAATTTATTATAACCGGTTTTTGCTTCAAGTTCAAGCGATGCTGCGGCAAAATCCACATTATATTTGCCGAAATATTTACTGAAATATTTACCGAAATATTTATTGATGTTTGCAGGAAACGGGTTTGCAGCAAAGTATGGACGCGAGAGGGCGGCGGGCATGGCCGGCGGAGGAGAGAGGGCATGCGTGATTAACGGGCGGCAGACCGGCGGAGGAGAGAGGGCGTGTGTGATTAACGGGTGGCAGACCGGCGGAGGAGAGAGGGCGTGCGTGATTAACGGGTGGCAGACCGGCGGCGGAGGGGAAATTGGGGAGCGGGGCGGCATTGCTGCGTCATATTTTGACCCGGTAGTGGCGGGCGTTGTTCAGGGGCGACGGGATTTCCTCAAGATAGGAAGGGATATTTTCGCGTTTAATCAGCCGGTAGTACAGCTTGTCCCGGTTAGCGGGCGAGAGGTCGTAATAGCGGTCGTAGCCGTCGAAGAGCAAAATCTGGGCTATCTGGTGTTTCAGGAGCAGGGGAACAATCGTCCGGTCGTCGGTTCCCTGCAGAAGGTTGTGGGTATCAACCAGTCCGGCGCGGTTGCGGTGGTAGGGCGTACCGACGGTATTGACGCCGCAGAGCCAGACGTATCTGGGGCTCAGAAAGTTGTCGGTAACGAGCGTGCCGCCGGCGTTTCTGACGTTTTGGCAGAGGGCGGGCGAAAATACGGGCGCTTTTTTCTTGTTCAGGGCATTGATGTTAAACGGCAGGAAAACGAATTGTTGAAAAATCAGAATCCCCAGCCCGAGCGCCCAGACAGAAGCGGGAAACTCAAGGCTCTGCCGCCGGGCGTAAGCGCTTTTTTTGTAGGTTAAATCAATCAGGCAGAGCCAGGGCAGAATGTTGTAGAGGCTTTGGTAGTTGGCGAAACGCAGGGCGGCAAGGCTTAAGGCGAACAGGGGCAGGCCGAGGCAGAGATTCAGCAGCATCATGCGGCGGTAAGATTTGCAGCGCAGCAGCAGAAAGCTCAGGATAAGCGATGCGGCGCCGAAAGGATAAACGGCAAGAACCGTGTCCCAATCCTGACGCCAGACGGGGCGCATTTCAGAGATGCGGCTGCTCCAGACACGGCTGATTTCACCGTCGAGCGGAAAACGGCAGATGTCGGCGCCAAAACAGACAAGCAGCAGCAGCGCGGTTCCGAGCGCGGCGCATATCAGGCTCCATATTTTCAGGGGGCGGGTGTGCAGACGGCTGCGTTCTATACCGTACAGGGCGATGAACACAAACCAGGAAAATGCCGCATAGAGTATGGAAATGCGCCCGTTATCGGGATAAAGCCAGCCTTCGTACGGCGGATTGAGCAGCCAAAAGCAGGTCAGGGCAACAGCGAAGTATTTGGCGGTTTTGACGGCCGGAACCGGAGAAACGTTTTTGAAAACATACAGCCAGAGGAAAAACGACAGAAAGAGGAGATAAAGGATGACGCCTTCAATCGCGGCAAATGTTGCCAGCGCCAGAGAAAAACCAAGCAGGCGCAGATAGCGGTTGTGGCGTTTTTTGAGCCAGCAGAGGTTCAGCGAAACGGCGTATATGCCGAGCAGCGCCATCAGCGCGTGGTGGTCGGGGCGGCCGATGAAAAAGTAATTTTGCATAACCGGGTCGGAAAGAAAAATAAAACAGCCGAACAGTGTCAGGTAGACATTGAATTGCCGGCGCAGGCCGTATGCCAGGGCTATGGCAGACAGGACGCAGAGCCAGGGGGCAAGGAACGCCCCGCCGAGGAAAACGGTGTCGCGCAGGTTGCCGAGATGCAAAAACGGAATGGCATTTACAGCCCAGAGAATGTCCATCGGCCGGGTCCAATGCAGAATTTCGCCGAACGGATAGTTGCTTTCGGCGAGAGGCTGTTCCCAGAAAGACGGGGCGGCAAGCCAATGCCAGACGCGCAGGGCGCGCATATAGCCGTCCGAATCGTTATAGGTGTAGTTCCAGTACGAAGCGTCGGCGCCGATAAGCGCGGCAACGGCTCCGGCGGCGATTATCAGGTACAGCCAGTCTTTGATAAATCGGGTCAGCTTTTTGACGGCGCGCCGGTAGCGCAGGTCGGCGGTTTCGGCTGGGGTGCGGGATAAGGCCATGGCAAAGACTCCTGACAGTTGGCGGCGGCAGCGCGGCAAAGCCTGCTCGCCTTTACGATACGGGGCGGCACAGGGCGTCCGGGTATAAAGAATGCCGCTGTACCGGTATTATATGAAGGATTTTAATACGGGAAAAGTAAAAGCGGACTTAAATTTTGGGCGCTGCATATAAATTATGGGGCATTAGCGGGGGACTTGTCGGGTGCGGGGCATAGCGGGTATAATTCAGGTATGGCGAAGGCATAATTTAGGCTTGCACCGGCGTAAAAAATATGGTATGATGTATCCTATACCGATAAACGCACGACGGAGGGAAACATGGCAACGCTGAGTATCAAAGAAAGCCGCGAATTTGTTATCTTTCAGGCTTTTTCGCAAAATGACAGTTATAATGCGGCGCTGGACGCGTTGGAAAAATATGACAGGGAAAACCCCGACCGCAGGATTTTTGCGTCGGCGGAAGAGAAAAAAGCCATGCGCGACAGCTACCTGATGTTTAAGGAAGCGGAGCGGATTATCAGCCGCGGCGGATCGGCTCCCGATTATGACAATCCGCAGATTATGGAGCGTTTGAATACGATTTTGCGCCAGCAGTTGCCGGCAGTTTCGCGTGAGGTTATGAAAAGCGCAACGGCGAGTACGGCAATCAATAAGGCCAATGTCGGGCGGATGATGGCGCTGCACGCGCGCAACGTCAAGGCGTTGGGCAAGAAGATGCTGCAACAGGGCAAGGAAACGGTGCACGAGCAAGCCCGGGTCGGCAAAAGCGGCATTACCGGACACAGCCCGTACGAAAAGGTTATTTCCACTGAGCCGACGTATAAGCGCAATGAGGACGTTGTGGTGGAGCGTCTGCTTAAAGAACGGCAGGAAAAGCAGAGAGCTTGAGGCGGCAATAAATGAGGAGTGGTTGCTGTAGTGGCCGGCGGTGCGGATGACAGACGCAGGCGGCAATAAATGAGGAGTGGTTGCTGTAGTGGCCGGCGGTGCGGATGACGGGCATGAAGCGTGGCATATAAAGAGCAGCGTGCAAATGCTTTCCGACAACAAAAAAGACCGGATAAAATCCAGTCTTTTCAAAGTGGTAGGGGTGATGAGACTTGAACTCATACTTCCAGAGGAAACAAGATTTTGAGTCTAGCGCGTCTACCAGTTCCGCCACACCCCCATATATTGAAACGAAACACCTTTTTTGCTTTGGGAACCGGAGCCAACTGCTCCGTATTTCGTTTGTATAGGGATATTTAATCTATATTTTTTTTACAGTCAATAGTTTTTTTTGCTTTTTTTGGGATAAAAATGCGATAAAAACGTGGAACATTAACTTTTTTGTGCTATAAAAGATAAAATTGGTTCTTACGGGCGGCGGATTAGAACAACACGAAGCCTGCGACATTGAAGGATGCCGGACAGTGGAAGAATTAGAACAGAATGCATTGGATTTTTTGAAAAGCGGCGAGTTTGAAAAGGCGGCCAAGCTGTATCTGCAGCTTGCGGTGGCGGCGCCGGAGAATGAGAATTACCTGGTGGCGGCGGCAAACTGCTATGACAGTTTCGGCGACAAGAAAATAGCGCTCAGCCTATATAAAAAGGCGCTGGCCGTCAATCCGCAGTCGCTGACGGCGCTTCTCAACGTTTCAACCCTTTATTACGAACTGAAAAAATACGACCGGGCGGCGGAGTTTGCGGAAAAGGCACTGGAGGTGAAGGAAGGCAATTTTGCGGCGCTGATGAACCTCGGCAACGTGTGTTATGCCAAAGGGGAATACAAGGAAGCGCTCGGGTATTATCAAAAACTGTATGAGCTTAATCCGAATTCGTACAACGCCATAGTTAACATTGCGAATACGAGTTACAACATGAGCCGGTTTATCCAAGCCATCGAGTTTGCCAACATGGCGATAGAAAAGCGCCCGACCAGCGTCGAACCGTATATTATTGCGGGGAATTCCTATATTGAGCTGTTTAAGAACGATGAGGCGACGGGGTTTTTGAAAAAAGCGGCGGAGATTGCGCCGAATTCGGACTGGCTTTGCAATTCGATTGCCAACCTGTTTCAGAAAATGGGGAACTGGAAACAGTGCCTGCATTATGCGTGGAAGGCTTTTGCCCTGAAAGGGGATAAAATCAGCGCCGACGACCATATCAATTTCGGCTATCTGCTGTATGAGGCGCATGACGAGAAGCAGGACGAACTGGTTGACAAATATCTCTCGCGCTGGGAGGAATGTTTTCCCGAAAATCCGATTGTCCGGCATATGAGCTGCGCTATCCGCAATATTCAGGAAGTGCCGACGACGGATTTAAGCTATGTCAAGGGGTTGTTTGACGGGTTTGCGCCGTCGTTTGACGAAATCCTGCACGAGCTTGACTATAAAGTTCCGGCGATGATTGCCGATTTTCTGAAAGATACGCTCAAGACCAAGCTGTTTAAAAAACGCCGCATTCTGGATTTGGGGTGCGGGACGGGGCTGTGCGCAGAGGCTTTGAGAGCGTATTTTCCGAACGAGGAGTTTTTCGGTGTGGACGTATCGGAAAAAATGCTCGAATTTGCAGGCAAAAAAAACGTATATAAGGAACTCTATTTTGATGATATCGAAAGTTTTCTCGAAGATGTTGCCGACCCGTATCACGCTGTTATTGCAGGGGACGTGCTGACGTATATGGGCGAGCTGAAAACGCTGTTCCGCCTGTTGGTCAAAGCGGTGAAGGCAAACGGGCTGTTTTGTTTTTCGATATCTAAAAACACCTATAATCAGAGCGATTATTTCCTGACGCCGTCGGGGAGGTTCGTCCATTCAATCGCTTATGTCCGGCGGCTGTTGAAATATTGCGGGTTTGAAGTTATCCGGCAGGAGGAGATGACGCTGCGGCGCGAGGGCAATAAAGAAGTTGACGGGTATATTGTTTTAGCCAAAAAGGAAATAGAAGTCGTCTTTGAGTAGTGCGTAGCGCAGGGGAAAGGCTCGTAATGAAACCTGCGGCAAGGTGCCGATGAAGATGTGCGATGCGGTCTTGCAGTAAAGATGTCGGCGAAGACGCATGATGCGGCCTGCGACAAAGATGTCAGGGGAAAGGCGTGAGATGAAACCTGCGATAAGGCGCTGGGACGGCGTACGATGCAGCTTGCGGTAAAGATGTCGGTGAAGACGTGCGATGCGGCCTGCGACAAAGATGTCGGTGAAGACAACGGGAAGTTAATTATGGAAAGAAAGATTAAAGCCGGGCTATGGAGCTCGGCTTTGGTTTTGCGGGTGTGGAAATTATTTGCAAGGATTTTATGTGTGGCGGCGCGGGCTATCCTCGTCCTTCCCGTATCCAGTTAATCGTGTTGAGGACGGCTCCGGCAGTGTTAATTCCGGCGATAACTTTATTTATCGTATTGTTATGCGTAATGTAACCGCTGCCAAAGCACCGCGTAATTTTTTTGTCCGGGTCATAAATCATATTGCGTTCGTGCCCGCTGTGATCCCAGGCGCCGATGTTATGGTCGGCAGAACCTTTTGCTGACTGATAGCTGTCGTAATGAACCGGCTTGTCGCGCAGAGGGTCGTTCGGAACCAACGTTACTGAATTGTCGCGCGGGTCGATGAAAGCACCGAGGTAGCCGCCGTGCGTATCGGAGCCGATACGATTCAGGCCATTGGATAAATACGGGTCATATACCAACCCGAAGTTTTGGGCATACAGCGTCGGGTCGGAATAGATGTCAACCTGAGGCTGCTGCTGAACAACGACAGTTTCCTGAACCGGCTGTTGGACGACAACGGTTTGCTGCGGTTCTTCTATGCCCAGTACCCGTTTGTCAGATTCGTTAAGCGGTTCGAATTTGAAGCCTACGCCGTGGTCATTGGAGCAGGCGTATTTGTCGTTCAGGTAATCGGCGACTTTGTTGCCGGTCGGGGGAACATCAATCGGGTGGGTCGGAATTTCGTGCGGTTTAAGGCCTTCGTATTCCTGACGGGCTTCTTTGGCACGCGCGTACTCTTCCTGCAATGTGGGCTTGCGGATTTCATCCGGGCCGGCACGCAGACGGTCTTGGTCGGCATTGGCAAAGGGATCATGCGCCGGCGCCCGGTAGTCGGCGAAGTTTTCGGCTTTGAACTGCGCACCGTCAAAATTATTCTGAATAAAGTTATTGAGAGCCGTGTGCTGTTCCGGAGTCAGGTCGTGATTGGCCATATACTGAATCATATTGTAGGAACTCGGGTTGTTGTCGGGCAGGCCTTCAAGCTGCAAAACCTGTTGCAGGGCATGCGGCGCCATCTTGCAGGCAATGGTGGCAAGGTTGGCGTTTTTGCCGACGTGTTCGGATATGCCTTCGGCAACGGCGTTGGTGTCGGTTATCCTGCTGTCGCCCAGGCTTTCCAGATGTTGCAGCGTGTGGGCAAAGGCGCTTTTGCCCTCAATGCCGCTGGAGTTTTCGGCTTTGGCGGCGGCGAGGTTGGTTTCATGCGCTTTTATACCGCTGATTTCATCCGGGGCGCCGTGCATGGCGGGGTCATGTTCGGCCATGTATGCGGCCATTTGGGCTGAAGGCGAATTGCGAAGTATCCCGTCCGGGTCATAAACGCTGCGGTCGCGCAGCATGGTGGTGCCTTCGGGAACGTTGGCATAAGCGTCGTTTGCGTATGCCTGCGCTTCTTTCCACGGGTCGATGCCGTGTTCGGCGGCGACCTTTTTAACAATTTCTGTGCCATTGTCGACACTTTCCTGTATGAGCTCCGTAATGTGCGGCATCAATGCCTGTCCGGCAGCCATACCGGCGACGAGCGAGCCGCCTTTGATGAGCATTTCCTTTTTGTTATTTTTAATTTTGACCTGCAGGGCTTTCTGGTTGGCAATTAACTGCTGCAGTTTTTCGCCGTCTTTTTCCTTCTTGATTTTACGGTTAAGGCTCAAGTTTTGTATACGCAGGCTGACGCTTTCGGTCAGGTTCGGCAGCATGGTTGCGGCGGCGCTGATGCCCATACGCCCGTAGGTGCCGAGCTGCCCCATGAAGTTGGCGGCAGAGCTGACCATGCCGGGCGAAACCGTATTGATTGCCTCGGCGGCGGTGCCGATGCCGGAAACGATACCAAGCCCGGACAGAGCGGTGGTGGCGCAGGCGCCCATAACCATCGCGCATTTTTTCGCTGTGGATGCGTTCGGGTCTTTCAGCTGCTTTTTAATGTTTTTCCAGTTCTTGCAGATGTTGTAGCCGATAACAACGGCGGTGCCGCCCGGGATTAAGCCTGCGGCGCCGTATATCGCGGCGTTTTTGGCGACGGAGCCGCTGATTTTACCGACAAACTTCAGCGCCTGTTTGGCGTAAACGTATTTTTTGCCGTAGCGCTTTTCAAGCTTCTTATCGATTTTCTCAACGTTATTGGAAACTTTTTTGACCAGCGGATTGTCTTTGAATTTCTGTTTGCAGCGGTCTTTGAACGTTTCGGCTTCAAGGTACTGGTTGGCGATGGTCGAGGCCAGCGCGTCCTTGTCTACCTGCGGTTTGCCGTTTTTGCCATATTTGGGCTGGGAGCCCCAGACGATTTCTGCCGCGGCATCCTTATAGGCCTGCTCCAGTTCTTCCGGCGTGTAGCTGCCTTGTTTGGCCAGGCGTTGTGCCGCCATTTCGCGTGCAAGGGCGGAGATGGCTGCTTTTTGCTTTTGGGTTTCCTTTTCGCTTAACGGTTTGCCTGCTGCGTCGGTAAATTCAACGCTGCCGAGGTCGATGGTGTCTTTGTCCGGGTCGTGCTTACAGGCGAACGGGTCTTTGTCTTTTAAGCCGGCATGCGCTTTGTCATAATTGGCGGCCAGCTCTTCGGTATTGGGTCTGAACGAGCCGAAGTGTTCCTTGTCGTATTGGATAATTGCATCGGCAATCAGGTTCAGGGCCTGTTGGCGCAGTTCTTCGTTGCCGCATTGCAGGCAGAGCAGGCGGTAACTTTCGGCGTTGGCCGGCGTAATGTCGGAAAGGGACAGGTTTTTCAGGCGGTTTTCAACAATCGGGTTAAGCTGTGCCGACTTATCTTTATCGTCTTTGTAATAAGCTTGGGCGGCAACCAGGTCGTCGATGTTGGAAAGGGCTTTGTCCGGCTCATTGCTTGCCATTGCTGCGGCGATGGCAGCGGGAGTGATGGCGCCGGCGCTGTAAGTCCACGGTTTTTTTTCGGTCGTAATGGAATCGAGGGCAGCCTGACGGTCTTCCGCGGAGTTTTCCGGTTCCGGCTCAGGTATCGGCTCGGCGGCCGCACCGGGTTCCGGCGAGGGCTGTTCGGGGGCCGGCTGCTCGGGCAGAGGGTTGCCGTCGGCGAGGATTCTGGCGCTCGCTTTTGCCGTATCCGTCGTATAAGGGCTGTTGATGATGTTCTGCAAAATCTGCCGGTCGGCGTCGGTCATCTCTTTGGGGTCTTTGTTTAGAACCGAGAGGTCTAAAGTCGGCGCTTCCGCGGTTTCAGCGGCGGAAGAGTCCTGCTCTGGTGTTGGTTCGGGGGCGGAAGCCGGTTCTGCGGCGGAATTTTCCGGGACAGGCTGATGGTCTTCGGCGGCATTTTCCGGGGCAGGCTGTGCAGGTGCAGTTTGCTGTACAGCATCTCGTACGGCAGTCAGAGCGCTGCCCAGGGCATTGCGGCTTTCATCGGGCAGATTTCTGAAAGCTTCATTCATATCTTCGCGGTAGACGTCATAAGCGCTGTTAAGCGTATCAAACTCTTGTCTACCCAGCCTGTAGCCACCCTGAATTTCGGCAGCCAAATCGGCAACGGCCTGTCTAACCTCTTTACGGTCTGTGTTGGTGATTTCTTTTTTCCGTGCTTTGGCGCTCAGAACATTGAATATTGTTTTGGTATCGTTTTTAGCCATCGGTTTTCTCCTCGTGCGATTTGGCCTGAATTTAAGCTATTGTATCATAAAAAAACGGCCGGTGCAAGCGTAAATTTTTATGATATTTTAACTTTCGTTTTATTAAGATATTCTAAAAATTTTGATTCTAACCGGCGGATTTTAAAAGAAAATGACGGAAATTAACAAAGCAGCTCTTGCGCAGGAAACGCGACTTATCGAATATTGGCGCAAAAAATATCTGTTTCAGGCGGCAGCGGTGGCGGTATGCGCCGGAGCGGCGATTGCGGCGGCGGCCGTTTATATTCAGGCGAAACTGCCGGCACTGCTGATTATTTTGGCTGTGTTGACGGTGGCATACCTGATGCTTCGCGAACTGCGCGACAGTTTGCAGACACGGGGGGAAACGCTTATTTTTGCCAAAGGTAAGGCTTTGTTTGACGGCGTGGATTTTGATTACGGGCAGGGGATTGACAAAGACGAGGCATTGTTCGGAATGTGGGCGTTTGATGCGCGCGAGTGCCGCGGCGTTATGTCCGGCAGAGGGTTTAGCCTGGAAGAAGACTGGTTGTACAAAGCAGTTTCCGCCCGCTTTTTTATGCTCAAGCTGACGGTATTTGAGGGGATACTGCTGGTTGTTGACAACGGAGAGGGCTCAATGCCCGATGCGGCGGCGTTAATAAGAAATGCCGGGGTACACGAGGCGGCAGAGAAAATGCGGCGGCTGCTTGGTGCGGAGACGATGCGGGCTGCTGTCAGCGGCGGGCGGGCGGTCTTTTATTTTAAGACGAAAAACAGGCTGTTTCACCAGTTTGCACTGGAGCGGACGAATACGACGGGAATTTTTGTCCGGCGGGTTGAAGCGCTGAAGGCGCAGGCTGAAGAAACGGCGGCGGCGGTTCGAGGTGCGGCGGATGCGGTCAAGACAGGGGCACAGCCGGCGGCGGTTCAAGGTGCGGCTCAGACAGGGGCGCAGCCGGACAGCGATGAACGGCGGGGAAGTGCCGACGGGTCTAGCGGCGACGGCGGGTGCGAAAAAGTCGGCGGTTGACAAAGGTTGAAGCTTTTGATATTCGTAATTATATAATTTTTATTCAAAGGGAGGTTTTTATGAAATTTACAAAATTACTGGCAGCGGCATTGCTGTCTACGGCTATGATTCCGGCGGTGCGGGTGATGCCGGCGCAGGCGCTTCTGCCGGCAGGGGAAACGGCTGCAACGGATAAAGCTGCGGCTGGCAAGGCGGCGGAAAAGGCCGAAAACGCTGCGGCGACGGCCGGGCAGACCGCGGGGGGACCGGCGACCGAAATCACTATTTACAATCAGGATCTGGCGTTGATAAAGAAACGCCAGCAGGTTAAGCTCAACAAAGGCATTAACGAAGTGGTCTTTGACGAAGTGGCGCGGCAGATGCGTCCGGAATCGGCGTTTATTTTCGGCGACGGGGTAAAAATTCTGGAACAGAACTATGACTATGCCGGCGTTAACTATATGAATATGCTGAGCGCTTTTGTCGGCAAAGAAGTCAAGACCGTGCGCACCAATCCGGCGACCGGAGAAAACATTTATGAAAAGGCAATTCTGCTGGCAGCGGACGGAATGTCGCCGGTGCTGAAGTTCGACTACGGAATTGAGACGAATTTTCCGGGGCGGGTTCTGTTTGACAAGGTGCCTTTGGGGCTGAACAGCACGCCGGTTTTAAAAGCCCGGGCAGAAACGGCGGAAGCGGGAGAAAAAGAACTGCGTCTGGCATATCTGACGTCCGGCTTTTCGTGGGAAGCGAATTATGTTGCAAAAGTCAACGATGAAAAAACGCTGGAACTGCTGGGGAGGGTTTCGCTCAGCAACAGTTCGGGCAGCGCTTACGACAATGTCAGCGTCAACCTGATTGCGGGCGACGTCAATACGGTCGGCGCAGTGTTGCAGCCGCGGATGTTTAAGCGGGCAATGGTCAATGCGATGGCACTCGGTGCGGCGATGGATACGATGGAGGCGGCGCCGGTCATTTCTGCCCCGCAGAATTTGAACGGCTATTATATTTACAAGATACCGCAGCCGACGTCTTTGAAAGACGGGCAGATTAAGCAGGTGTCTTTTGTCAATGCGCCGGCAGTGAAATATAAAAAGCGCGGCGTGGTCGACTCAACGCTGTCGTTCGGCAAGAACAAGTCTTTCTATAAGGACGTCCATCCGAATCTGATTTATAATTTTACAAACAATGCGGAAGACGGGCTGGGAATGCCGCTGCCGAAAGGGAAAATCAGTTTTTATGACTATGACAAGAACGGCGCGTTGCAGTTTGTCGGCGAAAATACGATTGACAACAAAGCGGAAGGGCAGCGCCTGACGCTTAATCTGGGCAAGTTTTTCGACGTTTATGCCGAAGCAAAAGTCGATGACATCCAGAAACTAAGCGAGCGCAAATATAAGAAAAATCCGGCTGATACCTGCGTTACGGCAGAAACGACCAACCTTTATGAAACGATTTACCGCGTAACCAACAAGGCGCAGTATCCGGCGGATATCGTACTGAAACAGCCAATGCCGGCTGATGCAAAAATTGTCAAAGAGAGCATCAAAGGCGAGGCCGGGGACGGCAACGAACACGTCTGGCGCTTTACGGTGGCTCCGGGCGCAACGCAGGAACTTAAGGCAAGTATCCAGAATAAGCTGGAGCAGCGCGACTGCGGCGTGATTACGCTGGTGGAATAAGCAAGCCCTGCAGGGAGAGGCAGACCGGTACCGACGGAAAATCGGCGCCGGCCTGCGGCGGTAGAGAATCGGTGTTAATCTGCGGAATGCTGCGGGCGGCGTAGTTTGAACAAACTCCGGGCGGCGGGGTGTTGCGGGTTGCACGGTTCGGCCGGGGGCGGGCGTGCGGACGGCATTGCCCGGGAAAGCTTCAGGAACGGAGTACAGCGGGCAGAACGGTTCAGGAACGGTGAGGCTATGCCCGTGTTTTGACAAGGTGAAAAAAGTTCTTGACGTTTGGAAAAAAGTGTTTTAGTTTGCTTTTGTTGTCCGGTCGGATAGCGGCGTTTCGACGCCGGGCTGTTGCAGACGGACAGCCGGTCAGACGGAGATGTGGCAGAGCTGGTTTAATGCACCTGACTTGAAATCAGACGAGGGCGCAAGTCCTCCCGGGGTTCGAATCCCTGCATCTCCGCCAGTTTTTGCAAAGCCGCTCCGGTTGGGGCGGCTTTTTGTTTTGGGCTGTCGCCGGCGATGAGCGTTTGGGACGTATACATACATATTGAGGATGCATAAGTATTAGGGCGTATAAATATTTGGGACGTATAAGCATCAGGCTGTAAAGGGAGAAAGACAATGACGATTTTAGCGAAAGAAAACAGAGAGACGGCGGTGTTGGAGGCGAGACGGCGGCGGTATGCGGCAGGGAAAAGACGGCGTCAGCGTACGGCCGGGCAGAGCCTGGGGAAGATAATGCTGGCAGCGCTTTGGCTGACGGCTGCCGGAAATACGGCAGCGTTTTCAGCAGCGGAGGCGGCTTTTCCAGCGGCGGCAGCAGGCAATGCATGGGGCGGTGCGGCAGCGGCGGAAGCTGTCCGGCAGCCGAATGAAGATGCAGCCCCTACGGAAGGCGCAGTTCGCATATACGATGAGAAAGACCTGCATGAAGCAGACGGCAAATTGGCGGACATTAACAATATTCCGGTTACGGGCGAGGTTCGGGCGTATTATCCGGGCGGCAGAATTTTAGAAAAGTCTTATTATACCGACGGCGTCAAAAACGGTTCGGCCCGCTTGTTTTTTGAAAACGGAATGCTGCTGAGCGAGGCAACTTATGCCGACGGCAAAGAAGAAGGCGTTGCAAAAATTTATTATGCCAGCGGCGACTTGCTGGCGGCGGTAACGTTTGAAAAGGGAAAAGCCGTGGCGGGGCATTGCCGTACCCGAAACGGAGAAAACCGGGAACTTGATATTGCTGATTTGGCTGCATTTCAGGACAACGGACGCCTGCCTTGCACGGCTAAGTAGATGCAGGGAGCGAGTGCCGGAATGGGCGCTGCGGCGTGAGAATTTTGCAGCAGGAGAGCAAGCCGAACGGCGTGCGTTTTTATAGCGGCGGGGGAGCCGTTTGGCCGGTGCCGGAAAATAAGAGGCGGTGTGCGGTTATTGTCTGGCGGGAGGGGCAACGGCGGAAGCTGCGCGGAAAAAAGGCTTGCAATTATCTGGCGGCAATGCTAAAAAACAGGCAGATTGATATTTGTCTGTCGCGGGAATTATTTTTGTGCGGCGTTGCTGCGGTGTTGTTTGTATTTATTAATTAGTTTATAATTGTTGCGTATGAAAGCAGATTTGAAGTTTAAAGCGGTGTGGTGGAACAGCTTTTTGTTCTATTGGGCACTGATATTTTTGCTTTTTGCCCTTGTGGCGGCAGCTGCGGATTTCTTTAATCTGGGCAGGCTGATGCTTTGGGCGGCGCTGGGCGCGTTCGCAGGGGCAAAAACGGTGCGTCTGCTGGAGGTGTGTTTTCTGATGAAAGAAACCGACACGGCGACGCGGGTATATCTGGCAGCGGTCAATCTGGCGCTGGGCTGCGGTGCGTGCTGGCTGCTTGCCGATTTGGTATTAAAACACTCGGGATTGTAAAACCCGGGTGTTTTTTTGTACGGACGGAGAACGTGTACGAGTGGAGAACGGGTACGGGCGGAGAACGGATACGGGCGGAGAACGGGTATTATGAAGGCGGGCGAGGGGTGATATTTTTGTTGCAATATAAAAATATCTATGATATGTTGCCCAAAATTTTATTAATTATGTCTAATTTAAATTATATTGTATGAATTTATTATTGTTTTTACAGACGGGTTTGCTGTTTTCGGCAAACCGCTGGAAGGTTGCGGTAAGCAAGAACAAACCGTTGTTGTGGCTGTGTGGCATATTTTATGTAATCGCGCCGCTTTTGGAAAAGCCGAATTCAATGTGGGCGGCTCCTTTGTTCTTTTATCTTTTTATTTTAATGGCGGATTTGATGTCTGCTGATGCCGGAGGCGTGTTTGCGAACAGCGGAGAAAGATTCCGTTGTATCGTGTTTGCTACCGGTTTTACCAAAAAGGGAGGGGAACGCCGTTTGAGCGAAGGCGTGTTTATCAAAGCCAAAGGATTGCATATTGTCGATATGTTTCCGGTTACAGACTGCCGGGAAAGGCTGCTGGACGAGCGGACGCTGATTATCAAGCCCAAAGATTTCTCTTCCTGCTGCCTGTATAGTGCGGCTTATCCCAAAGGGCTGATTTTAGGCGAGGCGGTTGATGACGCGTTAGTGTTTTTCTATAGCAAAAAAGCAAAAATGCTGCGGGTTGCAGAGCCGGGTCTGCTTGGCAAAGTTTCGGGGATTGCCGGCGTTGCGGCGGGAGATGAAATGATGTCCGATTTTTGGGGCGAGGCGACATACGTTGCGCTTGATGGCGGAGAGAGTATTGACGCGGCCGAGTACGACAGTTTTTGCGACGCGTATCGCGTTGATGAAACACGATTTCTCTGCGCCGAACAAAACGATGGTTCATGTCTGGTGTTTGAGGCTTTATTTTCCAATGGTGAAGCGGTTGCGGCGTTTCGGGTTGAAAATGTGCCGGAAATCTTTTTTGCAGACGAAAACGGCAGTCGGAAAAGGCTGCATTACGATGCGGAAAAACATGCGTATGCCGTGGCGTGAAAACAGAAAAAACATAAAAAACGGAAGCATTGTGCTTCCGTTTTTTTGTTAAGAATCAGCTTTACCAGGAATAGGTTATTCCCATACGATAGGCCGTATCCGCGCTGCCCCAGGCGGCACCGACATTTAACAGAACGTTGTCGTTTATCCAGTGAAAGCCGCCGAGCGCCATTGCCGTTTCGCCTTCGTACATGCCTGTACCGAAAGAAAGCTGCGTGTTGCCGGTGGCGCGGGCATTCGGCACCAGAGCCGTCATGGCAGACATGGTGGCCATACCGGCATTGAAGTCATCGCGCAGATCATTAATGTCACCGCTTAACTGGTAATAACGAGAATCCAAATTGTGAATCTGGTTATCCAATCCGGCAACGGCGTCGGTTAGATTGGTGGCGCCGGAGACGTAATGCGTGTTGGCCAGTTTTGAGGTGTTGCCGATGGCGGTATTGACTGCGGCAATGTTTTGATTGACAGTATTGCTTGATGATACGCCGTTTTGTGCGGTACCCAAATCTTCTGCCGTACCGATGTTGGAGGCGATTTCGCTGATGGCGGTGGAAATGTCTGCACCGGCTGTGGCGAGATAGTTATTGGAACCGTTGGCGTTGGTATAGTTATCGCGGTTGCCGATGGCAGAATCCAAAGATGTCAGATGATCTTCCACCGTGGTACCGTCGGCCAGGTTGCCCTGATGCTGGCCGCCCAGTTTGTCGGCGAGGCCGTGAATAGTGCCCAGGGACTGGTCTATGTTGTTGATGGCTTCAACAATCGTTTCCGGCGCATCCTCAGAACCATTAGACAGGTTTTTGTTGCCGACGCCGAGCTGGCTGATGTCGCCGACCGTCTTATTGACGGTATCTTCAACCCGGGTGCCGATAGTATTGTCAACCGAGTTTTGAACTTTTTCGTCAAGCCCTTCGTTGGTAACGTATTTTTCATCGGCTTTGGCAAAGATGTTTTCTTCAACCGTTGATAATTGGGAATCGGTGTAGTCTTTGCTCTCCTGCAGGCTGTCTGCAATATTGCCTTCCAGCTCGGTTTTAGCGGTGTTTATGTTGCCTTGCAGTTCAGTTTTGGTATCGGAAATCGTGCCGTTTAATTCGTTTTTGGCCGTATTTACCGCCGTGTCTATCGCACCGCCTTCTTTGGTGATGTCGTTAATCTGGCCGGACAGTTCGGTTTTGGCCTGCTCAAGCTCTGTTTTATCAGCTTTGCCGCTTTCCAGATTGTCAATGGCTTCAGCATTGGCGGTGATGGCGGCAGTGTTGCCGGCGACTGCGGTGTTGGTTTTTTCCAGCTCCCCGTCTAAGGCCGTAACCGTTTCGTTGGTTTTGTTGAGTTCGCTTTCAAGGTTGGCTACATTTTGGTCGGTGGTTTCCAGCTTGCCGTTTAAATCGGAGACGGTTTGATTGGTTTTGCCCAGTTCATCTTCCAGCGCCGTTACGTCGGAAGCATCGGCTTTGCCGGCCAGCTGTTCGTTTACATAAGACGTGTCGGCTTTGTCCGCCAATTTGTCTTCTACCGAGGATACTTTTTCATCAACGTAAGATGTGTCGGCTTTGTCCGCCAGGCTGCTCTCAAGGCTGTCAACTTTTTTGTTGGTATCAGAAAGCGATGTTTCCAGATTGCCGACTTTTTCATTTGTGTCAGAGAGGGAGTTTTCCAAGTTGCCGACTTTTTCGCTGGTGCTGGCCAGATCGCCGGAAACTTTATCAATATTTCCCTGCAATTCGTCTTTGGTACTTTGCAGCTCTTTATCCGTTGCGTAGGTGTTATCCAGGTTGGCAACGGTATCCTGCAAGCCGCTGATGTCGTCTTTAACCGTAGTCATGTCGTCTTTAACCGTAGCCATGTCGCTTTGCAGCTTGTCAATATCCGTTTCTGTCGTATCCAGGCGCCCGCCAAGTTCGGTTACATCTTCGGCGACATCGTTAATGCTGCCCTGCAGTTCGTCTTTGACGGCAGTGAGTTCTTCATTGCTGGCAAAGGTTTCATCCAGACCGCCCATAACATTGTCAGTTACGGTTTGTTCCAGCTTCTCAGTCTGCTTGTTGATTTCGTCGCTGACGGCGCTGCTGACCGTATCGCCCAGCTGGTCGGTAATGGTATTCTGGACGGTTGAGGCCAGTTCGTCCTGAGAAACGTATTGCCCGTCCAGTTCTGCGGATATTTCATTCTTAATCGTATCCAGATTGTCCTTGCTGACAAATTTATTGTCGGCTTCGGTTTTGCTGTATACATCGGAAGCGTCAGCTTTGTTGTTTAACTCGCCTTTGGTGGCGTAGTTGTTCAGATCGTTTTTTGATGCATACAGGCTGTCGGCGGTATCTTTGTCCAGCAGACCTTCGGTGGCTCCGGCAACGGCACTGTCAACGTAGCTTTCACTGGCCAGGCCGGTGGTCGCTTCCGAAATGGCACTGTTCATATCGTCTTTGGAGACTTTGTCGGCGATTTGCGTTTCCAGAGCACCGGTTGCGGAGCCGACCGCGCCGGCGACGGCGTCATTTAATTCGCCGTCGGTAACATAGCCTTCCAGAGAATTACTGATTTCGGTTTTGGCAGAGTCAACGGCACTGTTGACGTACTCTTCAGAGGCAAGTCCTTCGGTGGCCGTATTAACGGCATCACTTATCGCGTTTTGCATTTCTTCACCCGAAGCCAGGCCGGCCAAATCTTCTTTGGTGGCATAGTTGCTGCCGGCTTCCGTGACGGCATCGTTGATGGCCGTATCAATTGTCCCGCCCTCGGCTACGCTGTCGGATATGGCCTGCGTAATGTCGTCTTTGGTGGCGAAATTGCCTTCTTCAATCGCGGAAGAAACCTGTTCGCTGACGGCGTTTTGGATGGTGTCGCCTGAGGCAAGGTCTTTCGTTGCCTGGTTTATGGCCTGCGTAATGCTGCCTTCTTCTTTAAGAGCGTCGGAAATTGCCGTGTTGGCGACTTCTTCGGCCGTGCTGCCGATGGTGTCGGAAATTTCGGTTTTGACATTATTGATGGCATCATAAACCTGGTCGCCGCTGACAAGGTTATCATGGCCGTTGCCGATGCCTTCGCTTGTGTCTGTGGCTTTGTCTATGGCTGACTTTATGGAACCGCCGCTTTCAAGGGCCGTTTCTATGCCGATGTTAATGCGGTTGTTGGTGAAGGTATAAATTTGTCCGCCACTTTCCAGCGCCGTATTCAGGTTGTTGTTAAAGACGGAAGTTGCCGTATTTCTGACGTTGGCTTCCAGCCCGGTTCCAGAGTATGTGGTGCCGGAAGATATGTTGTTTATTTTTGTATTTTGTTCGTCTTGTTCTTCTTCAAGAGCGGCAATGTCATTGCTGTTTTGGTCAATTTTTCCTTCATTTGTGGTGATGCGATTGGACAGTTCGGTAACCGTGGTGGTATCGGCTTTGAGTGCCAACTCGCTTTCAACAGTTTTGCTCAAATTGTCGACGGCTGTTTTGGCTTCGGACGCCTGAGTTTTGGCTGTGGTAGCGTCTTCCTGTGTGGTACGCAGATTGGCCGCGGTGGCATAAGCGGTATTGCCAATCATGTTGATACTGTTTTGCAGAGTGGTAAGGTCGCTATTTGTCAGGTAATTGATTTGGGTATAGCTTGATCCGGATTCATCGCTGGCAATCCATCCGGTTCCTTTATTAAACTGAATGGATTCAAAAGTGTCTTCCTCATTATTTGTTGTCTGGGCATGGACAATTGAGGCCATACTTAACAAGCAAATAGCGGTTCCTGCCAGTAAGATATTTTTGTTCATGGTTTTGTCCTTTGATATAGGTTGCCTTTGTTTTTTGGAGTGTGTCGTGCTGATTTTTTGGGGTCGTTTAAAATATACATCTTTAGTTTTATTTACGTTTTTTTAACTGATTGATTGTATTATAAAAATAAAGAAACAGTTCTGTTGATTTTAAACGACCCTTTTTTTTCAGCAGTCCGGATTGTTCGCAAGGATAAGGAATACAAGAATGTAAGAACCAGTGCGAAAAAAACTGTACAGTAAGGGAAATATTAAAACTGAGAAGAAAAACGGCGAAAGCAGGGAATGGCTGGTTTTTATATCTATTGACTTTTGGGGGCAGACGGCGCTATATATACCTCTATGAGCAATCAATTTGAAGTGGTCAGCCCGTTTGAGCCGTCGGGAGACCAGCCGGAAGCAATCAGGCAACTGTGCGACGGCCTGAGAAGAGGCGAAAGAAACCAAGTTCTGCTGGGCGTTACCGGTTCGGGCAAGACCTTTACCATGGCCAAAATCATTGAGGAGATGAAGAAGCCGACGCTGATTATGGCGCCGAACAAAATTCTTGCGGCGCAGCTGTATGCGGAGATGAAAGAGTTTTTTCCGCACAACCATGTTGAGTATTTCGTATCCTACTACGACTATTATCAGCCGGAAGCATATATTCCGAAGACTGATACCTATATTGAAAAAGATTCTGCGATTAACGAGCAGATTGACCGGATGCGGCACGGGGCGACGCGTAACGTTTTGGAAGAGAAAGACGTGATTATCGTGGCGTCGGTGTCGTGCATTTACGGTTTGGGAAGCATGGAATCGTATTCGGCGATGGCGTTTTCGCTTAAAAAAGGCGATTGTATCGAGCCGAAAGAAATCTATAAAAATCTGGCGTTGCTGCAATATGAGCGCAATCAGGCGAATTTTGTGCGTTCCACGTTCCGGGTTAAGGGCGATACGTTGGATATCTTTCCGGCGCACTACGAAGACCGCGGGTGGCGGGTGTCGTTCTTCGGCGACGAGATTGAAAAAATCAGCGAGTTTGACGTTTTGACCGGCAAAAAAACCGCGGATTTGGAAGAGATTACGATTTATCCGGCGAACCATTATGTTACGCCGCGTCCGGCATTGTCGCAGGCGATGATGCACATTAAGGAAGATCTGGCTTTGCGGCTTGACGAGCTGAGGCGCGACAACAAGCTGGTGGAGGCGCAGCGGCTGGAGCAGCGGACGCGGTTTGATCTGGAGATGATGGAAACGACCGGGCACTGCAAAGGGATTGAAAACTATTCACGCTATCTGACCGGACGTGCGCCGGGCGAACCGCCGCCGACGCTGTTTGAGTATTTTCCGAAAGACGCGCTGCTGTTTATTGACGAGAGCCACATTTCGGTGCCGCAAATCGGCGGCATGTATCGCGGCGACCGCAACCGCAAATCCACGCTGGCTGATTACGGGTTCCGACTGCCGTCGTGCGTGGACAACCGGCCGTTGAAGTTTGAGGAATGGGACAGGTTCCGCGCGCCGACAATTTTCGTTTCGGCGACGCCCGGCGACTGGGAACTGGAACAGAGCCACGGCGTGTTTGCCGAGCAGGTTATCCGCCCGACGGGGCTGATGGATCCGGTCTGCGTGGTCAAGCCGGTGGAAGACCAGGTTGACGATTTGATGGCGGAATGCCGCAAGGTGATTGCCAAGGGCGAGCGGGCGCTGGTTACGACGCTGACGAAAAAGATGGCGGAAGATTTGACCGAATATCTTAAGGAAAACGGGATTAAAGTGCGGTATCTGCATTCGGATATTGATACGCTGGAACGCATTGAGATTATCCGTGACCTGCGGCAGGGCGTGTTTGACGTACTGGTCGGGATTAACCTGCTGCGCGAGGGGCTTGACATTCCCGAGTGTTCGCTGGTGGCTATTCTCGACGCGGACAAAGAGGGTTTTTTACGCTCGACGCGGTCGCTGATTCAGACCATCGGGCGGGCGGCGCGCAATGCCGAAGGGCGCGTGGTGCTGTATGCCGACAAGATGACGGATTCAATCAAGTTTGCGCTGGACGAGACCGAACGGCGGCGCAAGAAGCAGTTTCAATATAACCTGGAGCACGGGATTACGCCGAAGACGATTAAAAAGGCGATTTCTTCTGTATTGCAGACGATGACCGAGGCAGAGGGCGACAAGGAGCTGACGGCGCCGATTGCCCGCGACAGGATTGAAAACATCGCCAAAGAAATCAAGCGGTTGACCAGGGAAATGAAACAATACGCGGCGGATTTGGAATTTGAACAGGCGATGAAGTGCCGCGACGAAATTAAGAGGCTGGAATCCATCCGGCTGGTCGTGGAGGATTAGGAACCGGCCGCGGAAGACACGGAAACGGGGCTGAACGGCATTGCGGCAGAACAACGGGGTTGCGGCAGAGCAGAAAGGCTGGCAGAGCAACGCGGCGAGAACAACGGGGTTGCGGTGAGCAGAAAGGCAGGCAGAGCAACGCGGCAGAACAGCAAGTTTCGCAGCAGAGCAGAAAGGCAGGCAGAGCAATGCGGCAGAACAGCAAGTTTGCGGCAGCTCCGGGGGTTCCGATTTGGGAGCAGGGCAGGCGTTGTATCTTTTGTTACATTTTTTCCGGCGCTTTGAAACCCAGAATGTTAATGCATATATCCAAAACCTTCAGTGTCAGGGTAATCAGCGCAACGAGCGACCTCAGGGTCGTTTTATCCTCTTCTGCCAAAATCTTTTTATCGTGGTAGAAGACGTTGAACTTGTTGGAAATCTCGTACACATACGAACAGATGATGGAGGGGGCATCTTTTTTGAGCGCTTCGCCAAGCGTGTGGCTGAAACGGGTCAGCGTCAGAGCCAGGTCGCGTTCGCTGGCAGTGGTGAAAGCGGCAAAACGGCAGGCGGTTCCGGATGCAGTTGTGCCGGACGAAACAGCAGCGGCAATCTCCGGATGGCGTTCCTTAAGCTTGGCAAGAATGGACTTTATCCGCACCATGGTATAAAGGATATACGGCCCGGTATTGCCTTCAAACGAGGCAAACTTGTCAATGTCAAAAATATAATTGCTTTCGCAAGGGTTCATCAGGTCGCCGTATTTGATGGCGGCGAGGCCGATGGTCTGTTTCAACTGCCGCAGTTCGGCTGCGGGCATTTCCTCTTCGCCTTTAATCGCAACTTTGCTTTCTACCGTATCCAGCAGTTCGGAGAGTTTCATCGTGCCGCCGGAACGGGTTTTGAAGGGTTTGCCGTCTTTGCCGTTGACGGTGCCGAAACCGATGAACGTCAGTTCGGTTTCGGGGCGGGTTACGCCGGTTTTGCGGGCGCAGCGGAAAACGCGCTCAAAATGCAGCGCCTGGCGTTTGTCGACAACATACATGACGCGGTCCGGGCGGAAATCCCGTTCGCGCTGGACGAGGGTGGCAAGGTCGGTCGTTTCATAAATTGCGCTGCCGTCGGATTTCAAAATAATGCACGGCGGGATTGGCGCGGTATCGCTTTCTTCTTTGACATCTACGACGAGAGCCCCTTCGCTTTCATAGGCGAGCCCCTTATCTTTCATCATCCTGACCATATCGGGAATAAAAGGGTCGGCATCGCTTTCGCCGAGCCAGAGGTCAAAGTCGACGTCCAGCCGCGCATAGTTGCGCTTTAAGTCGGGAACGGAAACGCCGACGATATGGCGCAGCAGGGCGCGGTAACCGCGGCGTCCGGACTGCATTTCCTGCGTGGCGGTGCGGGCGGCGGCCAGATAGGCTTCGTCTTCTTTGGATTTGGCGGAAGCAAAAGGATAAATCTGCTCCAAATCTGCCAGAGTGAACGGCGCTTCCTGCGGGTAGTCCCCGGCATAATTTTCGTCAAAATACGGCAATTCCGGATGACGGAGGGAGAGTTCGTGAATAATCAGCCCCATTTGCAGCCCCCAGTCGCCCAAGTGCGCATCGGCAATGACCTTGTTGCCGGCAAAACGGTTCAGGCGCTTTAAGCATTCGCCGATAACGGCCGAGCGCAGATGCCCGACATGCAGCGGTTTGGCAACGTTCGGCCCGCCGTAGTCAATGACAACGGTGCGGGGATTTTCAACCTTGGCAAAGCCGCAGTTTTCGCTCTGGTTCATTTCTTCCAGATAACAGGCGATGAATTCGTCTTTGACGGTGATGTTGATAAACCCGGGGGCGACGACGGAAACGGTTGCGACGACATCGTTGGCAGGCAGTGCCGCAGCCACGTCATCGGCGATTGCCAGCGGAGCTTTGCGATATTGTTTGGCGGCGGACATGGCGCCGTTGCACTGAAACTGGCATAAGTCCGGGCGAGCCGAAACGACAACGCGCCCCAAGGCGGCGTCATAACCGGCAGCGGAAAAACCCGCGGAAAAAATGTCGCTTAATTTGTCAATAACCGTTTGCACGAAAGGTCTCCTTCAGATGGGGTGGATTTTTGGGGGATATTAAGGCGACGGGAACGTTTTGTCAAGGGGAAATGCGGGAATGGCGAGAGAGGGGTCGGCAAAGAGGCATGGCAGCGGGAGCATTTTGAAACGGCGGCGCGTGGAGTATTGGAAACGGCGGAGGGACGGGTGTGTTTTGAGACGGCGGCGTTATGTTGTGGATAGAACGCCGCGAGCCTTGCCAAGCGGCGGCGGATTTGGCAAAATTACATCTCGGGCATTGCAGAAAAGAAAACCCGACACTATATAGAACTAATCCATACAGAGGGAAAGTGCATCCATACGGGAGAGCAGCCTCCTTTGCAAAGGATACTAAAAACAGGTGCGCGGGTGCCGGTTTTTTCGAACGGGAAAGCAGAGCCGCGTGCCGCCAGGACAGGTGCGCGGGCGCCGGCTTTTTTGAACGGGAGAGCAGGGCAGCGTGCCGGTTTAGCAGTTTGTTTGAGCAATTCATAAGGATATTATAATGAGCCGCGTTGAAGATAAAGACATCAACATAGACAACCATCCGGAAGCAAAAGATGCGCTTCCGCCCGCAGATGACAAGATGATTTTGGAGAATATGGAATATCCGGTGCTGTCGCTCCGGGATATTGTGGTTTTTCCGGAGAATTCGGCATCGCTGTTCGTCGGCCGGAGCATGTCGCTTAAAGCCGCGAAAGCCGCCTATCAGTTTGGGACGCCGCTGGCGCTTTTGACCCAAAAGCAGTCGGCAACAGAGGACCCGAAGGAAAAAGACCTCTATCAAATCGGGACACTGGCGCGCATCAAGCGCTTTATTACCATGCCGGACGGGACGCTTAATCTGGCCGTTGAGGGAATCCGCCGCATCAGGGTCAAGAAACTCAATACGTTCGGCGATTATTATACGGCGTTTATCGAACCTTATGATTTGGCGGAAAACGGCGGCGACGAGGCTGAACTTAAGGCGCTGGCGGCGGTGGTCAGCGAAAAATTCCGCCAGCAGACGATTGACTATTCCAAACTGCCCAAAGAAAGCCTGATGATTGTCAACCAGCATGAAAACCTCGGCAAACTGATTGCGGTGATTATCGGCAATCTGGATATCAAAACCTCGGACAAGCAGGAGCTGCTGGAATGCCGCGACGAACGCGCGATGCTGACCAAGCTTTTGGAAATCCTTAATGAAGAAGGCGCGCGCATTGCGGCGGAAAACAAAATTAAAGACCGTGTCAAGAGCCAGATGGAAAAGAACCAGCGCGACTATTACCTTAACGAGCAGCTGAAAGCGATTCAGAAAGAGCTGACCGGGGTAGAAAACGAAGAGGAAGACGAACTGCAGCAATATGCGAAGAAAATTGCCGAATCCAAAATGAGCAAAGAAGCGCGAGCCAAAGCGAATCAGGAACTGAAAAAACTTAAGGCGGCGGGGCCGATGAGCGCGGAATCGACGATTATCCGCAATTATCTCGACTGGCTGGTGGATTTGCCGTGGGGCAAGTATTCGCCAATCAGCCATAATCTCGGCAAAGCGATAGAAATTCTGGACGAAGACCACTATGGCCTGCAGAAAGTTAAAGAGCGCATTATCGAGTATCTGGCAGTGCAGGCGCGGTCGAAAGATTTGAAGAGCCCTATTTTATGCCTGGTCGGGGCACCGGGCGTGGGCAAAACCTCGCTCGGGCGGTCGATTGCCAGGGCAACGGGGCGCAAGTTTGTGCGCGCGTCGCTGGGCGGCATGCGCGACGAGGCGGAAATCCGCGGACACCGCCGGACTTATATCGGAGCAATGCCGGGCAAGATTATCCAAAACATCAAAAAAGCCGGCGTGTCCAACCCTCTGTTTCTCTTGGACGAGATTGACAAGCTCGGTTCGGACTGGCGCGGCGACCCGAGTTCGGCGCTGCTGGAAGTGCTGGATCCCGAGCAGAATGCAACGTTTAACGACCATTATCTGGATTTGGACTATGACCTTTCCAAGGTGATGTTCGTAACGACCGCCAACTCGCTGGATATGCCGCGGCCGCTGCTGGACCGCATGGAGATTATCCGGCTGGACGGCTATACCGAGCAGGAGAAAATTGAAATCGCCAAGCGGCATCTGATTCCGAAAGTGTTTAAGGAGAATGCGATTAAGCCGACGGAGCTGTTTATTACCGACGATGCCATCCGCGACGTTATCCGCTACTATACGTCGGAATCCGGCGTGCGCAATTTGGAACGCGAACTGGCGACGATTGCACGCAAGTCGGCGAAAGAACTGTTGCTGGACAGTGAGAAAAAGGCGGAGAAAGGCGGAAAGAGCGCCGGGCGGAGCCGCAACGGCACAGTTAATGAAAAAACGGCTAATGAAAAAACGGCAGCGGACGAGCATATTACGGTTACGGCAGACGAGCATATTACGGTTACGCCTGACAACCTGAACAAATATCTCGGCATTAAGAAGTTTCATTTCGGCGTGCGCGAGGAAAAAAATCTGGTCGGGGTTACGACCGGGCTGGCATGGACGGAAGTCGGCGGAGACATCTTGTTTATCGAAGCGGTGGATATGCCTGGCAAGGGTGTTATTAAACAAACCGGCAAACTCGGCGAAGTGATGAAAGAATCGATTGATACCGCATATTCGGTCGTGCGGTCGCATGCGCAGGCGCTGGGGATTAATCCTGAGGTGTTTGAAAAGACCGATGTGCATGTCCATGTGCCGGAGGGAGCCATTCCGAAAGACGGTCCGTCGGCGGGAATTACGATGTATACGACGCTGGTGTCGGTGTTTACGAAAATCCCGGTCAGGAGCGATGTGGCGATGACCGGCGAAATTACATTGCAGGGCAGGGTGCTGCCAATCGGCGGCCTGAAAGAAAAACTGCTTTCGGCATTGCGCGGCGGCATCAAAACGGTGATTATCCCGAAAGGCAATGAAAAAGACCTGGCGGAACTGCCGGAGATTGTCAAGAACGAATTGAAAATCGTGCTGGCGGAAAATGTCAACGACGTGTTGGCTGTGGCGCTGGAACATCCGGTTACGCCGCTTAAGACCGATACGGTGCATTAAGGCGAAGGGCTGACTGATGGAAAAAGCCGGTTTTTACCGGCTTTTTGTTTGGCGTTTTGCCGCCGTGCTTTTGTGCCGGGTCAGACAGGTATTGACAAAACCCGGCGGCGATGTTATAGAACAACGCAACAGAATATTGTTATGGAAGTTTAATTATTTTAAATTTGATTTTATGAAAGCTAAAATTTCTAAGAAAAAAAACAGGAAGCTAAATGCCAAATCGGTAAAAAGAGAACCAGGCAAGGCCGAAGTTTTTCTGACATCGCTGCACAAAGCCGCTGAAAAGGCCTTTTATCCCAAAGCGTGGCTGGATGCTTTTTGCCGCGACTGCTGGAAGTTTGAAGACAGGCAGGAAAAATGTTTTGCCGCGCTTACAACGGTATTTAAGTTTTTGCCGCAGGCAGAACAGATGGAACTTATTCCGCTTTTGATAGGCAGCAGCAAGGCTTATCCGAAACTTGTCCTGTTGGCCGAGGAGCTGTTTAACGCCCTGCCGGCGGAAGAGCAGAAACGGATTAAGGTGCCGATGATTTACTGGACGACGGATGACAGGGAAACCCAGATTACGGAGGCGGAATATCGCTGGCGAAGAGAGCATGATTTGTCCTGTCGGCAGACTGAAACCGGCTATTCCCGGCCGATGAATGCGGATTTGGATTTGAAGTGTTTTTACGCCGTCCTCGGAATGCTCAGCGCTTCGGGTACAGAAACTTACATTTATCTTCGTGGCTGGTAAAACGGCCGGTTCGGAAATTTGGGAAAAGGCGCTGTCTGCGGACGGCGCTTTTTTTAGTGGGGAAGATGTGCCGTGTTGCAGAGGCGGCGGAACAAAGAACGGGTGATGTGCAGCGGGAAACGGAGAACAACGTACTGTGCAGCGGCTGTATTGTGATGCGGTTGTGCTGTGCGGCGGCTGTTTTGTGCGGCGGCTGTTTTATGATGCAGGCAAATGAAGCAGGACGATATTTCCGCTTGACAGGGCGGGGAGTTGCGGTTATATTTCCCGTTGTTTGAATTGAGGCATACAATGGCAAAGAAAGTAAAAAAATCGGATTTTATTGCATCGGGGCAGGTGGCCGTCAACCGCCGCGCCACGTTTGACTATGCCATTGAGGAAACGTTTACCGCCGGTTTGGAATTGCGCGGTACCGAAGTCAAATCGCTGCGGCTGGGCAAGGCAAGCCTGACCGATACGTACGGTTCTTTTGCCGACGGCGAATTATTTATCGAAAACCTCAAAATTGAGGAGTATGCCAACAAAGGGTATGAAAAGCAGGAGCCGAACCGCAAGAAAAAGCTGCTGCTGACGCGCCATGAAATCAACCGCATTATCGGGGCGATGGCGAAGAAAGGTTATTCCTTGGTTGCCAAGCGGCTGTATTTTAACGAGCGCGGGCTGGCCAAGCTGGAGGTCGGCATCGGCAAGGGCAAGAAACTTTATGATAAGCGTGAGAGCATTAAGGAGCGCGAACTGAACCGTAAGCTGCGCGAGTGGTAGTCAGGGCGCGGTGTGTTGATTTGCAGGCTGCGCGAGTGGTAGCAGGGGAAGGCGTGTCGAACCGCAGGCTGCGCGAGTGGTAACTGGGGAAGGCGTGTCGAACCGCAGGCTGTATAAGCGGTAGTCGGGGTGCGGTGCGTTGGCCGCAGGTGGTTGTCGGCGGGTGGTTGTCGGCGAGTTGATGAGCGGGGCGAGGAGAGAGGGCGCTGCGGACTGGCGGGTTGATGAGCGAGTGGTAGCCGAGGGTGCTGGTGCGGGTGTAATAACCCGTTATTTTTAAAAGAAAAACTTAAAAATATCTCCTGAAGTTTTAACCGGTTGTTTAGAAATGGGCGGCTAAACTCGGGGCAGCTGCCGGCGGAGGGCCTTTTTTCCGTCCGGGTTGCTCGTTAATACCGATGAAAAGGGAGATTACATGCTTAACATTAAGAAATTGACGGCTTTTGCGGCGGCGTTGGCGCCGGCATTGGCCGTGGGGGCGAGCGGGGCGCAGGCGTCCGAAATCGACCTCAAAATCCCGTCGCTGGACGTGGGTTACAATATTTTCGGCTGGGCGGTGTCCGGTACGCAGATTTTGGCTTTCGGGCTGGTTATCTGCGTTTTGGGCATGCTGTTCGGCTGGTATCAGTTTCACAAAATCAAGAATATGCCGGCGCATCAGTCGATGCTTAACGTGTCGGAACTGATTTACGCAACCTGCAAGACCTATATGAAACAGCAGGCGAAACTGCTGCTGTTGCTCGAAGTGTTTATTGCGGTATGCATTTTCTACTATTTTTACGGCCTGAACGATACGCCGCTGCCGAAAGTCCTGACGGTTCTGGGCTGGTCGGTGCTGGGTATTCTCGGTTCGTATTCGGTGGCGTGGTTCGGTATGCGCATCAACAACTATGCGAATGCGCGCACGGCTTTTTCTTCGCTTGAAGGCAAGGCGTACAAGGTAATGAGCCTGCCGCTCAAGTCCGGCATGTCCATCGGCGTGCTGCTCATCTGCGTTGAGCTGATTATGATGATGGCAATTTTGCTGTTCGTATCCAAAGAGAGTGCGGGCGCGTGCTTTATCGGCTTTGCCATCGGCGAATCGCTCGGCGCGGCGGCGCTGCGCATTTGCGGCGGCATTTTCACCAAGATTGCCGATATCGGTGCGGATTTGATGAAAATTATCTTTAAAATCGGCGAGGACGATGCGCGCAATCCGGGCGTGATTGCCGATTGCACCGGCGACAACGCGGGCGACTCTGTCGGCCCGACTGCGGACGGTTTTGAAACCTACGGCGTTACCGGCGTGGCGCTTATCAGCTTTATCGTTCTGGGTGCGGGCATGATGTATGCCAATAACGGCGATTTGGTCATGCTGGCGAACGGCGTTGATTTTCAGGCGCGTTTAATCGTATGGATTTTCGCCATGCGCATTCTGATGATTCTGACCTCGCTGTTTTCGTACTGGCTGAACGGGAAAATTTCCGAAGCGCGCTACGGCAAGGAGAAAATCTTTGACTTTGAAAAGCCGCTGACGAGCCTTATCTGGCTGACGTCGCTGACGTCGATTGCGGTAACGTTCGGCATTTCGTATGTTATGCTTTCCAACATCAGCCCCGATTTGTGGTGGCGGCTGTCGCTGATTATCAGCTGCGGTACGCTGGCAGCGGCGCTGATTCCTGAATTTACGAAAATCTTTACGTCTTCCAAATCGCAGCACGTGCAGGAAATCGTCAAGTCCAGCCGCGAGGCGGGCGCTTCGCTGAACATCATTTCCGGTATTGTCGCCGGCAATATGTCGGCGTTCTGGCAGGGGCTGGTTATGGTCGGCCTGATGGTTATCGCATTCTTTACGGCACAGGACGGCCTGGACGACTTTATGGTCTATCCGACGGTGTTTGCATTCGGTCTGGTGGCGTTCGGCATGCTCGGCATGGGGCCGGTAACGATTGCGGTCGACAGCTACGGCCCGGTTACCGACAACGCGCAGTCGGTGTTTGAACTGTCCCAGATTGAGAGCCTGAAAGGCGTCAAGAAAGAGATTGAGAAAGACTACGGTTTCAAACCGGACTTTGAGCAGGGCAAACACCTGCTGGAAGCCAACGACAGCGCCGGAAACACGTTCAAGGCGACGGCCAAGCCGGTGCTTATCGGCACGGCGGTTATCGGTGCGACGACGATGATTTTCTCCATCATTCTGCTGCTGAACCTTAAGCTGAATTTGCTTGACCCGATGGTATTGTTCGGCATTATCCTCGGCGGCGCGGTCATCTACTGGTTCTCGGGCGCGTCAATGCAGGCGGTTTCCACCGGCGCTTACCGTGCGGTCGACTTCATTAAGCAGCACATCAAGCTTTCGGGCAAAAAGGCGGCTTCCAAGGAAGACTCGCAGGAAGTGGTGCGTATCTGTACGCTGTATGCGCAGAAAGGCATGTTCAACATCTTTATCGTGATTTTCTCGTTCACGATTGCGTTTGCATGCTTTGATGCGAATCTGTTTGCGAGCTATCTGATTTCGATTGCGGTCTTCGGGCTGTACCAGGCGCTGTTTATGGCGAATGCCGGCGGCGCATGGGACAACGCCAAGAAGGTCGTAGAAGTCGACCTTGGCGAAAAAGGCACGCCGCTGCACGACGCGACGGTCGTCGGCGATACGGTCGGCGATCCGTTCAAGGATACGTCCTCGGTGGCGCTGAACCCGATTATTAAATTCACGACGCTGTTCGGCCTGCTTGCGGTCGAGATGGCGGTAGCGGCGCCGAAGTGCGTTTCGCTCGGCCTCGGCATCTTCTTCCTGTTGGTGGGGTTGGTCTTTGTTTATCGCTCCTTCTACAAGATGAAGATTTAAAGGGGGAAATTATGGTGAACTGACTCGCAGATGGTGCTTCTCTTCGTCGCGTCGTGTACGTTTATGTACACTCGTGCTCCTTGGGAGACATCTGCGGTCTTTTCGCAAAATTTTCCGCCTTTAAGGGGTAAATTATTGTGATTAAGTTCGCAGGAGTCCGGTTTGTGAAAACCGGACTCTTTTTTATACAAAAAACATATTGATTTTGTATAAAAAGTATGTTATATTAAGGCAGTTAAAAAATTATTGTGCCCGTTTGCGGCTGTTTTGTTTATGCAAAACAGCATGGTAAGGTTTATGTTTTATTATTGCAAGGGTACATACAAGAGAAATTTTTTTTAATTAAATAATCTAAAATTAAACAGTATGAAAAAGAAAAATTTCTTGCGTTTTGCAGCTATAGCTGTGAGCGCAGTAGTATTGGTTGCGTGCAGCGGTGCGGAGTATCTTGACTTAGGGAAGAAAGTCGAGGAGAAAAACCTTGAAGTGTCAATGTCCGTGAATGACGGACAAGGAGAAAGCACCGGTTCGTTTGAACAGAGCTCTACTGTTGATTTGACCGGAGACGGAACAGACGTGCAACGTTTTAACCCGACAGCTTACATTAATGTGGTTCTCGAAAAGAAACACATTGAGGTGGCAAGCGAAGCTGAGTTGGCGGTTGCTTTGACCGGCGAGGAAACGGTAAGCGACAAGAACTTTGAAGAAGGGGCGACTTTCGGCAAAGATATTGTCAAAAAGTTTACCTTTTCTGATGGGCAGGTAGCAACGGTCAGTTATGGCTGGCGGTATGAAAAAATGCCGGTTGCCAATACGACGCTTTCTACGCCGCACCTTGAGATTGACCCGGTGGTTTATGACGATTACACGTCGGAAGCTGAAGGAGAAAATCAAAAGGTAACTTTGGCTTTTAACGCTTCGTGGTCAGCTAAGGCCGTTACGACGTCGAAATCAGACGTTATGACGCTGCGGCCGTGGTATACCAAGTCGGTAAAAGCAGGCGACATTCCCGGTGAGCCGGTTTGGGACTTCAAACTTAACTGGAGCCTGAATGGTGAACGCCAAGGCGTGGTTGACGTGATTGTTACCAAGACAATTCCGCATTCAACGGCAGAAGATGAGGTAAAGACGTGGACTGACCAGGTGGTTGTGGCTATGGGGTTAAACAGCAACAACAGCTGGTATGTGGCAAACACAGAGGTTACTTATGACTCTTATGTTACCAACGAAGGGAAAAGTTCCCGTATCAGTGGTACAGAGAGGGCATTTACGGTAGAATTTGATGACAACCGTTATAACTTCGTGCCGCATTATCGGATGCCGGGCGGCGGTTATCTCACTCCTGAGCCGACGTTTAACACGCTGGTGCGTTCCGTCAAAATCGTCTTTGACAACGGGGAAAAGCACAAAGAATTTAATATTCCGCTGGAACTTAAATTCTCACAGAGCGTGCAGTACCTGTCCGAACGTGCCAAACTGTATCCGGATGACACATATCTGGGTTCCGACGTAAGGGAATTCAGTTTCGTCAATACGGATACCAAGCAGGAGGTAATGCACCATACGGCATACACCGACCTGAAGCTGCACCCGTAACGCGCAGTACCCTGATTTAGAGAAAGCCCTTCTTGCAATGCCCCGTTTGACGACGGCGCTGCAGAGGGGCTTTCTTTTTGTCAGCGGCAGAGAAAATCGTTGGGGCGCGGCGGACGGCAGGGCCAAGCGACAATCGGCGGACGGCAGGGCCAAGCGACAATCGGCAGGCGGCAGTGCCAAGCGACAATCGGCAGGCGGCAGTGTCAGGCGGAAACCGGCGGGCACAGACAGTAACCGACGTGCACAGGCAGCAGGCGGCGGGTGCGTTAATTTTGGCGGAGCGGGGCGTGGTTTAAACCTTTTTTTAAGATTATCGGTGTTATGAACAAAATATATCATTATGCCCGGCAGGCAGCTGGGTGTCAGGGGCGGATTAATGCGCCAGATGTATGGCAGGCGGTGGATTGCCGGGAGAACGGAATCAACGCGCCATATATCGAGCTGGTACCTGATTGCCGGGAAAACGGAATCAATGCGCCATATATTGGCAGATGACTGGTTGCCGGGGACGAAGGGAACAATATGTCAAGTACGGAATTTAGAACCAAAATAAAACATTTGCGGCAGAAAATCAGCAAGCTTCCGGTTGTGCTCGACCTGATAGGCGGGCTGGCTTATTTATATGCATGGCTGGCGGGGAAAACGGGGAAGTTTGACGTCAGCGGAATAGACGAGTTTGAAAAGCTGATTGCCGACAATGACGGCGGCATTTTTGTTGCCTGGCACGGGCGGGCGCTGATGCTGCCCTATTTCTGGCGCAATCCGCGGCAGATGAAAGCGCTGGTATCGCCGCACAATGACGGACGGATTATCGCACGGCTGCTTCGGGGGTTCAATATTTTGAGCATCGACGGTTCCAGCTACCGCAAAGCGCTTCCGGCGGCGCTCAGCATCGTGCACGAACTGGAGCAGGGCACGGTGGTGGCGCTTATTCCGGACGGACCCAGGGGGCCGAGGATGCGCCTGAACAAAAGCGTGATTTATTTTGCCCAGAAGACCGGCAAACCGGTTATGGGGTTTACCTACAGTTCGGAAGGGGCGTGGATTGCCAAACGGAGCTGGGACGCCATGCTTATTCCCAAGCTTTTTGCCAGAGGCGCCGTGGCGGGTACACGGCCGTTGTTTGTGCCGCCCGACGCAACCGAGGAGGAAATGGAACAGATGCGCCGTGCGTTTGAAGACGAACTGAATGCGCTGACGCAGGAACTTGACCGCAAATGCGGGCTGCCGGAGATTGTGCCAGCGGAAGAGATGAAGAACAAGAGGATATAAACAAACCGGTGCGCCGGATATCGGAAAGGACCCTGACATGGTTATCGGAATTTATAAGACGCTTATTACTCTGGTGTTTCCCGTGTTGAAAGCGACCTATATCAGAAAACGGCGGCGGACGGGCAAAGAACATCCGGTGCGTTTCAACGAGCGGCTGGGGCTGTACAAACGCCCGCGCCCCGAAGGAAAACTCTACTGGATGCACGGCGCGTCGGTCGGCGAGGCGGTGTCGATGCTGCCGCTGATTGACAAGCTGCTGAAAGAAGACCCGGAGCTTTCGATTATGGTAACGACGGGGACGCTGACGTCGGCGGAAATTATGGCCAAGCGTCTGCCGCCGCGTGCGTTCCACCAGTTTATCCCGTTTGATGTGCCGGCGTATGCAAAGCGGCTGTTGAAGCATTTCCGCCCCGACGCGGTGTTGTGGTTTGAGTCTGAATTATGGCCGTCGCTGCTGTCGGAAATCAAAGCGGCAAAAATTCCGCTGATTCTGGTTAACGGGCGGATTTCGGACAAGTCGTTTGCAATGTGGAAGAAGTTTAAATTTGCCGCCAAAGAGCTGTTGTCGTGTTTTTCGCTCTGTCTCGGGCAGTCGGAACAGGATAAGAACCGGCTTATCTTTCTGGGAGCGCCGAAAGCGGACTGTTTCGGCAATATCAAATTTGCGGGCATGCCGCTGCCGGTCGACGCGGACAAGCTGGCAGCGCTGAAACAGGCTATCGGGGAACGTCCGGTGTTTCTGGCGAGTTCGACCCATCATGACGAGGAGGAACGGCTGGCTTTGTATCTGCCGTGGCTGAAGGAAAACGTGCCGGGCGTCTTGACTGTCGTTGTACCGCGCCATCCGCACCGCGGGCAGGAAATTGCCGCAATGTACCGCAGCCGGCATTTTGCGGCGGCGCTGCGCTCTGCGGAAGAACCGATAACGCCGGAAACGGATATTTACGTTGCCGATACCATCGGCGAGATGGGGCTGTGGTACGCGCTGGCAAAGGTCAGTTTTATCGGCGGGTCGCTGGTGGCGCACGGCGGGCAGAACTTTATGGAGGCGGCGCGCGACAAAAACGCGGTCATCGTCGGCCCGAATATGCAGAACTTTGCGGAGATGATGACGCGGGCGCGGTTTTTTGACGCGGTTTATCAGGTGTCTTCCGCCGAGGATGTGATTGAAGAGACGATTACGCTGCTGCGCGATCCGGCGCTGCTGGCGGAAAGGCAGCAAAAAGCGTACGCCTGGACGGTTAAGGAAGCGGCGGTTTTGGACGGGATTGCGGCGGCACTGGCAAAGGAGCTGAGACGATGAAAACTCCGCGTTTCTGGCAGAAAAACGGCATATTTCCGACGCTGCTGACGCCGCTGGGGTGGGTTTACGGCGCGGCGACGCAGCTGCGGCTGAGACTGGGCAAACCCCGCAAGTGCAAGGCGAAGGTCATCTGTATCGGCAACATCACCGCAGGCGGTGTCGGCAAGACGCCGGTGGCGATGGCCATGGCGGAACAGTATATCAAAGCCGGCAAGAAAGTTTTTTTCGTTACCCGCGGCTATAAAGGCAAACTGAAAAATATCGTGGTCAATCTGGAACGGCATACGGCGGCGGAAACCGGCGACGAGGCGCGGCTGCTGGCCGGCGTGGCGCCGACGATTATTGCGCCCAGGCGGGAGCTCGGCGCGGAAAAGGCAGTGCGGCTCGGCGCGGAGATTATCATTATGGATGACGGTTTTCAGAATCCGGGGCTGTATAAAGACGAAAGCTGGCTGGTATTTGACGGTGCTGCGGGTATCGGCAACGGCAAAATTATTCCGGCGGGGCCGTTGCGCGAGACGCTGAAAAATGGCGAAAAGCGCGCCGATTATATTCTGATTATGGGCGAGGACAAGACCGGGCTAACAGAGCAGTGTACGCTGCCGGTGTTTTCAGGCAGGCTGAAACCGCTGCCGTTTGACCTGGAGAATAAACGGGTGTTGGCATTTGCAGGCATAGGACATCCGGAAAAGTTCTACCAGACGCTTAAGAGCCTCGGCTATATCCTTGTCGCAACGCGGGATTTTGCCGACCATCATGCCTATACGGCGACGGATTTGGAGGCGTTGCGGGCGGAAGCAGCAGCACAGGGGCTGTCGCTGGTAACGACGGAAAAGGATTACGTCAAGCTGCCGGACAGCGCCAAAAAAGACATTTTCTGCCTGAAAGTGCGGGCGGAATGGGCACCGGTTCCGGTATGCGGGACGCGGAACGGACATCAGTGAAGGTGTTTGGTGCGCGGAACGGATACCAGTGCCGGTATGCGGGATGCGGAATGGATATCAGCGAAGGCGTTCGGTGCGCGGAACGGATGTCAGTGCCGATATGCGGGACGCGGAATGGACATCAGTGAAGGCGTTTGGTGCGCGGAACGGATATCAGTGTCGGTATGCGGGATGCGGAATGGATATCAGCGAAGGCAAAATACGAACGAACGGAGCTGATGCCAGCGAAGGCAAAGTGCAGGCGGAGTGTACGCTTGCGAAGACAAAATGCGGGGCCGGTAAACCGTATTGCGGTACTGTTTAATTTAAACGTTCGTTTAATTTCATATACTTTTGGTTTAGCTAAATAGCCATATCGGCGATGAAAATATCCCCAGTTTTTTGTTGATAAAAAACGAACGTTTTTTTTCAGCAGCGGAGGGGTATATGCCGGAGTATAAAGATTATTGCCGGTTATTACGGTTTGTTACAACGAGAAGGAAATTGAGCGCTGCTGTTATTTGTTCGGCATTTGTTGCTGAAGATAGGGAGAGAACTAATGGCTGACAAACAGATTATTCCAATTGTCTTTGCGAGTAACGAGAATTATGCACCGTATATGTCGGTGGCAATTCGTTCGATTATTGAACACAAGTCTCCGGACAAGGAATATCGGGTTTATGTGCTGCACAGCGGTTTGAGGAGAGAAACCCTCGCATTGCTGCAGAAAATGACGGTTGAGGGCTTATGCGTTCAAGCTGTTGATATAACGGAGCGGGTTAAGGATTGTCCGCTTTATGTGTGCAGTTATTTTACGGAAGAAATGTATTATCGTATTTGGATACCGGAGATTTTTAAAGAATATGAAAAGGTTTTGTATCTGGATTGCGATGTTTTGGCGCAGGCTGACGTGGCGGAAATGTTTATGGAAGATATGGAGGGAAACTATATCGGAGCCTGTTCAGATGTTCATACTTTTGAGATGCAGAGCTATATACGCGATAAATTACGGTGTCCGGAGGAGGGGTATTTCAACAGCGGCGTACTGATGTTCAATATTCCGCTGTGGATAAAAGAAAATCTGGTGAAGAAATGTGTAAAGAAAATAGCCGATATGCCGGATTTGTCATACCCGGACCAAGATGTATTGAATATGGTTTGTGCCGGGAAGATTTACTACTTTGATGTCATGTGGAACGCGATGTGGCATGTTGAGTTGGGAAAAACTGCTTTTTATTCTGAGGTAAATACACAAAAATATGCAGCACTGGAGAGCGGCAGAATAAATCCGAAAATCATACATTATTCTTCTCCGGTAAAACCTTGGAACGATGGACGGTTTCGGCGTTTGGCATCCGCTTGGCGGAGGTGTGCGCAACACTCTCCGTTTTTTGCCGGCAAAAATCAGGAGCGTTGGGGAATCTATCTGGTAAATCAGTGGCTGGCAAGAGAAGCGGAAGATGCGGCTAAATACGGCGAATTTTTTTATTGTCTGTATCGTTTACCGGCTGTATTCAGAATTATTAAATCAACGCACAGCAGAAAACTGAAATTGTTTAATGTACTGACGGTTTATAAAATTAAATATAAAAAAGACGGTGTGGAACATTGCCTGTTCGGGTTTATTCCGTTGTTTGGCATACGGAAAATCGCATAAGTCAGGAGGAAAACCGGCGAAAATGCAGCGGGCGCGTTTATGGTTTTCAGCTTAAAAAGCTTTTGATGCGGTCAGAAAAAATGATGTCGTCTTCGCAAAGGCCGCGCTTTATCAGCATATCGGCTTTGCGGCGGGTGCGGGAGAGGGCAACGTACAGCTGGCCGTGGGCGAACGCGCCGCGGTCGATGTCAATAATGACGCGGTCAAGAGTTTTGCCCTGTGCCTTGTGGATGGTCAGCGCATAGCCGAGCTGGAGCGGGAACTGGATAAACGAGCCGGTTTCCTTTTCGGTTACGTCGCCGGTTTCTTCGTTAATGTCATAGGCGAACGACTTCCACTCTTCGCGGCGGACGGTAATGAATTTGTTGTCCTGAAGGCAGCGGACAACGATATAGCGGTCTTCGAGCTTTTCGACAATGCCCGAGGTCCCGTTGATGTAATCGGGGTAGTTGTTTTTGTTAAAAACGACGAGCGCTCCTTCCTTGATGGTCAGAATTTTCGGGGAGGGCGTATCCTGCATTTTTTCAAACGAACCGGCGAGCTGGGCCTCGTATTCGCGTTCGGGCGTCTGCAATTCGGCAAGGCGGCGGCGGTTGATGCCGTCGGCGACCGAACGGTACGGCGTGATGGTGATGGCGGTGGCGGCGAAGTCGGGCGGATAGTTTTCGCGCCGATTGAAGTAAGAGACGGTTTCGGGCAGGTTTTCATCGTTGCGGAGGTTTTGCAGGTAGCTTAACAGTTCTTTGTCGCTTTGGCGGTAGACTTCGGTCAGCTCGATTTTTTCAAATGCGCCTTTTTGATAAGATAACGCGTCAAAAAAGTACGGTTCGGCAGTGCCGTATTTCTGTTTGAACGCGGGGATTGCCGCCGGTTTGATTATCGGGGGAAGCTGGCAGAGGTCGCCGATGAGGATAATCTGCAGCCCCCCGAACAGCGCCAAATTGCCTCGCGCCTGGCAGCACAGCTCTTCTATCATATCCAAAATGTCGGGACGGAGCATGGACACCTCGTCGATAATGAGGATGTCGGTTTTTTTGAGAATGGACTTCAGTTTGCGGCGGCGGGTGGAACGCACTTCCTGCGGAATGAGAAAATCGCTTAACGGCAGGGTAAACATGGAGTGGATGGTGGCGCCTTCGATATTGAGCGCGGCGATGGCGGTCGGGGCGACAAGGCGGATGCGTTTTTTAGAGTGTTTCTTCAGGTATTTGATAAAGGTGGACTTGCCGGTGCCTGCCTGTCCCTGAATAAAGATGTTGTTGTGGGTATGTTCAATCCTGTCGAACAGCTTGCGCTGGGTAAGGTTCAGGGAATCAAGGTCGCGGACGGCTTTGGACACGGCCTTGAGCGCGTCGATTTCGCCGGTGAGGGTGTGCGGGGCTGTTGCAGAGGCGGGAAAAGAGGCGGGCTGTGCGGCTGCCGGGGCAGCATGACCGAGGGCTGTGGCGAAAGAGGTGCAGTCGGAAGCAATGTCTTTTTCCTGAGGCATGGGTGTCCTGTTGTTAGGGTTTTGTTCTGACGTATGGTAGGACGGAGCAGGGGAAATGTCAAGCGGAAAAGGGAAAAACAGCGGCAGATGAAGAGAAGGATGCAGACGGGCGGAGGGGGCGTGCGGGCGTTACCGCCGGGCTGATGCAGGAAGAAGCGGCGGATTATTCCGCCGCGGTGCCTGTTGCCTGCTGCTCTTCCTGCCGCTTTTTCATACGCAGGTAGCGGCGGGTAATCTTGAGCGCGTTTTCAAACGTTGAGGCGGTGGAAATGTCGTGCCAGGTCAGTCCGTTTTGCAAAAACGCTTCGTGCAGCATACGGCGCGGCTGCTTCTTGATGTTGGAGAGGATGATTTTGGCACCGTGTTTTTTCTTGATACGGTCGATAAAGCTGACCAGCGCGTTGGCACCGCTGATGTCTACGAGCGGAACGTAACCCATGCGGATGATGATGATTTTGGGTTCGGCTTTTATCTTTTGCAAAAAGCGGGTTACGTCCAGCGCGTCGCCGAAGAACAGCGGGCCGGAGAAACGCAGCGAGATAACGCCCTGTTCGTGCAGAACCTGCGAGAGGTCGCGGCCGCCGCCTTTGTATTCAAGCGCCTTTTCATCGGTTTCGATTTCAATTTCCTTGCTCATGCGGTGCATAAAGATAATGCTGGAGAGGATAAAGCCGACGGAAATGCCGGTGTTGAGGTCGACCAGCAGCGTCAACAGCAGCGTAACGACCAGGGTCAGCGCGTCGCCGCGCGCGCCTTTGAGGAGGTAGTACATTTTGGTCAGGTTCAGCATGTTCCAGCCGACGAGAATCAGAATTGCGGACAGGCAGGCGAGCGGGATAAATTTGGCAACGCCGGCGAGCAGCAGCATGAACAAAAGCAGAATTACCGACTGCATAATGCCGGCCATCGGCGAATAGCCGCCGGATTTGTAGTTGGTGGCGGTGCGGGCGATGGCGCCGGTGGCGGGAACGCCGGTGAATGCCATGCTCATCAGGTTGGCGGTGCCTTCGGCGATAAGTTCGGCGTTAGAGTTATGGTTGTCGCCGCTCATGCCGTCGACGACAGTGGCGCTCAGCAGGGATTCGACCCCGGCGAGAAAGGCGATGGTCAGTCCGCTCGGGAAAACTTTGAGCATCAGATTGACGTCAAGTTCCGGCAGTTTCGGCGCAGGCAGGAAGTGCGGAATGGCACCGAATTTGGAGCCGATGGTATCCGGCGCGGCGGAGAACAGCGCAAATACTGCGACCAGCAGCGTGGCGCCGACGACGGCGACGAGGTAGGCCGGCAGGTTCGGGCGCTTGTGCCTGACGTAGAAAATCGCGGCAAACGAAAAGGCGGCAATGAAGACCGACGAGAAACTGAAGTTGCCGAGGTTGGCAAAGTATGCCTGCCATTTGGGAAGAAAATCAGAGGGGACGCTTTCCATTTGCAGGCCGAGAAGGTCTTTGACCTGGGTGGAAATCAGCAATGCGCCGATGCCGGCGGTGAAGCCGGTAACGACGGGGTAGGGAATGTATTTGATGTAGGTGCCGAGGCGGAGCAGGCCGGCAATAATCAGGATGATGCCGGCAACAAGCATGGTCATGGTCAGCCCTTCGGGGCCGTAGTTTTTGATGACGTTAAAAATGACGACGACGAAAGCGCCGGTCGGGCCGCCGATTTGGTATTTTGAACCGCCGAGCAGGGCAATGAAAAAGCCGGCGACGATGGCCGTGTACAGCCCTTGCGCCGGAGTAACGCCGGAAGCAATCGCCAGGGCCATTGCCAGCGGAATCGAAACGACGGCGACGGTCATGCCGGCAAGAGTGTCGCGGCGGAATTTGTCTTTGTCATAGCCTTTGCGCAGGACTTCTACCAGTTTGGGGCAGAAGTTTTTCATATAAAAACTGCCGAAACCGTTGATTTTTTGTTTTAATGACATTGCCAGATTCTGCAATACCGCGAGCATTTTTTCCTACCTTTTCTTTTGCGGCTGCCGATTAGCGGCAGCATTGATGTTAATGACCATACAAAGTTGAAGACAATACAAAATCCCCCGGGAGGGGGATTGTATGCTGCTGCGGTTTTACCACGGGAGCGGAAAGCCGCGCAGTTGGCGTTTTTATAACGCCGCCTCTCAAATAGCAAGCAAAAAGTTAAGCTGTGGTTAAAAAATGTTTGATTTTATGAAAAAAATGCGCTTTGAACCCGGCCGGAGAACAATGGGGCGGAAGTTTCAAATTGAGTCTGGCTGTGGCGTATCGGGGCGGAAGTTTCGAATTTCGAAATGTGCCCGGCCGGTGAGCAACGGGGCGGAAGTTTCAAATTGATTCTGGCTGTGGCGTATCGGGGCGGAAGTTTCAAAACACGGTGTCGGGGCAGGGGACGGACAGCGCTGATGATTATATGTCCGGGCGTACGGGAGGCCGGCGTATTGGGCCGGCTGCCGCTATATCCTCAGCTTAATATTTCCCCAGCCCCTGGCAGCCGGTTTTGACGTGCCGGACGAATCCTTTGCAGAGGAAGCCTGCGGCAGAGACGAGCCTGAGCCGGAGGCAGAAGGCGCTCTGTCTTCTGCGGCGGCAGGCATTTTCCAGTTCATTACCGGTGCGTTTTCGCGTTGTTTCTTTTCATAGATTTCGGCTTCCCTGTCGGTGTCGGCGGTACCGTTGGCGACGGTCTTTTTCAAAAGCGCTGGGGAGTTGAACGGCTGGTTTTCTTTGTCAAACTGGCTGATGATGTCGTCAATAACGCCCTGCTTGATGTTAAAAGCGGTGTATCTGCCGGCGTAAAAGACGGTGAATGACGGGCAGGGAGAGGATAAAAGGACATCGGTATAATCGACGCCGCGCACAAAACGCAGCATGACGCGCGGCTCAATGGCACAGGCGGCAGGCGCGGTTATAATGTTCGGGCTTTGGGTGAAAAGCGCCTCGTAAGTGGTTGCGGTGGCGCCTATATCCAGTTCGCCGCAATAGCCGGTAACGGCAAAGTTGTCCAGTGTGTAGCCGGCAAAATCCGCGGGCTTTTTGGCGACATGGTAACAGAAAACCTGCTCCGCGTTGGCGATATTATTGGTGGCGGCAGCGGACGTCGCTTTAGGCAGGGACGAGATGATGAACGGGATAATGCTCTGCTGGCGTGAAGCGCGCCGCGAAGACGGAAGCCCGCCGGTGCCGTCCGAGCCTATCGGCAGGATATCTTCATACAGCCCAAGCCCCTGCAATTCGGGCGGAAGGTCGCCGTCAGCGGCAGAGGCGGAAATGCCGGTAAAAACGAGGGAAACGGCGGTTAACAATGCGGTCAGCGAAAATCCGGACATGGCAAAACTCCTTTACTGGCGCGGCAGTACGACAGACAGTGCGATGGTACGGCGGCGCATATATTTATCATATCATACGGCAGGCGTGGTTAAAAAAAAGTGAATAACCGTCGGGCGGACGGGGCGGAATTGCTGCATACGGGGTGATTGTGGAATTTTGGGGGCGCAGGGTGCCGGGCGGCGGCGCGAAAATGCGGCGGGGAAAAATATTTTGATTTTCAGATATTTTTTAAGACTTCATTTAGATATTGACTGTAAAATCAATTCCAATATATTTTTTCAGATTTTGTTTAACTTTTTTGCGACGGGAATGTGCGGATAATGTGGTCTTTTTGGTCTTATGCGCCGGAAACGGTGCCTCTGCGGGCGGCGGCGGCTTTTGCGCTGGCTTTGGTTGTATCTCTCCTTACGGGCGGAAGGCTCATCGCTTTCCTCAAAGGGCATGAGCGCGGCGGACAGCCGATACGCGGCGACGGGCCGAAATCGCATATTGAGGAAAAGAAAGGCACGCCGACGATGGGCGGGCTGTTGATTTTGGGGACGAGCCTTTTGGCGATGCTGCTGTTTGCGAATGTCCGGCAGCATTTTGTCTGGATTTCGATGCTGGTGTTGTTCATCTATGGGCTGACGGGGTTTGCCGACGATTATGTCAAAGTCAAAAAGCAGACGCCGAACGCAATGACGGCGAAGATGAAGCTGTTTATCCAGTTTATGGCGGCGGTGCTGGCGGTTAACGTTATTGCGGCGGCGACGCCGAATTCGATTGAGAGCAGGCTGTATCTGCCGTATATCGATTGGTCGTTCCAGCTGTCGTGGGTGTATATCCCGTTTGCGGTTATCGTTATTTCCGGCGCGTCCAATGCCGTGAACCTCAGCGACGGGCTGGACGGGCTGGCGGCGGGAATGCTCGCTATCGTTTTTTCGGTATTTATGGTGTTTGCATTTGCGACCGGGTATCCGGCGTTTAACGAAACCGCGTTTCCGTATGTGCCCAAAAGCGCGGAAATGGCTGTCGTCTGCGCGGCGCTGGCCGGCGGGTGCGTCGGGTTCTTGTGGTTTAACCTGAAAAAAGCCCGCGTTTTTATGGGCGATACGGGGTCGCTGGCGCTGGGCGCAGTGCTGGGCGTGATTGCGGTCATCTTAAAGCACGAGATTCTGCTGGCGATTGTCGGTATCGTATTTGTGTTGGAAACGGTGTCGGTGATGATTCAGATTCTGTATTTTAAGAAGACCGGCAAGCGCTTTTTTAAGATGGCGCCGATACACCACCACTTTGAGCAGCTGGGCTGGAGCGAGGTCAAGGTCGTTTATACGTTCTGGGCGGTAACGGCGCTGGCGTCGGTTATCGGCCTGTTGTCGTTAATCTGACAAGGGAGGCGGCGCGGCGATGTTTTCTTTTGCACGGCACAGCAAGAGCAAAATTTCCAACTGGTGGTGGACGGTGGACAAGGTCAGCTTTTCGCTGGCCGTCTTTCTTATTTTTATCGGGGCGATGCTGGTGCTTTCGGCAAGCCCTTCGGCGGCGCACCGCGACCGGCTGGCGGACGATTTTGCCTTTATAAAGAAACAGGGCGTGTTTATATTTATGGGGCTGGTGCTGATGATCGGCGTTTCAATGCAGAGCCTGCGCACCATCCGGCGGCTGGCGGTATTCGGCTTCTTGTGCGCGTTTGCCGGCGTGGTGCTGACGTATGTAGTCGGCGACGCGACCAAAGGGGCGGCGCGCTGGATTAAGTTTGCGGGATTTTCGCTGCAGCCGTCGGAGTTCATCAAGCCGGTGTTTATCGTGGTAACGGCGTGGCTGCTGGACGCGAACAAGAGAATTGAGGATTTTCCGGGCATGACGCTGGCGGTCGGGCTGTTTCTGCTGACGGCGCTGTCGGTGTTCGGACAGCCGGATTTGGGCATGACGGTGCTGATTTCCGGCGTATGGGCGCTGCAGATGGTCTGGGCAGGAATTCCGGTATGGCTGATTATGACGCTGTTTTCGGCAGGGCTGGTACTGGTTACGGGGTCGTATTTCTTTTTGGCACACGTGCGCGACCGTATCGACCGTTTTCTGGCATCCGAGAATGAAATCGGATCGCAGATACAAAAGTCGATGGATGCGTTTGCCAACGGCAACCTGCTGGGGCGCGGGCCGGGCGAAGGGTATGTCAAGATGACGCTGCCGGACGTGCATACGGACTTTATCTTTGCGCTGGCGGGAGAAGAGTGCGGCGTGTGGCTGACGACGATTATCGTCGCGGCGTTTGCGGCGATTGTGGTACGCTCGATGACACTTTCCATGCGCGACAACAATTTGTTCGTTATGTATGCGGCATCGGGACTGGCGGCCTCGCTCGGCGGACAGGCAATTGTCAATATGTGTTCGGCGCTGCAGCTCATGCCTGCCAAGGGGATGACGCTGCCGTTCGTGTCCTACGGCGGGTCATCAATGCTGGCGAGCTGTCTGGCGATGGGGATGCTGTTGGCGATAACGCGCAAGAACGCGGCGGCCGAGGACAAGGACAACGGGTAGCCGCGGCGCAGCGAGCGAATGCCCCGGAGCGGTGTTCGGACAGGGCGACGGATGGCGGCGGCGCAGCGACCGAATGGCTCGGGGCGGTGTTCGGACAGGGCAACGGATGGCGGCGGGCAGATGACGGCGATGGCGTGACCGGAGACGGACAGGGCAACGGCGAACCGGGACGGAGACGACCGGCAGGGCGCGTGAAACGGAGCGAGGAACGGACAAGACGATGCAAAAAAGAAAAAGGAGAAAATAATGTTCGGAAGATTATTCGGGGCGAAGACGCCGATTTTGGACAGCCTGCCGGAAGTGCGCGGCAAATACATTGAGAATGCCAAGTTGGCGAAACATACCTGGTTCGGGGTCGGAGGGCCGGCGGAAGTGCTGTTTCTGCCCGAAGACGCGGACGATTTGAAAACGTTTCTGATGCGCAAGCCGGCGGCAATTCCGGTTACGGTTATCGGCGGCGGCTCCAACCTTCTCATTCGCGACGGGGGAATTCCCGGCGTGGTCGTTAAGCTGGAAGCGCCGGCGTTTCGTCAGGTGAAGTTTGACGGGGCGGAAGTTACGGTCGGCGCGGGGCTGAAAAACAGCGATTTGAAAAAAGCGCTGATTGACAACGGCGTCGGCGGGCTGGAGTTTATCTGTTCGGTGCCGGGGCGCATCGGCGGGCTGCTGCGCACGAATGCCGGGTGTTTCGGCAAGACGGTGTCGGACGTGTTTGTGCGGGCGCATATTATGAACGACTGGGGGCAGATTTACGAAACCGGGGCGGAAGACTTTAACTTTTCGTACCGTTCCAGTATGTTTCCGGAAAACTGGATTGTGCTTGACGCAACGCTCAAGGGCGTAAAAGCGGCGCCGGAAGAAATCCGCAAAACGATGGACGAGCAGCTGGCGTACCGCCTGGCGCATCAGCCGATTAACAAAAAGACGGCGGGGTCTACGTTTAAGAACCCCGAGGGATTGCAGGCATGGAAGCTGATTAAGGAAGCAGGCTGCGCGGGGCTGAAAGTCGGCGGGGCGGAAGTTTCGGACATGCACTGCAATTTTCTCATCAATCGCGGCAAGGCAACGGCGGAAGATATTGAAGAACTTGGAGAAATGATTATCGAGAAAGTGAAAGAGAAGACAGCGATTACGCTGGAATGGGAAGTGCGGCGCATGGGCGTGAAAAAATAAGGGAATGTAAAGCGAGATGGCAACAACGGCGGCTAACAATATGAATTTGCAGGATATGAAGGTCCGGCCCGAACGCGAATGGGCATACCGGCTGACCGGGCTGGCGGCGGCGTTTCTGATTATGCTGTCGCTGGCGCTGACGGCGGTAACGGTTCGCGACAACGTGATTGCGGCACAGTTTGACAAACTGATGCAGGCGATTTACAGAATCTCCGCCGACCACGGCATGTATGTCGAGGACGTGATTGTCGAGGGCAACCGCCGCACTTCTTACGAAGATTTAGTCCAAGCGCTGAACCTTTCGGAAAACGAGAGCATTTTGGGGATTGATATTGCCAAGCTGCAAAACCGCATCGAGCAGCTGACGTGGGTGCGGAAATGCGTGGTCAAAAGAGAGTTTTTCCCGAACAATATTCTGGTCAATATTGAAGAACGGCAGGTCAAGGCGATTTGGCAGTATGAGGGGCGCTATTATCCGGTGGACGCGGAAGGGAACGTCATCGAGGTTGAAGAATACGAGCCGGACGCGCCGATTTTGCTTCTGACAGGCGACGGCGCGCCGCACCATCTGGCGGAACTTCTGAAAGTGCTGGCGACCGACGAGGAACTGGCGAACCGGGTCAAAGCGGCGGTATTCGTTTCCAACCGGCGCTGGGATTTGATTTTTGACAATGTCAACAACGGCGTGGTTGTCAAGCTGCCGGAAAAGAAATTTGCCGAAGCTTACCAAAAAATCGCATTATTAAATAAAAGGCAGGGAATTTTTAAACGTAAATTAACTTCCTTTGATGTAAGGTACGATAACAGAATTGTGGTAGACATTGATAAGTCTGTTGAAGATTTGATGCTTAAAAGATAAAAAAGTAAAGGGATTGCAATGAACCATTCTTTTAACAGATCGCCGATTGTAGCGGCTTTGGACATCGGAACGTCCAAAGTGTGCTGCATTATTGCCAGAGTAACAAAAGAAAAGAGGGTTTCGATTTTAGGCTACGGCTACAATGCCGCCAAAGGGATTAAAAACGGCGTGGTTACCGACGTTAATCAGGCGACGATTGCGGTTTGCAATGCGGTCGAAGCGGCCGAACAGATGGCCAACGAGCGCATTACCAACGTGATTGTCAATGTTTCCGGCGACCGTACCCGCAGCGTGGTGCGGAGTTCGTCAATCTCTATCCACAAGAACCGCCCGGTCGGCGAAGAAGACGTCAAAAAAGTTACCGACAAAGGGCTGATGAAAGTTAATGTCGAGGGCAACGAGCCGATTCATTTTCTGACGATGGGGTACCATGTCGACAACGGCGAAGAGGTCAAAAACCCGATTAGCATTTACGGCGACACGCTCAGCGTGGATATTCTGCTCGGGCTGTATCCGCGGCCGATGTATAAAAATCTGGCGACGGTGGTAGAGAGTTCGCACCTTGAAGTGGAGATGAAGGCGTTTTCGGCGTATGCGTCGGGGCTTTCGTGCCTGGTGGACGACGAAAAGGAACTCGGGGCGACGATTATTGATATCGGCGGCGGCACGACAAGCATTGCAACGTTTAAGAACGGGCACCCGGTTTATTTTTCGTCAATTCCGGTCGGGGGAATTAACGTTACCAACGATATCGCGCTGGGGCTGACGACCTCGTTCAACTACGCGGAAGAGGTCAAAAACCGCCACGGCTGTGCGTTTCTCATCAGCCAGGACGAGCAGGAAATCATTAACGTATATCCGGTCGGCGAAGAGGACGACAGCAACATCAAACAGATTTACCGCTCGGATTTGATTAATATTATTTCGCCGCGGATTGAAGAGATTTTTGAGCTGGTCGGGCGAAAGCTGGACGAAGCAGGCTACAAGAACACCGCTTCGCACCGCGTGGTGCTGACCGGCGGGGCGTCGCAGCTGCCGGGCATGCGCGAGGTGGCGAGCATGGTGCTGGACAAGCAGGTACGAATCGGGCGGCCGCGCAATATCGAAAACATTCCGCAGGTGTTGCACAATCCGACGTTTTCCACGGCGCTGGGGCTGTTACTGTTTGCCGTCAACAATTCGGAGCGCAAAATCGTCAAGAAAGTTAATGTCAGTTCCAATGCCGACGGGCTGTTTACGAAGATTCTGGAGCTGTTCAAAAAAACGTGCTGACGTTTGGAGCGCGGCAGAAAACGGAGCCGGAAAAATCTTGATTTATGCAAAAAAACGTGCTGATGGTAACTAAAACTTAATTTATTTAAAGCTAGAATCCGTAACAAATGGATTTTAGCTTTTTTTATATCACGGAGAAAAAACAATGGCAATAAAACTGGCTGTCGGAGAAACGAGCTTTACGCATTTGAAACCAAGAATTACCGTTATCGGCGTCGGCGGCGGCGGCGGCAACGCCATCAGCAACATGATGGCCAAGAATCTGGAGGGGGTCGATTTTGTTGTTGCCAATACCGACGCGCAGGCGCTGGCGCTTTCTCCGGCGGGCCGGAAAATCCAGCTCGGGCTTGAAATCACGCAGGGGCTGGGCGCGGGCGCAAGGCCGGAAATCGGCAAAATGGCGGCCGAGGAAGCCCGCGAAGATATAGAAAAAGAACTGGCGGATTCCAATATGGTGTTCATCACCGCGGGCATGGGCGGCGGTACCGGGTCGGGCGCGGCGCCGGTAGTGGCGAAGATTGCCAAGGAAAAAGGAATTCTTACCGTGGGCGTGGTTACCAAGCCGTTTGCGTTTGAAGGCAAAAAAAGAATGGAAAACGCCGAAGCGGCGCTGGAGAATTTTATTCAGGAAGTCGACAGCATCATTGTTATCCCGAACCAGAACCTGTTTCGCATTGCCGACAAGAATACGACGCTCAAAGATGCGTTTGTCAAAGCCGACGAAGTGCTTTATGACGGCGTGCGCTCAATTACGGATTTGATGATTATGCCGGGGCTGATTAACCTTGACTTTGCCGACGTTAAGCGCATTATGGAAGACAAGGGCAAGGCGATTATGGGAACCGGCGAGGCAGAAGGCGAAGACCGGGCTCGCGTTGCGGCGGAACAGGCGCTTTCCAACCCGATTCTGGACGACTGTTCTATGAAGGGTGCAAAAGGCGTTTTGATTAATATTACCGGCGGTTCGGACATTACGCTGATGGAAATCGACGAGGCGGTTAATATCATCCGCGAGGAAGTCGATGAAAATGCCGAGATTATCTTCGGTTCCAGCTATGATGATTCGCTGTCGGGGCGCATTCGCGTTTCCATCGTGGTAACGGGCATTGACGACGAAGCGACAATGCAGGTTTTGAAAACCAAGGATATGGGGGCGTATGTTGACCTTGACGCCGGCAAAGCAGAAGATGAGGAAGAACGCCGGGAGATGCCGGAAATGCCGCTGCGGGAAGAAATTACGGTTGAAGAAACGGTTTTGGACGAAGCGCCGATTGAGCTTGACAATGTGGTTGAGCTGACTGCCGCGAAAAAGGCGGCGGCGCCGAAACAGGAGGAATTTGCCGCGCTGAAAGGCGAAGAGGAGAATGAAGAGGCTCACCCGTCTTCGGCGTTGTTTAATGCGATAATCAACAAGCCGGTGGTCGCCAATGCAGAAGAGGCGGCGCAGGTGAAATCTGAACTGGCGGAAGTCAAAGTGGAAAAGGCGTTTGCCCCGACGGCCCGGGTTAAGATTATCGAAGAAGAGCCGCAGCTGTTTCCGGAACAGGGCGAAGTAGAACTGCCGCGCGAACGCAGAGCCCGCGAAGAAGCGCAGGCGATGATTCAGGAAGAGCCGGAAGAACCGACCCGCCAACGTTTTATCGACAAGATTTTGGGCATTTCGCGCGCCAAGGCCAAAAAGCCGGTTAAGCCGGTAGTGGTGCCGAAGTTTGACGAAATCGAAGACTTTGCCGAAAAGGAAAACGACAGCGAAGACGATTTGGAAATCCCGTCGTTTCTGCGCCGCAGATAGCAAGACAATGTGCCGAAAGGAAACCCCGCTGTTTGTGCAGCGGGGTTTTTGCTTGGCGAGGTTCCCTGGTTACATTTTGCCGACGTTACGGGCGGAGACAAGGGCTGAACGGCGCCGGGGCGACAGCGGATACTGTTGCCGGGAGTGGCGGAGAGTGGGCGGACGGGATATTGACGAGGGGCGGCGAACCGGCAACAAAAAAGAGGAACCGTGAAGGTTCCCCTTTAACGATAAACGCTTTACGATTAGAAAGCGTATCTGATACCAACGGTGAATTCGTCAAGCGCGTCCAACTGCGAGCTGTGAACCCAGGCATGGTGATACATAACCCGGACAGTGGCGTTTTCGCTCATGGCGTACTGTACGCCGGCGCCGAGACGTTCGGCATAGCCGCGGTCAGTACCCAGGCCGTTGTCGCCTTTAAGCTTGTAATTGGCAAGACCGGCGGAGCCAACGAGTTCCCATCTGCCGGAGCAGCCGAGCTGCTGGAAGACCAACGCATCAATACCGTAGCCGCTGATGCGGGAATCGTGGCTGGATTTGTGTTCTTTCAGGCCGGCATTGTAAAAAGCTTCCAAGCCGAAACGGTCGGTTCTGCCGCCGATAACGCCGGACAAAGACCAGTCTTTGGAGCTGATGCTGTGGCTGGAATCCGTATCAACGAGCGCATAGTTTGCGTCCAAACCGACATACGGGGTTACATCAATAGCTTCCGCGTTTGCGGCAACCATTCCGGCAAGTCCTGCCAATAATAAAACTTTTTTCATCTAAGAGTTCCTCTCAAAAGTTAAGAAATTATCGTTATGGTTAGAAACGATAGCATAACTTTAGTCTATATTTGATTGTTTGCAAGCAAAATTTTTATTTTGGGGCAATGAAAATGGGGATAACCAAGCGATAAAGCGGCTGGCGCGGGCAAATTCGGGCGGAGGTCAGGAGCGAGGCGTGTGGGGGTACCAGTGCCGGTATGGCAGGATTGCCAGCTTTAATCCCGGCGCGGCGGGGCTATATCATAATAAGTTGAAGATTTGAGGAGGAGGAGAAAATGCGTTTTATCAAGCTTAACAACGAAACGGAAATGCCGATTATCGGGCTGGGGACGTGGAAGAGCGAGCCGTCGGAGGCGTATGCGGCGGTACGCTGGGCGTTGAAACTCGGCTATACGCACTTCGACTGTGCGGCGATATACAACAATGAAGAAGCGGTCGGGCAGGCGTTTGCCGACGCCATGGCCGAAGACGGGCTGAAACGGGAGGATATTTTCGTTACTTCCAAACTGTGGAACAACGCGCACCGTGCCGAAGACGTGGCACCGGCGTTGCAAGAAATGCTGACGCGGCTGAAGCTGGAATATCTGGATTTGTTTTTGATGCATTGGCCGGTGGCGCAGAAAAAAGAAGCGCTGATGCCGCTTACGGCCGACGATATGCTGCCGTTGTCCGAGGCGCCGATTGCCGATACATGGCAGGCGATGGAGGAATTGTACAAAGAGGGAAAGGCCAAGGCAATCGGCGTTTCCAACTTCGGCGAAAAAAGCCTGACCGAACTGGCGATGACTTCGGAAATCAATCCGATGGTCAACCAGGTGGAGAGCCATCCTTATCTGCCGCAGGAGGAACTGCAGGCCTATTGTCAGAAGAATATGATTGCGCTGACGGCTTATTCTCCTCTCGGATCGGGCAGCAGCGTTATGCTGGAGGATCCGGTTATTGACCGGATTGCGGAAAAAAACAATGCGACGCCGGCACAGATTTTGCTGGCTTGGAATATGCAGCGCGGCGTAGCGGTCATTCCGAAGGCGGTTGAAGAGAAACACCTGCGCGAGAATCTGGCGGCTCTTAACGTTGAACTTGACGCCGGGGATATGGCCGCCATCGCTTCCATCGGCAAGAACGAGCGCTTTCTGACGGCAGACGTATTTGAAATCGGGCCGTACCAGGGTATGGATATTTTTGCGTGATGAGGGGCTGTTCCTGTGTCTGAAACGCCAAACCGGCAAAAGGTATTTTGTTGACAGGGGTGGATTTTTTGCTATAATATTTTTCAGCTTAGCTACAGAACGAATAACAGAGGAGAATAAAAATGTTTGGCAAAAAGCTGGAAATAAAAATCGATAAAATGCCCGCCATAAACAAAAGCGGCAAGATTGATATGCGTGGAAAAGAAAATGCCGTGGAGGCAACGGTTACCAATTTATCAGACGCTGACCGGGTTTTGAAAGTTTCCTGTTATATACACCTGGATAATGATCCGGATTTCCCGGATATTCCGTATTTAGAGGTCAAGATGGCTTTTAAAGATGGCACCGAGGAAGTTAAAGATTCATGGTCGCGTAGAATAGAGCAGGAACATGCAAGCGGCGATGTGATTTTGCAGGAAGGAATGGTAAAATTACGCAATGAAAAAGGGAAACTGTATACGCCTGTTTATAAAGCCATGAAGAAAATGAGCGAGGAGATTGCCAGGAAGGAAGCAATGTTCGCAAAGGAAACGGACAAAAGCCGGTTTGAGGCGCTAATGTCTGACTTTGCCAAAAAGAAAAGATGGTGGAGCCGGTAGAGCCGCCAGAACGGGCCAAATCCGGCAGAATAAGCCGAGCAGGCAGAACAAGCCGAACCCGGCAGCGCCGGCCGGGCAGACAGAACTGGCGCAAGTAGAACAGGCAGCGCTGCCAGAACAGGCAGGGCGGAGATGCGGCGGCAAGGCCGGCAGCGGGGTGCGGAAAAAGACCTATTTTATCCGCCGACGTCCGGTTTCGGTTATCCGGTGGCGCACGGCCTCGGCAAAGACGCGCGGCAGGTCGGACAATACGGCCGGGTGCAGGTGCTGCGGTTCGATGCCCATATAGCACGCCAGACTGACGAAATCTTCAAAGCGGAGCGCGTATTTCGGCGTCATCAGCTGCAGCATATTCAGACAGTCGGCGCGGACGGACTTGTCGATAAAAATCCCTTCGGAACTGATGGCCGTCGGAATGCCGGCGCTGACGGTTTCGCAGCAGGAATACGTGTCGGACGTGTGGACGGCGAGCGTGTTGCCGTAGCCGAGAACGGCGGGGTATATGTTGCCGAGCTTTTTCAATTTGGCAAAGTCATCTTCATGCCTGCCGGAGTATATGCGCCAAACTTTTCGTTCGGCATCGCTGCCGGCGATGTTTTTGCAGTTTTGAAAAATAATGTCAGGCGCTGACAGTGCCGCTTCGTACAAATAATCGGTAACGTCGTTCGGCGTGCGGGGACCGTTGACGATAGCCACGCCGTAACCGTGGCGCACTAGGGCGACGCATTTCTCGAACAGGCTTTTGGCGTAATTGACATTGAAAACGATTTCGCTGCCTTCGACACGTCCGCCGAGGCAGATGACGACTTTTTTGTTTTTGCGGGTGAAGTTTCTGAGTTTGGTAATTTGTTGTTTCAATACCGGTTCGCGCGGCGTTTTCTTCAACTTTTCGTCCAGTTCTGCCTTGCGGGCGAGAACGCCGGCCATGGTGAATTTGTGGACGGTGCCGACGGTAATCAGGGTTTTCTGGCGCAGCTTTTTGTTTTGCAGAAGGCGGATGCGCGAATAAAACGTCAGCAGGTGTTTGGGAACGTTGACGAGGTCGACGTATTTGTAATTGTGCAGCCGGCTGATGAGGACGACGGTAAAAATTTTGCCGAGATTGTGCCGGCGGTAGTATTCCTTGACGGCGCGGCACAGCATATCGGCGTTTTTGTCGGCGGCGCCGCTTTCGGTCAGGTTATAGGCGGTTATGAAAACGCGGGGCACGGCAGGAAGCTGCGGCAGTCGGGCATCCAACAGCGCAAATATTTCATTCTGAAAACTGCGGTAGCTGCCGAAATGCGCATAGCAGAGCGACTCGCGCATATCGTCGACGGTTTCGGCGCCGGACGGCAGCAACAGGCATTTTTCGGCCGGGAGTGCGGTTTTAGAATTTTTGTTGATGGCATCCAGCGCGCCGAGAATCTGGTTGCGGCATCCCATATACGGAGTGTCGACGGCAAAAGCCAAAAGCGTGTCTTTTTTCATACCGGGACTCCGCTTTAGCCGTTTGCCCGGGCAGCGCCAAGCAGGAACGGGCGGGCGCACCAAAACAGCTTTTGCAGCAGTTCGTCGCGGTTGATGGCGATGACGTTGTCCGCAGGCAGCATCTTTAATACGATGGTTACGTCTAAGTTGACGTTGAGCTTCATCAGCGACAGCATTTTGATGAAACTGGCGAGAATGACCGTGTTTTCCAGCGACGAGGCGTGAAAAACGTATTTCCGGCCGGGGTTGGACAGGTGCAGGGTTATGGTATTTTCAATATAATCGTTTTTGACGTCCAGCCCGAGGTAGCTCAGCGACTGGATGTCCTTGTACATGGCGTTTTTATCCATTTCAATCAGGCGCAGGACATAATCCGCGGCTACGGTAAACGAAAAGTACGGGCGGTATTTTTCCAATGCCTGCTTGTAATCGGCGACTTTGAAAACGCCTTGCAGGGGGAGGGCGTTTCTGCCTTCAAGGCTGAGGAGTGCCGCAAAGAGAAAACAAGAAGGATTTTCATGTTCGGGGCGAATCAGAACGGTTTCGTTGTCCCGGTTTGCCTTTGCCAGGTCGCGGGCCTGCTTTTGCAGCTGCCTGAAATCGACGGCTTCCGGGGTGCGCAGGTTAAAGACGGGGTAATTCTGACCCTGAAAAGCATCGTTTTGGTTTTCATCGAAAATTATTTCCATCTTTTTATCCTTTCCTGCTGCATTATGTGAAGAGCGGCGGGGGTTCTCCGCCGATATGAGGAAAATATAGCGCTTATTTGCTAATAAAGACTTAAAAAGCGGGCGGGGCGCCGTGTTTTTTGCGGGAGGGGGGGAGCGGAGATGCGGAACGCTGCGTTATGCGGGAATACGGAAGGGTAGCGGCGATGCTTTATGCGGGAATACGGAGGAGAGCGGGCGGTGTGTTATGCGGGAATACGGAGGAGAACGGGCGATGCTTTATGCGGGAATATGAAGGAGAGCGGGCAGTGCGGTATGAGGGAATACGGAAGGGCAGCGGCGATGGGGAGATAGTGGGTGGCGGCGGGTCAGCGGGTTGTGGGCGACAGGTCAGCGGCTGGTGCGCATGGAATAAACGCAGCCGCAATAATCCTGATTATACAGCCCCAGTTCTTTTATCAGAGCGAGGCGGGCTTCCTGCATGCCGTGTTTGCGGCCTTCTATTTCCAGATACGGGACGCCGGTCTTTGCGGAAGCGCGGGCGGCGGCGGCATTAACCTGCGCCAGATTTTTCCAGCGCGAAACGCCCAGAACAGAGGCGACGGCAGCGAAACCGTTGGCTTTGGCGTAATCCATCACTTTTTTCAGGCGTAACTCAAAACAGACGGAGCAGCGGGCGCCGCGTTCAGGCTCGTCTTTATAGGGCAGGGTGGTTTGAAGCCAGTTTTCAGGGTCGTAGGAGAGTTCCGTGAACGGAATATTCCAGGTTGTGCAGAGCTGCTTTTGTTCATCGCGGCGCTTTTTATATTCGGAGGCGGGGTGAATGTTCGGGTTGTAAAACGCCACGGTGAAATCCGTGCCGTCTTCATGAAGCTTTTTGATGACGGCGCAGGCACACGGCGCACAACAGGAAAGGAGGAGCAGCCGTCCTGCCGCAGATGCGGCGGGATGTGGAGTAACAGATGATATCTGCCCGGATGCGGCCGGAGGCGTCGTCTTCCCGGGGGCGGGCGTTTCGGCAGATGCCGGAGTTTGGGCATTATCAGATACGGAAGTCATCATTTTTTCTCTTAAAGTCTTCATTGGCGGTGCACTTGCGGCAGCAGCCGGGCGCCCGGTTTGACCTGCGGTGTACTCGCATCAATTTGGTTTGATGCGCGGCGCACTTTGCATTAATCCCAAAAAGCAAGGCGGCCGGGGTATCGCTATGTACTCAAACGGTAGTGCCCCTCCTTATTTGGCGAACCTTATTCGGAGGTACCCCGACCATAGGAAATATCGGGGATATATAAAACGGTGTGCGGAATTTCAGGGAGGTGAGTTAAGTTAAGCAGTTCTCTCCCTAAAGCCTTTCACATCATTTTTAACGGTGTATATCCACACACCGCCGTTTGAAACGGGATAGCGTACCCCATTTGCAGACGCAAGAACGATGTCCCCGCGTCGGATATAGTCATTACATCATATATTATTAACATTCAAGCAAAAAATATTTTATCCGAAATGGCGGGGGACGGTCAGGGAGATCCGCGCTGCCAGCCGTTTTGCGACGGCAGAAGAAAAGGCTTTATCACGGGCAGGAGAATTCAGAAAAACAAAAAGGGTTTGCTTTTGCAAACCCTTGTCCTAACTGGTGGAGCTGAGGGGAATCGAACCCCTGACCTCTTGAATGCCATTCAAGCGCTCTCCCAACTGAGCTACAACCCCGTTATGAGAACAGATGACCTTATAGCGGCATATTTTTTAAATTGCAAGCAAAATTTTTGCCTTTTGTTAAAAAAAAGGAAGGCTGTTAAAGAAGAGGGGGCAGTTGTTAAAGAAGAGGGGGCCAACAGTTAAGGAAGAGGGGGCAGTTGTTAAAGATGAGGGGCGACTGTTGGAGAAGGTGCCGGCTGTTAAAAAACAAGCGCCGGCAGCGGGGCAGAAAAAAGCGGAACGGGCAAAATAAAAGAGGGCGGAACAGAAGAGATGAGTTCAACGCGGGCAGAACCGCTGCAAATGGAACCACTGCGAATGAAGCCGGCGCAGACGGAGCGGACGAAAAGGGAGCAAGCGGAGAAAAATTTTTCCATAGGCGTAAAAAAGACTTGTTTTTTATTTTTTTAGGGTGTAAACGTATCTGCGTTGCGGGGGTATAGCTCAGATGGGAGAGCGATTGGTTCGCAATCAATAGGTCAGGGGTTCGATCCCCCTTACCTCCACCAGTTATCAGAAAGGGCTTGCCGTCTGTGCAGGTCCTTTAATTTTATCAAAATTAAATTTGTTTTGTTGCGCTTTGCATTTTGGGCAGGCGGGGAAGATTTAACCGGCGGAGAAGATTAGGCAGGCGGAGAAAATTTGCCGGCGGGGGGAAATTTGCCGGCGGAGGAGATTTGACAGATGCCCTTTTTTAGCGGGGCGGAGGAAAATTTGGGCCCATACGAGAAAAAGTTTTACCGGAGCGAAAATAATACTTGACTTAGAGCAAACTCTAAATGTTAGAGTTGCGGCAGAATCGGGATGGGACGGTTTTGCACTTTCGTGTTTCCGGTTGCTTTTGCCGGAACGGCATCCTATATTGTGATAAACATTAACTACAGAGAGGGAAGAACATGACATATCTGGACAGGGTAAATTCACCGGCCGACGTTAAGAAGATGACGGCGGAAGAATTAAAAGGTTTGGCGGCGGACATCCGGGAGGGGATTTTGAAGCGCGACAGCCTTATCGGCGGGCACGTCGGCCCGAACCTCGGCTTTGTCGAGGCGACGCTCGCGCTGCATTATGTCTTTAACTCGCCGGAAGACAAAATTGTTTATGACGTGTCGCACCAGTGTTATGCGCACAAGATGATTACCGGGCGTAAAAACGGTTTTCTCAATCCTGACGATTATGCAAAGATTTCCGGCTATACGAATCCGCACGAAAGCGAGCACGACCATTTTGTCATCGGGCATACGTCAACGTCGGTCAGCCTGGCTTCGGGGTTGGCGAAAGCGCGCGACCTTAAGGGCGAAAAATACAATGTGATTGCGGTTATCGGCGACGGGTCGCTGTCGGGCGGCGAGGCGTTGGAAGGGCTGGACTTTGCCGGGTCTGAACTCGGGACGAACTTTATCGTGGTGGTCAACGACAATCAGATGTCGATTGCCGAAAATCACGGCGGGCTTTACAATAACCTGAAGCAACTGCGCGAGAGCAACGGCAAAGCGGAGACCAATCTGTTTAAGGCACTGGGGTACGATTATCTGTATGTTGCCGACGGCAACGACATTGAGGCGCTGATTGCGGCATTCAGACAAGTTAAAGACAGCACGAAACCGGTAGTTGTCCACCTTAACACGCTGAAAGGCAAAGGCTACAAGCCGGCGGAAGAACACAAGGAACCGTGGCATTGGAGCGTGCCGTTTGACGTGAAGAGCGGCGAAAAGACGGCTGACTTCGGCGGCGGGGAAAATTACAACGATTTGACTTATGACTTTTTGCTGAACAAAATCCGCGAAAGCGATGCGGGAAAAGGCGGAAAAGTTGCGGTGCTGACGGCGGGAACGCCGGGCGTGTTCGGGTTTACGCCGGAACGGCGCGCCGAACTGGGCAGCCACTATATTGACGTAGGCATTGCCGAAGAGCACGCGGTGGCAATGGCATCGGCGTTGGCAAAAGGCGGCTGCCGTCCGGTCTTCTGCGTTTACAGTTCGTTTATCCAGCGCACTTATGACCAGCTGTCGCAGGATTTGGCGATTAACAGCAATCCGGCAGTGATTTTGGTATTCGGCGCGGGGCTGTCGCCGATGGATGCAACGCACCTCGGCTGTTTTGACATGGCGATGGCGGCGAATATTCCGAATATCGTTTATCTGACGCCGGCGACGAAAGAGGAATATCTGGCGATGCTGGAATGGGGCATGACGCAGACGGAGCGTCCGGTGATTATCCGCGTGCCGGGCGAAGTTGTTTCCGACGGAGCGGCGATGAAGGCCGAGGCCGCAGAAGTTAAGAGGCTTAATGTGGTTGAGAAGGGCGAAGGCGTTGCCATTCTGGCGGTCGGCGATTTTCTGGAACTGGGGCGGCAGGCGGCAGCCAAGCTTAAGGAAAAGGGTATCCATGCTACGGTGGCAGCGGTACGCTGCGTGTCGGAACCTGACGAGGCGGCGCTGGCGGAACTGGCGAAGACGCATAAAGTTGCGGTTACGCTGGAAGACGGCGTTTTGGACGGCGGGTTCGGCGAGAAAGTCGCGCGGTATTACGGCGCAACTGCGCTTAAAGTGCTGGCATACGGCGGCAGAAAGGAATTTACCGACCGCGAGCCGCTGGACGAGATTTACCGCAAAAACCGGCTGGAACCGGAAATGATTGCGGAAGACGTCCTGAAACTGCTGGAGGCGTAAACAAAAGCCGGGAACAAACAATGTTTTTGAAGGCAGGCGTTGTTTGAAGGCTTGCGTTCGGAAGCAGAGCCCCGTTGCGGAAGCAGCGGGGTTTTTTGTATTTGAGTGCAGTGTGGGAGAAGAAGCAAAGGTTTGACTTTTTGCTTAAAACGGGCTATATTGACGGCAGGTTTAATCCGAAACGGAGATTTTGCAGATGGCAATGCGGACAATGACGGCAGCAACAGCGCTTGCAGCGGCGTTTGCGGCAGTATTTTCAACGGCGGGAACAGCTATGGCGAAACGGGATTTTTCCGTCCGCAGCGAGGTGCGTTGTGATGAGGCGGGAACCATGTGTTATGACGTGCGGAGCGGGGCTCCCTTTTCGGGCGAGCTGCGGCTGTATTATCCCGACGGAAAGGTTCAGGCGTCCCTTTTTTATGCCAACGGACGGCAGGACGGCAAATACCGCGTCTTTTTTGCGGACGGAGGTTTGCGTTATTCCGGCGTTTATAAGGACGGGAAACCGGAAGGCGTGCTGACCGCCTATTATGACAACGGGAAAATCGAGACCGAGACAAGCGTCAACGGCGGCGTGTGGAACGGGCTGCGACGGTCGTTTTACCGCGACGGTACGCTTCGGCAGGAGGAAAATTACGCCGACGGCAAACGGCAGGGAAACGCCAAGCGCTATTATCCCGACGGCAGCCCGGCATCGCGCGTGGCTTATGAACAGGGCGTTCCGGTTTCCGGCTATTGCCTGACGCCGCAAGGGCAGAGGATTGATTTCAGTGCCGATATAGCGGCATTTGCGGAAACGGGGAAAACGCCGTGCGACGAGATGATGGCTCAGGCGGAAAAAGACAGCCTTCCCGGAGAGAAATGAGCGCAAACGGATCGGGGTGTCGGAAGAAAACGTGCGCCAGAAGGAGCGGCTTGTCAGAAGAGGATGTGAGCCAGAAAGAACAGTTTGTCAGAAAAAGCCTCTCGTCAGAAAAAGCCGCGAGCCTGAAAAGCGGCGATTATCCGTGCTGCGACCTCGTCAATGGTGCCGGCGGCATCAATGACGGCGAAACGTTCCGGTTCGGCGGCGGCCAGTTCAAGATAGCCGCGGCGCAGGCGTTCGTGAAACGCAATGTCGATATTTTCAAACCGCAATTCTTTATTGGCCATTGTTTGCGCTTTTTGGAAACTGCGCTGCAGACCGATGCGTGGGTCGATGTCGAGCAGAAACGTCAGGTCGGGCTTAAAATCGCCGGCGACAATTTTATATAACCTGTCCATTATTCCGGTGTCGGCAAATTTGCCGGAACCGTAAAACTGGTAAGCGACGGTCGAATCGTTAAAACGGTCGGAGAGAACGCATTTTCCGGCGGCAAGCGCAGGGAAAACGACTTGCGTTAAGTCAATACGGCGGTCAGCATAGAACAGCAGGATTTCGGTGATTTCATCAAATTTGTCTTTGTCTCCTTCAACCAGCAGGCGGCGGATTTCCTTGCCGACGGGGGTGCCGCCGGGTTCGCGGGTCATTACGACATCGCAGCCACGGATACGGAGATATTCGGCAAAGCGGGAAATCTGGACGGATTTTCCGCAGCCTTCGCCGCCTTCAAAAGTGATGAAAAGCCCGCGCCGGGCGGCTGAGGAAGCCGGGCAGTCGCGTTGGACGTCGGAGGGAGCAGAGTGGTCGTGCCGAGTGGGGGCGGAGGCAGGACGGAAAGTATCGCAATGCGGAACCGCAACAGAGGCGGTGCCGGAGAGCGGAGTGCTTTGGCCGGAGACGGGTGCGGCGGAAGAGGAACTGTCGCCGGTGCCGGAGAGCGGAACGGAGGGGTTCATATCTGCCGTCATGTTACTCACCGGTTCCGAAGACAAAATACTTCAGGTTGGCGAGGAAACGGCTGAACGGGCCGATTTTGGCAACGTTGTCTTTGGCGACCAGCGGGATTTTATCTACGGTTTCATCTTCATAGGTGATGAACAGTTCGCCGATTTTGTCGCCTTTGAGCACGGGGGCTTTCAGCGGCTGGTCATAAATGATTTTGGCGCCGTATTTGCTTTTGCCGCTTTTTTTAATGGTCCTGACGACTTTTTCGGGAACGACGGCATCAACGGTTTTGACGGTGCCGTACCAAACGGGGACTTCGGCCATAATCTGGTTCTCGTTAAAAAACTTATAGTTGTCGAAGTTGGCAAAACCCCAGGTCATCAGGCTTTCGGTTTCTTCGGAGCGCTGTTTGTTGCTTTCCAGCCCGGCCATCACCTCAATGAGGCGGCGGTTGTTCCGGACGGCGGAACCGGTCAGGCAGAAACCCGCTTCGGACGTGTGGCCGGTTTTGAGACCGTCGGCGCCTTTGAGGCTGTAGAGCAGCGGGTTGCGGTTGCCCTGGCGGATGCCGTTAAAGGTGAATTCCTTTGTGGAAAACAGGTGGTAAAATTCGGGAAATTCGCCGATGATGCGCCGGGCGAGCAAAGCCAGGTCTTCAACGGAAATTTTATGTTCGGGGTGAGGCAGGCCGGTGGCGTTTTCAAAGTGGGCATTATGCAGGCCGATTTTTTCGGCGGTCTCATTCATCATCGCGGCAAATTCCGCTTCCGAACCGGCAAGGTTTTCGGCGACGACGATGCAGGCATCGTTGCCGGACTGGATGAGAATCCCTTTCAGGAGGTCTTCAACCCGGACTTCCTGTCCGATTTTCAGAAACATGGTCGACCCGCCGGAGGCTGCGCCGCCCTTGCGCCAGGCGTTTTCGCTGACGGTAAATTTGTCGTCAAGGGAAATTTCGCCGTCCTTAAGCTTGCTTAAGAGGACATAGACGGTCATCAGTTTGCTCATCGATGCCGGGGCAATCATTTCCTGATGGTTTTTGGTGAACAGATAGGCGCCGGTTTCATAATCCATCAAAATCGCGTTTCTGGCCTTGGTTTCAAAGGCGTGCGCCGACGCGGCGAAAGAAAGGCAGGAAATTCCCGCCGCCAGAAGGCAGAGTTTTTGGGAAAGCGATATGCGGCCGGATTGATTTTGCCGCAGGGAATTAGTGATATTCAGAGCCATTGTCGTTTGTTCTCCAGTTTTAGTTGCCACAGGGCGCCGTCTGGCGGGAACGGCGGATATTCCGCCGCTGCCGGAACGGGCTAATCTTTTTCCACAATAGTTACGTCCGAGTGCCCGTAATCAAGCACGCGGTCAAGGATTTTCATCGCTTCGCCGCGGTTCGGATAAGCACCGAGGCGGACGCGGTAAACGCCGTTTTTGCTTAAGTAGGCTTCGTAAATCGAAACGTTGCCGAAACGCTTCATATTATCCGCCATCTGCCTGGCCTTGTCATAATCGGCAAAGGCGCCGACCTGGACGAAGAAAGGGCCTTCGCCTGCGCTTTCCGGCACATTGACCGCCGCAGCGGACGCATTGGACGCCAGCGAAATTTCTGACGTGTATTTAAGCGGCTGGCGTTGTTGTGATGTGCTGATTTCGTACTTTGCCGGCTTGGCGGCCGGTTTTGCCGCGGCAGTTCCGGCGGCGGGTGCCGCAGCCATTGCCGTCTGCGTGTTGGAATAAGGTATGGTCTGGTTGCCGTAAGTCGCGGAGGAGTTGGACGGGGAAAGCATGGCTTCCTTTATGGCGCGGCTTTCGCGCTCCAAAACTTCGACTTTGACTTTTGTTGTGCCTTTGTTTTTGTAGCCCAGCAGTTCGGCACCCTTTTCGGAGAGGTCGATAATGCGGTTTTTGACATAGGGGCCGCGGTCGTTGACGCGGGCAATAATCGACCGCCCGTTTTCGAGGTTGGTTACACGGACAATCGACGGCAGAGGCAGCGTGCGGTGCGCAGCGGTTACGGCGCGCATGTCATAGGTTTCGCCGTTGGCGGTGCGCTTGTTGTGGAAGTCGTCGCCGTACCATGAAGCCATGCCGGTTTCAACGTAGCCGTAATCTTCGCGCGGGGTGTAGCTTTGCCCCATAACGGTATACGGGTTGCCGACTTTGTAGATGCCGCCGTCGGCTTTGATGGCTTCGACTTCTTCGGTGAGGTTTTTGTATTCAAACTCTTTCGGCTCGGAAGCGCAGCCCGCCAGCAGAAGCAGGGTGCCGAGCCCGAGGCAGAAGTTCAGGTTTGTTTTCAATCTCGTCATTTGTATCGTTCCTTTGCGTATCGTCATAACCGGAATTCCGGCTTTTGTAAAGCTTCAACAGCAAGTTATTGACTGTTTGTTTTTATGCAGAAGCGCCAAAATTTTTTTGACAATTATAAACTTTGCGCTTATTATACGCGTCAAATCCTTAACAAAAAGTAAGAGAATTGCCAATGTTGAAGAAAAGCCGGGTATTTTTAAGTTGTATGGCTCTGGCCGGAGCCGGGTTCGGAGCGGCGGCCGGGTTTGGCGCGGAGGAAGCGCGGGCGGCGGAGATGATACGCCCCGAGGACGAGGCTCTGCTGGCGGATATTTTTGCGCCGGCGGGCAGCGCGGAGGTTTCCGGCGGGCGGGCGGCCGTTTCGGGACAGGAAGACGGCAGCGGTACGGAGATGAAAGGCGCCCGCGCCGCGAGCCGGGTGCAGGCGGTACCGTTGAAGGTTATACGAAGCAAGGCGGCAGCGGCGGGGAATGATGGCGCCGCGGCAAAGAAAAACGGCGGCACAGCGGCAGAGAAGAATAATGCGGCGGCAGAGAAGAGCAACGAGATAGCAGCGGGGAACAGTGCTGCAACGGCGGGGAATGGCAGTGCAGCGACGGAACACAGCGTTGCAACGGCGGGATATTATGGCGCGGCTGCAATGGAAAAGGGCGGCGCAAGAGAGGCAAAAGCGGGCGGAACCGAGGAAATTATTTATGTTTATCCGAATAAGAGCGAACGTGAAACGGCCCGTGCGCCTCTGGACGAATGGTATGACGCAGCGCAGCACAGATATACTGGTGCGGCAGAACGGGAAGACGGTGCCGGTACCGGGGCGGACCGGGCAACCGGCGCGTCTGGCCGTGCGGAAAATGAGGCTGAGATTGCCGCATATCGGGAGCAGATAGCTTCCTGCCTTGATTCGCGCGCGGACGGGCTGGATTTGGAAAAGGCCATGCTCTATCAGGGAAACGTTTATGACGCGGCGGCATATCTGTCGCAGACGTTTGCAGAAGTCAACGCCTGTTATGAAAATATCGGTTATGACATTATCAACGCATATTATGACGGTAATCCCGAGATGCTGGCGGCGTTTGCCCAAAAGGCGCAGAGCTTTTATGTCGGCGGGGCGGATACGGGATTTAATCCGAAATTCTGCGGCGAAGACTGTTCGATGCAGGCGGTGGCCGATGCACAGACGGAGCAGTTTGCGGCGTTCAGGACTTATCTGGCACGGCTGCTGGCCGAACGGCCGCAGGAGAAATTGACCGGGCAGGGGGGAAACCTGACTTCACGGCCGCAGGAAAAGCTGACCGGGCAGGGGAAAGACCTGACTTCCCGGATGCAGGGGGAATGAGCGGCGCAGATGGCAGACGAAGCGATTTATCCCAGCAGGAATCCGTATCTTATCGGGCATGACGAAGAAGTGCGGCTGTTTTTGTCGGCGTACAATTCCGGCGCATTGCATCACGGCTGGCTGATTACCGGCGACGAGGGAATCGGCAAGGCGACGCTGGCCTATAAAATCGCGCGTTTTCTGTTGGCGGCGGAAACCGGCAAAACTTACGAAACGCTGGAGGTTCCGGTTGACGGTTCGGTGTTTGCGCAAGTGGCGCAGAAGTCGCATCCCGATTTTAAGGTGCTGGAGCGCGACTTTACCGAGACGGATAAGAAAAAGCTGATTAAGGCGATTAATCAGGGCGAAGAAGTCGACGACGAAATGAAACAGGGGCTGAAACGTTCGGCGGTGATTAAAGTCGAAGATGTGCGCGGCGTGGTGGAATTTCTCGGCAAGAAATCGTTTAACGACAACTGGCGGGTGGTGATTGTGGACAGCGCCGACGATTTGAACGTTTCTTCGGCCAATGCGCTGTTGAAAATTTTGGAAGAGCCGCCGCTTAAAAGCATTCTGCTGCTGGTGTCGCACAATCCGGGGAAATTGTTGCCGACCATCCGCTCGCGCTGTGCGAAGCTGGCGCTGAAACCGTTGCAGGAAACCGAGGTGGCGAGCCTGCTGCGGCGGTATAAGCCGTCGCTGAAAGAGGCTGAAGTGCAGGGGCTGGCGAAGATTGCGGCGGGGAGTATCGGACGGGCGCTCAAGTATGCCGAAAACGACGCGCTTGAAATGTATGAAAAAATTAAGAAAATCTGTTACGGCGGGGCAAAATGCGACGGCGGGCTGTTGCTGGAACTGGCAGGCGACGTTGCCGGCGACGAAGACTGCTGGTATCTGTTTGCCGAGTTGGTCTGCCGGTTTGTGCGCGACAATCTGCCCGATGCGGCACATCCGCGCGAGCTGTACGAGGCTTATGAGGCGACGCTGAAAATCCTCGACGAGACGGTGCGGCTGAATATGGATAAGAAACTGGCGGCGCTGCAAATCCTGACCGGGCTGGGCAGCGCGTGCTGACAGGCAGGCTTTGCCGTAACAATTGCGGCCGAAGAGGAGAGAACGCTTATGTCGGTTAAGGATATTATATTTGTCGTGTTGGCCGCGTGTCTGATGTGTTATTTGCATCGGCGAGATATGCTGGGACGGGCGGCGGCCGAACTGGGAACGGTGGTTTCCGTGCTGGCTGTATGGCTGGTTTTGACGGCGGTGACGTGGAAACTGATGGCGTATGTCGGCGTACCGCTGCCGGTGGCACTGGCAACAGAGGTGCTGGGTGGTGCATATTTACAGTTTATTGTGCTGGTGGCGGTGTTTTATTATAAGAATTTTGACGATTAGGCGGCGATGCCTGGATACGACGAAAAGAAGCCGGACAGGCTGAAACCAGCTGCCGCTCGGAAGCAGCTGTTCCGGAGTTGCCTTTCAGAAACAGTTGTTTCGGAGCGGCCTTTCAGAAGCTGCTTATTAGAAACGGTGTTCGACTACTGTAGGGCTGTAGCAATTGCCGATGCATTTTTCCCCGTCTTTCATTTCGAAGCCGTAGCTTGTTATAAGAATGGCGGCAAAAGTGTATAATATAAAAAGAATAATAAATCCTATGGCGTGAAGAAAGAAGTTCAGGCAACGGCTGCTTCTTTGCAACAGGGATTGCTGCGCCGGAAGGAGTGGTGCGCTGTTTTTGAGGGCATCAAAGTTTTGCGGCGAGCGAGAGGTTCTCGCGTCAAAGTTTTGCGGCGCATTCGGATGGGGAGAATTTGCCGATGTTGAATTTGTAGAAACGGGTTGTGCTATGTTATTGGCGGAGGCGTTGCCAAAGGTCTGTTTTGCTGTTTGGGTTTGGGGCGGTAGAATTGTTTTTTTCGGTTTATAAAAGAATATTAATTCTGCACATACGCCGATGATGAGGCAAGTGGTGAGTAAAGCCGCACCGCTTTTAAATTCCGGAATGAGCATGGCAAATACGCATAAGATGACTATTGTCAGGCGAAAACAGGGCTGAAATCTCTGCCCAAGCGAAAGTCGCGTTGTTTGGGGGAGTGTATCGGCTTTACAGTTTTTTTGGGGCTTGTGGTGGCTTGGGACAGCGGCGTGCCGGATGTTGTTAACAGTGTCGCTTATTTTGCGGTAAAGTACGTTCAACATTACGGGAATGGATAAGTACAGCATGAGAAAGCAAAAGCCGATAGCATATCCCCTTCCGTTGTAATTAAAGATTATTTTGTCGGCAAATATGGAGTAGGAGGAGAATACAGTGAACCATATCAGTCCGAGGATGACTTGCGGGTATATCCGGTGGGTATGCAGAGCCAAAGCGGTGTAAAACATTACAAACAATGTTTGGATAAGATAGCTATGCGGTGCCTCGACAACCCAGTCGGAAGCCCAGCCGATATACCAGCATCTGACGATAATCAGTGCGGTTATGATTTTGACGATGGCGTCAGTCATGGCTGATATGGAGAATTTGGCCGCAGTTGCGGTGCAGGTTGCGGCGGTGTCGGTTGTGGCAGTGGCTGTGTTGTCGGTTGCGGGAGCTGCGGCGGTAGTGGTTGTGGGGGAAGCTGCTGCGGCGTTGGTGTTGGTCATGCTTTTTTCCTTGAACAATAAAATTTCATTTAGGGTAGCATTGTACTGAAAAAAAAAGCAAGTATTTTTGTTAGGGGCGGTGCTTTTTAAGGCTTTTTAAACGCTCGGAAAGTATTATGGACAACAATTGCGAAAGGATAAAACGAATATGTTTACAGACAGCCATTGCCATATTGAAGATGACGCGACCGCGTTTCGGGCAGGTGAAGCCGGCGTCGGCGTGATTTTGAATGCGGGAAAGGATTTGGACGAGGCGGCGGCGCAGCTTTTGATGTGCGAGCGGATGGACAGTCTGCGGGCGGCGCAGAGCGCGGCGGGCAGGGGCGGACCGGCCGGCGTTGCGGGAGAACTGAACGGCACCGGGGCAGGAGGTGGGGAAGGCACCGGTGCCGGAGACGGGGACGGCGGCAGCGGCGAGAATGAGCAGTCTGCCGGCCGGGGCAGCGAGGCGTGCGGCGGGACAATGAAGCGGATTATTCCGCAGATGTGGACGTCGGCGGGGGTGCATCCTGACAGCGCACCGAATAAACTGGGGCGTATCGGCGTGGCGGAAATCGTGCGGGCGGCGGAACATCCGAAAGTCATTGCCATCGGCGAATGCGGGCTTGACTATCACTACGGCGCAGATGCCAAAGCGGAGCAGAAAGAAATGTTTGCGCGGCACATTGAGGCAGCGGGCATTACGGGACTGCCCTTGATGATTCATCAGCGTGAGGCGGAGGACGATATGCTTGATATGCTGCGGTGCGGAGCGGAGAAATTCGGCGGGCTGGTCGGGGTTATCCACTGTTTTACGTCGACGCAAGCGTTTGCAGACGCGGTGCGGGAGCTTGGATTTTACATTTCGGCGTCGGGCATCGTTACGTTTAAGAGCGGGGCAGACGTGGCGGCGGTTTTTGCATCGTATCCGGCAGATAAAATCCTGATTGAAACCGACAGCCCGTATCTGGCGCCGGTGCCTTACCGCGGCAAAACCAACGAGCCGGCGTTTGTGGTAAAAACGGCGGAGAAAATTGCCGCAATTAAGGGCTTGACGATTGAAGAAACAGCGCGTATAACTACGGATAACTTTTTTAAATTGTACCGAAAAGCGAAACGATAAGAAGAAAGGTGTATCGTGTCCAAAGTCATTATTTTAGGTTCGGGAGCAGCGCCGGGCGTGCCGTCGCTGGCCTATGGTTTCGGCGATTGTGATCCGAAAGAGGAAAAGAATATCCGGCTCAGGTCGGGAACGTATATGGAAATCAGCGGGGTGAAACTGCTGATAGATACGTCGCCGGATTTGCGGATGCAGCTGATTTTATCGAATATCCGCGATGTGGACGCAGTGTTTTATACCCATGCGCACGCAGATCATCTGCACGGAATTGACGATTTGCGCGAGATTAACCGGATTACCGGGCGCGCGATTGAACTGTTTGCCTCGCCGGAAAATCTGAGCGTTATACGGACGAGGTTTCCGTATCTGATTGTCGAGAAAGGGGAAGACGTGGATCCGGTATATCGCGCGGCGCTGCACCCGAATGCGTTTGAATACGAAAAGAGCTTTTATTTCCGCGAACTGAAAGTTACGCCGATAAAATTACAGGGGCATAACGTGGAATGCAGCGGGTATATCTTTAATGACGGCGAAGTCGTGCATATTTCCGATTTTCGGGATATTCCGGAGAGCGCGTTTGAGTTTATCAAGCGGCGGCCGGAAGTGCTGATTATGCCGCTGACAACGCCGGAGGGGACGCGCTTTCATGCAGGTTTGACGACACTTTTAGAATATGCAGAGCGGATTAAGGCGAAGAAGACGATTATTACGCATATGGCGGTCGAATGCGACTATGCGGCAGTTAAGGCGCAATGCCCGGCGGGCGTGGAACCGGCGTACGACGGCTATGAAGCCGAGTGGGCGGACGCGGGCGCGCAGGCGGAGGGCTTTTAAGAGGAAGCGGTGCGCCGGATGGTGTTCGGATGGCGGCTTCAGAGAGAAGATGGGCGTTGTCGGGCGGCGGATGGCGGCTCCGGAGAGAAAATGGGCGTTGCGGTGCAATGCACGGGCGTTTCGGACGGGGTACGCGCGGCAGGCGTTGTCGGGCGGCGGACGGCGGCTCCGGAGAGAAAATGGGCGTTGCGGCGGCAGGCTATAAATGACGGCGCGGCGGTGCAATGTACGGGCGTTTCGGGCAGGGTACGCGCGGCAGGCGTTGTCGGGCGGCAGATGTTGGTTTCGGACAGAACCGGAGCGGCGAACAGCAGTGCGAGCGGTTTCGGGAGAGAACGGCGGCGAATTAAAAACAAAGAAAGGAAAAGAATATGTTATGCATTTACCATATGGCGGATCACGACGGCAAAGGGTCGGCGGCGATTGTCAAATACGCGCATAAGGACTGTGAGCTTCTGGGATATAACTACGACCAGGAAATTCCGTATGCGGAGATTGAAAAACATCAGGAAATCGTTATCTGCGACATTTCTTTTCCGATGGACTATATGTTCAAGCTGCACGCGGAAAAAGACCTGATATGGATTGACCACCATGCGTCGGCGATTGCGCAGTATGACGAAAAGCTCAGGGAAGAGGGCGGTTTCGGGATTAAAGGGCTGCGCGCGGTCGGCACGGCGGCAATCGAGCTGACCTGGCAGTATTTCTTTCCGGCGCAGCCGGTGCCGGAAGGGGTAAAGCTGCTGGCGCTCAACGATTTGTTTGATTTGCGCGACAAAAGGGTGCGTCCGTTCGAGTTTGCGTTTCAGGCGCTGGGCGTCAACCGGCCGTACGAGCGGGTGTGGCGCGATTTGTTTGAGGGGCGGATTGACGTGCCGCTGATGGTGGAAAAAGGCAATGCGATTTTGTCTTACATCAGGCACCGCGATTACCGCCTGTCGCGCAATATGGCGTTTGAGGGGACGTATAACGGGCTCCGGTTTATTGCCGCGAATATGGCGCAGGCGGGGTCGGACTTTTTTGAGTCGCTGGACAATATCGCCAATTACGACTTTATGGTCAGCTTTTCCTTAAACAAACGCAGCAAATGGAATTTGTCGTTCCGCACGGTGAAAGACAATGTGGACGTATCGGCGATTGCGGCGGCGTTCGGCGGAGGCGGGCATAAAAAGGCTTCGGGGGCGTCGGGGCTGGATAAGCTGCCGGAATTTCTGACGCAGAATGTGCGCGAGTGGACGAAGTTTAACTAGGGAAAGTGTTGGAACCGACCGGCGGATGGCGGCAGGATTTGAAACAAGGGCATAGAAAAAGAGCGTTCGTGTGAACGCTCTTTTTTTGTATGATGCCTTCAGCTTTAGACAATGTCTTTGCCTTTGGCTAAATTGGCAATCATTTTGCAGACACCGCCGCCGACAATGTATATTGCGCAGCAGGCGAGAATAAACACGAGGCCGCACAATGCTCTTACCAAGGCAGGAGCGGTGCATCCGATATTGAATATGATGCAGAAGCTGAGGGCAGCTGCGCATATTAAAAAGATGCTCAGTGTTGAAAAGATCACAATTGCAACGATGTCTTCTCTTTTATCTGCTTTAGTTCTCATAATTTTTGATTTTTTTAACGAGGTTCGGCCCTGTTGCCTAATCCTTCGTGAAACAACGCCACAAGGACTGCCGTTTCAAAATTTAACATAATTAGGTTTTTATGCCGCATTATGAAAAACTTTCAGCATTCAGAACAGAGAGAGCCTCTAAACCAAAATTGTGAAAACCGTTTTCCAATAATACGACATAATATTTTTTTACGTTTCCATTATACTCTTTTTTTCAGATTTTGGCAAGATGTTTTTATGTTGTAAATTCAGCTTGTTGGAGGTGGAATTTTTTATTTTTGCAAAAAAGTTTGAACTTTTTTAATCCAATTCCGTTATACTAGATGTAAGTTGTGATTTTTGCGAAAGAGATTTAACGATGGACAAGATTTCGGAACTTTTGGCGGAAGCCGGACCCCTGTATCGCAAACGCCGCAAAGCGCGCCAGTTTGCGGCAGGGACGCTGTGTTCCCTGCTCTGCGGCGTCTGGTTCGGCGCGGCGGTGCTGCTGCCGGAGCGGGCGGCGGACGAAACGCAGCTGGAAGCGTATTATGCGGCGTTGTACGAAAGCGACGGTTACTTTACTTACGGTGTTGCGGCGGACGATGTTTTGCCGCTCGACGGGTACGGCTTTTATGAGGTCAGCTGATGGAAAAGCTGAGCTGGCTTCATAAACGGCTGGTCAGAAGCGTGGTGAAAAAAATGCTGAACCGCGCCGACGAGGACGTTGAACAGGAAATCTACATCCGCCTGTGGCAGAAGTTTCCGACTTATCGCGAACAGGAGAAGCTTGGTGCCTGGATACGGGTGGTGGCGGAGAATTTTTGCAAAGATTATCTTAAGAGCAAAAGCCGAAAGCTTTTGGCGGCTTCGGTCGGGGAGGAAGAAAGCGGGCTGGCCGATATGGCAGCGGCAGACAATCCCGAACGGGCGTGGCTGCGCAAATGCCGGCAGCGGCTGATTCTTGAGGCGGTAGATGCATTGCCGGGGGATATGCGCCGGGCTGTGGTGCTGGTCGAATTTGACGGGCTGAGCTATGACGCGGCGGCAAAAAGGCTGGGCATCAATCCCGGAACGCTGAAGTCGCGGTTGCACAACGCCAAGCAAAAACTGCACGAAAAGCTGGCGTATCTTGAGCTTTGACGGATGTGCCGGACGGCCGGCGGCAACAGAAAGTGCAGCGGCGGCGGAAAAGGCGCAAACCCAAAACGTTTGTGCAGACGGCATGGCGCGGGGGACAACGGACGGTTCGGGAGATTTCGAACGAGGATTAACAAGATAAGGAAAGGATTTTGACAATGGAAAAAGGAAGAAAGAATATGCTGATTGCTGCGGGAGCCGCTTTTGCCGGCGGCGTGGCGGTAACCCTGACGGTGCTGGCGCTGGCATTTTGCCCGGCGAAACGCCATGGCATGTGGTACGGAGGCTGGCACCGCGATATGCCGCGGGCGGAGATGCGTCTGCCGACGCGGCATCATCCGGAGGGGCGCTTTGACGGCGAACGCCATCGAGAATGGAAATATCGAGCAGACAGGGGGGACGCTCCGCGCCGCTTTGGGCATCCGGGCTTTCATCCCGAACGGGCGCTGAAGCACCGCTTTGCGGAAAAGCTGCAACTGACAGATGAGCAGAAAGCGCAAATCGAACAGTTTCGCAAAGAGGATATGGCGCAGATGGAGCCGCTGTTTAAACAAATGGACGACCTGCGCGCTAAAGCTGATAAGCTGCGCGAGGAAAACAAGGCGCGGTTTGAGAGCGTACTGACAGACGAGCAGAAAGAAATTCTTGCGGCGATGCATGAGCGGCGCGCACAGATACGGGAACGGCGCGCGGAGATGCGGGAATACCGGGCTGAGATGAAGGAACGGCGTGCGGAGATGCGGGGACGCCGGGCTGAGATGCAGAAACAGCAGGCAGAAATACGGGAATACCGGGCTGAGATGAAGGAACGGCGTGTACCGGCGGACGGGCAGCGTGATGTTTATGGAAAAAAACAACTTGAAAAAACGCAGCCTGCAGGGGAGGAAACTGTTTCCGCCGAGTAGGCCGCAGGATGCTGCCGGATATCAAAAAAAGCCGCTGACTTTAGGGTCAGGGGCTTTTTTATGACTTTTTTTCGGTTAATACTAAAAAAATTTCTGCAAAAATGCAATGCGGGCTGTCAGTATCGGAAAATTTCAAATTTTTCGCGGGCGGCAGCCTGTCTGGCGGCGCGTTGAAGTTTGTTTTCATGTTTTTTCCAAACTAAACGGACCGTAAAAACAACGGCGGAAAATGCAATTGCGCCATATTGCAGTATAACGGCGGCATTTTCCATAAAATTTCCATGTTCCATACTCTAATAATTTAAAGTGTTACCTAAAAATTCTTTTTACGATACGGCATATAACATGGCATATTTTTTTTGTCAATAGCTTTTTGGCAATTTTTTTGAAAGGGGAAAAAGCCGTGTTGCGGATTAGGCGTTACTTTTTGGGGGGTGAGAGATGCCGTGTTGCTGATTAGGCGCTACTTTTTTTGGGGGGTGAGAGATGCCGTGTTGCTGATTAAACTTTACTTTTGATGATAAATATGGTATTTTCTTTTTATATTTGGCAAAAAGGGGGCGCTATGGTTAACAAAACGGCGGCATTTGCAACTTTGCTGACGCTCGGAGGGGCGGCGAATGGCGGCATGGCACAGGAAAGCATGGCGCAGGAAGGGCAGGTTCCAGCGTCTGAGAATAATCAAATTTTGGCAGAAACTCGCACGGATACCGACAGCAGTCCATTGCGCGAACAAACGGCGGATAGCGCTCTTGAGCCGCAGTGCTACTATAATTATATTGAGTTTGACCGTGATGGAAAATGCGGTGCAGGAAGTTGGGAGTGTTACCGAGTGGCCGGGGCGTCATATTCATTGTTTCCGCGGAAAGAGCGGGCGGTGATGGACAGCTTTTTAGACGGAGGAAAAGGCGGGGTGGTTGTCAACCAATATGTCATCTCTGATGAAAATGCATTTGCGATGGCAGCGGGCAACCGTGATTTTCAACAAGCTATGGCTCAATTTCAGGCAAAAGCAAACGGGGTAAACTCACAGATAAAAACACTTGATGATGTGAAAGCTTGTCTGGAGGAAGAGAAGAAGACAAGAAAAAGGGGAATTTTGCAAAAATGGGCGGATAGCTTGGGGCTTAGCGCCGCGATAGGAGCTAAAAATGCGGTGGCAGAAATTAATGCGTCTAACCGTTCTGACGCAGTTCTTGCTCATGAGGGGACGCACTGGCAGGACAATGATATTCTCTCAGGCATTCAAACGGGGAAGTTAATGGTGAAACCGGAACATCATTACGCGTTGAAAATGATCAGCGAAATGAAAGCCCGGATGGCGGAAGCCAAGGTTCAGGGAAAAGATGCAGCGCAGGGCTTGGCAACATTTGAGCAGGAGTGTTTAGACGAGTATCGGACGGAATTTACGCAAGATGCACGGGGAAGATTTGGAAATGCCGTCCGCCGGAGACAGCTGGCGTTGGCGATGGACAGCCTGGGAATGCAAAAAGTTGTTCAGCCAACGTATCCCGACGATGTGAAGTACGTGCCAAACAACGATGTGCAGGACGGGTGGGTACAGATGGCATTTTACAGTACGCCCGAGCAGAAATATTGCGTTTATTTCAGGCCAGACAGCGTGGCACAAAATGTTACGCAGTTTACGGATAAATTTAATGAGGTGCATCCCTTTAATGTGCTTCTTGACGAAAAAAAGGAGCCGATTAAAGATAAAAACGGGAATATGATTGCCGTTACGCCTGACTCATATGCGCCAGCTGAAGATGCGGTGATTGCGCTGGAAGGCATGAAGCCGTCTTATGGCGATGAAACGATGAGAATTAATTACCGTCTGGCTATGCGAAAGATGCTTCAGCCTTTATCTTCTGAAGAAAGGCAACTGGTGGTCGACAAGCTTAACAGCAGCGCCTATCAGCCGGTACAAAATTTGGAGATACGGCAGAATCTTGCATCTGATGACATTACGTCTTTGCGAGAAGAGACATGGCTGGACGGAATGCCTAAAGAAGAATGCATGGCACGGGCGCTTGACGGCAGCGTGAAACGCATGGAGCGGGAGTATATGCAGCAAAGTGCCGATAAGGCTCAATCTTATGTGGCGGTCAGCTCGCAGGGGGAAGCAATTAAAAAGACGATGACCGCAGAGGCATTTTTGCAGAAAACGCAAGCAATGCGGCGCGAACGTTAAACAGATAAAATGCCTGCGGCGAAAAGGGGAAATTCTCTTTTTAAATCTTTTTAAACGTCTTGAAACTATATTTCCGATAACAGGAAAGAAAAATTTTATCTGATTTAGGGGAGACAGGTTATGGCAAAAACAGTTATTCTGATGATGGACTCTTTCGGAATCGGCGGGGCAAAAGACGCAGCGGCATTCGGCGATGCCGGCGCGAATACGTTTCTGCATATCGCGCAGAATTATCCAGAGTTTGGCGGAAACGGGCTTGCGCTGCCCAATCTGGAAGCGCTGGGACTGGCGAATGCGGGCGAGCTGGCGTCCGGTGTCCGTGCTCCGCTGGTGTCGGGGCTGGCGAAAATGACGCTTGCCGGCAGGTGCAAATACGGCTGTATGGAAGAAATCAGCGCCGGCAAGGATACGATTTCCGGACACTGGGAAATGGCGGGCGTGCCGGTGCGGCAGGATTTCGGGCATTTTCCGCTCGAGTATCCGTCGTTTCCGGCAGAGATGGTTGCCCGCATCTGCGAGCGGGCGGGGATTCCTGGCATTCTCGGCAACAAGGCGGCGTCGGGCACGGTAATTATCCAGGAACTCGGCGAGGAACATCTGGCGAGCGGAAAGCCGATTTTTTACACTTCCGCCGACAGCAACCTGCAAATTGCGGCGCATGAGGAAAAGTTCGGGCTGGAACGGTTGTACAAATTGTGCGAGATTGCTTTTGAAGAGGTGAAACCCTACCGCATTGCGCGGGTGATTGCCCGGCCGTTTGCAGGAGAGAAGAACGGCGCTTTCGTGCGGACGAAAAACCGGCACGACTATGCGCTCAATCCGCCGGCACCGACGATTCTGGACAAGGCGAAAGCGGCGGGGCTGCAGGTTACGGCAATCGGCAAGATTTCCGACATCTACGCCGGGTCGGGCGTTACGCGCAAGGTTTTGGCGAGCGGGCTGGAAGAACTGTGGGACAAGACGCTTGAAGAAGTGCAGAATCTGAACGGCGACGGCATCGTCTTTACCAACTTTGTCGATTTTGACATGATGTGGGGGCACCGGCGCGACGTCAAAGGCTATGCGGAAGGGCTGATGTATTTTGACCGCCGCCTGCCGGAGCTGGAACCGCTGCTCGGCGAAGACGATGTTGTGTTTATCACCGCCGACCACGGGTGCGACCCGACATATCCCGGCAGCGACCATACGCGCGAGTGTGTGCCGGTGCTGATGTTCGGGCGAAAGGTTCTGGCGCAGAATATCGGGCGGCGCAAGACTTATGCCGATATTGCGGAAACGATTGCGGCGAAGTTCGGGCTGGAGCCGTTCGGAATCGGTACGGCGTTCTGATGCGGACGCGTGAGGAAATCGGACGCGTGAGGAAATCGGAGACGGATGCCTGGCGGCAGCGGGGCGGTTTATTTCGGGCGCGAGGCTGGGGAAAAAGGCAAATAATACTTGGCGGGCGGAAAAGTTGTGTTATATTCGCCTATTATGAATTAAATTGATGCAATGTAAGGAGTATTCGTGTTAGCAGGATTAATCACGGCACTGGCTGCCGTTGTGTCGGATCAGGCATCCAAGGCGCTGGTGTTCGGCTTTTTGGCGGAGACGCAGCCGGTGGTGGCGGTAACGCCGTTTTTCAATCTGGTGTCGGCGTGGAATACGGGCGTCAGCTTTTCGATGTTTGACAATCTGGGCGGGGCAGGCGTGTATATCCTGTCGGCGTTTTCGCTTGTGGTCGTCGGTTTTCTGCTGTACTGGCTGAGCCGCGAAAAGACGCTGCTGATGCAGGTTTCGCTCGGCATGGTTATCGGCGGGGCAATCGGCAATGTTATTGACCGGGTACGCATCGGCGCGGTATTTGATTTTCTGGACGTGCATTTCGGCGGTTACCACTGGCCGGCATTCAATCTTGCCGACAGCTTTATCTGCATCGGCGCGGTATTGATTATCTGCGACGGCCTGCTGGTGCGCAAATGCGATAATACGACAACATCATCTAGCAAAGGATAGAAAAAATGAAAAAAGCATTTATTTTACTGGCGGCGGCGTTGTTTTTATCCGGCTGCGGCCTGACGAAAGAAGATTTGGGAATGGCGGCGTCCAAACCGGACGAAACGCAGGTAACACGGCGCAACCAGTTGGTTATTCCGCCGGATTTTGACGTTCGCCCGCAGCAGTAGGCGCGAAGCGGAGCCGGCGTACCGGGCGGGAACAGGGCCGGGGCGGCAGTCGGAACAGCGCATCGGGGAAATGCAGTAACGGAACGGCGTCCGGGACAGTGTTCCGGGCGGGGCAGATAGCGTCTTTGGCGGGGCGAAGCCCAAACAGCGGAGGAAAATTAATGCGAACGGGAAAAACGTTTTGGCGGCGAAACATCAGGGCGGCAGCATTCGGGCTGCTGTTGGGTTGTGCTTTATGCTGGCGGGCGGGAACGGCGGAAGCCAAGCTGATGAACCTGTCGCACTTTACGCTTGGCAACGGGCTGGAAGTGGCAGTGGTCGAGAACCATAAGGCGCCGATTGTTTTGCAGATGCTGTATTACAAGACGGGGTCGGTTAATGACCCGAAAGGCAAGGGCGGAATTGCGCACTTGTTGGAGCATATGATGTTTCGCGGCACGAAACGGCTGCCGGATCAGGCTTTTAACCGGCTGACGGAAGAACACGGGGCGGTAAGCAATGCCTATACGACCTATAACGAAACCGGCTATTATGAATTTTCGGACATTGCAAAACTGGAGCTGATGATGGCGATGGAAGCCGAAAGAATGTCCGGGCTGGAGATGGACGAGGCAGCTTTTGCCAAAGAGCGCGACGTGGTGCTGCAGGAACGGCGGCAGCGTTTTGAAACCAACCCGGTGCCATTGTTTTACGAAACCCTGAATAAAATTTTGTGGCAAGGTCATCCGCTGGCAAATCCGGTCAGCGGCAGCCCGGAGGAAATCAAAGCGCTGTCTGTGGCGGATGCGCGGGATTTTTACCGCCGTTATTACCGTCCGGACAATGCGCTGCTGGTGCTGGCAGGCGATATTGGTGCCAGAGAAGCGAGAGATTTGGCGCAGAAGTATTACGGCGGCATTGCACGGCCGGAGGGCAGCGTTCCGCAGTCTGAATTTGAAAAAGGGCGGGCGGCCGAGGCGGAAACGGCAATGAAACTGGCGGGAGTGGAACAGCCGCGCTATGCCGATTATATCCGGCTGGATGCGGGAGAGTTTTCCAAAACCGACATCCTGTCGCTGCAGCTGCTGGCGGAATATCTGGCAGGCGATGATACGGCGCCGTTGTATGATTGCCTGGTTTATCGCGGCAAAACGCTGCTGGGAATAGATGCGGACGTTTCGTATGACGACAAGCTGGGCGGCACGTTTGCCTTTTATGCGACGCCGGCGCCGGAATGGCTGGAGCGGGCAGTCCTGGACGGCTCGGGTGCGCTTCGGGCAGTGAAAGAAGAAATCGGCAGAGCTACGGAAAAAGCTTTGGCAGGGCTGACGGAGGAAAAACTTGACAAGATTAAAAACCGTACGCTGGCGGATACGGTATATTTGCAGGAGAATCCGCAGACGGCGGCGGCTTTTGCCGGCGGAATGCTGACGGCGGGATATTCTCCGGACGAGATTATGAATTTTGATGCGGCGGTGCAGGCGGCAACGGTTTCCGACATTCGGACGGCATGGGCAAAGGTTCAGGCTTCCCGGGCGCGGGCGGTGGGCTGGCTGGAAGGGAAAAACGCCGGCAGAGATACTGGTTTTTCGGGCGCTGATGCAGAGGCGGCAGAAAGGGAGAACGCAGGCAAAAGAGGGAGCTTGTAGGATAATGGAACATAACGGAAAACAGGACAGCGGAAAGGAACGCTTTTTTATGCTGCCCGGGGGAGAAAATGTGTCGGCTGAGGGTGAAACTGTGCCGTTTGGGAGTGAAGCAGTGAAGGTTAAGGGAGAAACTGTGCTGCCCGGGGGAGAAAATGTGCCGGTCAAAGGTGAGACTGTGACGGCTGAGGGGGCAGAGGCGGCTACGGGTGCCGGACGGAAACAGTTCTGTATGCGGCGCTGGGCAAAAATGCGTTTTGGCGGACAGCGCGGGGCTTGGAAACGCTTTGGGGCGTTGGGCGGGGCGCTGATGATTATTGCGGCGGCCGGGGCGGCAGTTTATACGGCCGGTTATACGGATTGGAACGAGCCGGCGCTGAACGCGGAGAAAATTCTGGCACAGTCCAAACTCGGCGGGCGGACGTTCAAAGGCGAAGTGCAGGAAGTCAGCGCGCTGGGCGGCAAGGTGCGGGCGTATCTGATGGAGGAGCACAGCGTGCCGCTGGCGGCGGTATCGTTCGGGTTTGCAAAAGCCGGGCGCGCCTATGAGCCTAAACCGGGGGCGGCGCTGCTGGCAGAAAGCGTATTGTCAGACGGGGCGGGGCGGTTTGACCGCCGTGAACTGCGCGAGCTGATGAAAGAGAAAGGCATTAAGCTCAGCGTTACGGCGACGGCTGACCGGCTGGAGTTTTCGCTCAGCTTTGTCAAACAGTTTGAAAAGGAAGCGCTGGAAGTTCTGCGTGCGGTGATGTATGAGCCGCACTTGAAGCGGGAAGACATCGAACTGGCGCGGCGGCAGCTGGCCGTGCTGCGGCAGCAGCGGCGGGAGAATCCGCAGCAGCAGCTCGGCGAACTGGTCAGGACGGAATTTTACGGTTCCCATCCGTACGGGCGGGAGGATATTCCCGACGAAAAGGCGCTGGCGGCGGTTACGGCCGAAGACATCATAGCGTATCTGCGTTCCTTTATGGGCAAAGACAATCTGGCGGCAGGAATTTCCGGCGATATGGACAAGGCGGAAGCCGAGGCCTTTCTGGCGCAGGCGTTCGGCGGGCTGACGGATAAGGCGGCGGGGGCGGCGCTGCCGGCGTTTGCGCCGGATTTCCGGCAGGAAGCCGCGGTGCGTGAATCGGACGTTTCGGCGCAGAGTTTTGTTTTGGCACTGGCACCGGGCGTGGCGCGGCTGGATAAGGATTTTTATCCGCTGTACGTTGCCAACCATATTTTCGGCGGGGCGGGACTGTCGTCGCGCCTGAGCCGGGCCGTGCGTGAAAAAGAGGGGCTGACTTACGGAATTTACAGCTATTTTTCCAACAGCGATGCCGGCGATTTGTGGCAGGTGTATTTTTCGGCAACGCCGGAGAATACGTCCCGGATTATGACATTGACGGCGGAGGAATATGGGGCTTTTTACCGGGACGGCGTTGGCGATGAGGAAGTCGAGCTGGCCAAAAAGAGTCTGATGTCGTCGTTTAACCTGCGGTTTGCGAGCCTGTTGGATATTGCAGACATGCTGGAACAGATGCAGGTGCAGGCGCTGGGCGCGGATTTTCTGAAAACGCGGCAGGCGCAGGTGGCGGCGGTTACGGCCGAGGCGGTCAACGATGCAGTGCGGCGGCGGATGCCGAAAAGCTTTGCGGCAGGGGCCGGCATACGCGTGTTTGAAATCAGCGGGGCGCTGGGAAAATAAAGCGGAAGCCGACATACGCGTGTTTGAAGTCAGCGGCACACTGGGAAAATAAAGCGGAAGCCGGCATGCGCGTGTTTGAAGTCAGCGGGGCGCTGAAGGAGTGAACGCCCGTGAACGGCTGATTTTGCTCCGGGCGTTTTATTTTCGCTTTTCATTTTGCTTTCTAACGATTTTTTAACCATCCTGTGGCATTAATATCTTTAATACATAAGGCAAATTGCGAGGTGTAAAAGGTAAATGAACACGTTGAACGATATTTTGGAAAAAGTAAAAAAATCCGGTTTGATGATTGTTTTGGGCGTGTTTTCTTTTTATTTTGCGATTAATGCCATCAAAGGCGACCGGGGCTTTTTCAAGTACCTTTATCTGAAAGGGAAGGTTGAGGCGGCTCAGGCGGAGCGCGAACGTTATGCGGCGATAAAAAAAGATTTGGAACATAAGGTCGCAATGCTTTCGGAGCGGTCGCTTGATTTGGATTATCTGGAGGAACGGGCGCGCATTGTTTTGAATATGGTGAGCGACGGTGAATACGTCATTTTAGATAAAGATATTGATAAGAAGTAAAAAGAAATTGCCATTTAAAAAAATAATTGCTATAACTAGCGCCGAATACCGGAAAAATACGGGCGTTTGTGCCGTCCGTCCTGCCGGGAGAGGATTAACAGCAACGGGTTTTGCAATTGAGATACAAGAGACGACCGAGGAGACCGAAACCGCTTAATTACCAGCCGACGGAAAGCAGAGCCTTCTTTTCCGAAAAGGAATTTATTATCCGTTCCAACGGGCGGATGAAGGTGTTTAAAATTTCGCCGCGCCTGCAGTGGACGGTGTTTGCCGTTTTGGTCGGGCTGGGCGTCTGGATGGCGCATTCGTACCAGATGTACAGCGTTTCCGACCGGATTATTTCCTACCAGGAGCGCAAACTCGGCGAGACGCGCAGCGCATATGTCGATTTGATGAGCGACTTTGTTACGGTGCATAAAAATATTTCCGCATTGGTGGAGAATTTTGGCAAGGGTGCCGAAAAAAAGCCTGAAAACGTTGACGAATATCTGAAGCGGGCGGAAGTCATTGAAGAGAAAATCCGCCAGATTACGGCGCAGGAAGACTGGATTAACGAAAAAGACCTGAGCAAGAAAAGCGCGCTTAAAGACGCTTTGATTCACCGCGACGTGGCGATTGAAGAGAAAAAGCTGCTGGAGCAGAAAGTTGCGCATCTGGAGGAAATGGTCAGTTCGCTGCAGGCGTTTGAAATGGACATTTTGAAAAAAGTCGAGAGCATTTCCAACAAGGACATTGACAAAATAAAGACAACGATTTCGTCGGTCAACGGCGAGCTGAAAAAGCGCGGCAAATACTTTAACCCGCTGGCGAATTCCAAGAAAAACAGCAAGGGCGGGGTGTATATTCCCGACAATCCGGCTCTGGGGCAGAACGAGGAGCTGATGCAGCAGGTTACAAAAACGTTTACCGCGATTGACGACAGTTCCTATTACCGCGAGGCGATGAAACATGTTCCGGTCGGGAAACCGGTGTGGACATACTGGCTGTCTTCGCCGTTCGGTAAACGCTCCGATCCGTTCAATGCCAAAAGCGCGGCGCACAAAGGCGTTGATCTGGCATCGAACAAAGGCAACAAAATTAAAACGATGGCCGCCGGGAAAGTAACCCGCGCCGGGAATGCGACGGGATACGGCAAACTGGTGGAAATCGACCATGGCAATGGTTTTAAAACCAAATACGGGCATATGAACAAGATTTATGTGCAGCGCGGGGAAGAAGTCGCGATGGGGCAGGCTATCGGCGAAGTCGGGAATACCGGAAGGTCGACAGGGCCGCACCTGCATTATGAGGTTTTGTATGACGGCGTGCACATGGATCCGATGGCGTTTATCAAGGCGAAATGACGATGCCGGGAAGTGGAATTGCCAAAGCGCGGCTTTGTCCGGGGCTGCATCCGGGCGTAATTTTATTTGGACTGGGAGGCTGATACAATGAGAAAATTCAGACGCGTGCTGTTTTTGAAGCTGGCGAGGATGATGCGGGGCGAGAAGAATATCGTGCCGTGCATTATCAGCGCGGGAACGCGTATTGTCGGCAATATTACCGACGGAGATGTTATCCATATTGACGGAAGGCTGGACGGCGATGTTTCCTGCCGCGAACTGGTTATCGGCAGCACCGGGGCGGTTACCGGAAAAATTCAGGCGAAAAGTCTGGAACTTTACGGCGAACTTAATGGCTCGCTGGCAGTGGAAAACCTGTTTATCGCCGGTACGGCACGGTTTATCGGCGACTCGGTATATAAGACGATTGCGATTGAACCGGGCGCAGTGCTGGAAGGAAAATGCGCGGTTTCCAAAGGAAATGCAGCGGCGGTTGCGGATAAGGAGGCCGGCGCCGGCAAGGAGCAGTAGGCAGGCGGGAAAACGGGAGCGTGTTCCGAAGGCAGCGTGCGGATGGCCGACGGGGAGACGGAAACAGGTGTCGGCAACGAGCAGGCGGCAAGCGGGGAGGCGGAAACAGGTGTCGGCAACGGGCAGGCGGCTGATGGAAGGCCGGGAAACGCCGGGTTGAAATTCCAAGGGGCTGCCGGCTTAGAGATGCCGGGAAGAAAGAGCATATTGCGGCCAAAGACAGGGAATAGAGTCCAAATTATAAAAAAAACAGCCGGAGAAAAATCGGCTGTTTTTTTATGGTCTGAGCTGTGAGAACCGGGTGTTAAACCGTGTACGGCAGAGCTTTCCGGTTATGAGCGGCACTTTTGCGGGCAATATGGTTCAGCAACGGCCGGGCAAATTATCACAATAGGACAAATTGTTACAATCGGACAAATTAGTGCAGGCGCGCCGGTTCCGGAGCAGAAAGCATCTAAGGATTCAAGTTTGTTATCTCCAGTATGTAAAACATTATCCCGAGGAGGATGACAATGCAGGTCAGCTCCGGTTCGCGGTATTGGCCGGCACATATTGCAGCTGCGGCGATAACGGCAAGGCTGCAAGTCAGGTCGGTGATAAAAAAATATCCCGTAAAACCGGTTCTGACGCGGGCGTTGATTTTCCAAGCGGCAAAAAATTTTCCGGCAAACAGCAGCGGTATAAACAACATCATGCGCAGGGCTTTTTCTGTCCACAGGCTGAAAGCTGCGAGGAACAGCACAATACAGACGGCGGTGAGGGCTGACAGAGCTATTTCTTTACGGTTCAGCCGATACCAATGCTTAAATTTTTGTGTCATAATGATAGAAATTGGTGAATAATAAGACATATGGTTAACTTAATTGCGCTAAATTTAGCCAGGGCAGAGATAAAAGTCAACTGTTTTGTGACTTTTTCGAGATTTGAACGGGGGAACAGAAGCGGAGAAGCTGAATCGGAGAAGCAGAAACGAGGGAACGGTTTGTCCGGCCGGTTTGGTATGGTAAGAGGCTGCCGGTTAAGCGGGAGGGCAGCCCTTATGCCGTACGGTCAGGCACGATGAGAGGCTGTCGGTTAAGCGGGAGGGCAGCTCTTATGCCGTACGGTCAGGCACGATGGTACGGGTGTCCGCCGATGATGGTTTCGATACGGTATATCTGTTCGACAAGGACGGCGCGCATCAAAATGTGCGGGAGTGTCAGCCTGCCGAACGAAAGAAGCAGATTGGCCTTTTGGCGCGTGGAATCCAGGTGCCCGTCGGCGCCGCCTATCAAAAAGCATATTTCCGAGCAGCCGGAAAGCATCCAGTTTTCAACAATGCCGGCGAGTTCCGGACTGGATATGTTTTTGCCGCGTTCGTCAAGGACGACGACTTTGGCGCCGGGAGCTATGCAGGATTGGAGAAAACGCGCTTCGTCCTGTTGCGAGGCGTTGTCTTTTTCGCGGATGTTTAAAGTCCACTTCATCCGTTCGGCATACCGGGCGATGATTTCTCCTTCCGGGGAGCCTGCTTTGCATTTGCCGATGACGCCCAGAGTGATTTTCATGGCTGTTTCTCCTTTGTTGAAGCGGCAGGGGAAACAGATGCGGAAATGTTGCCGTTTTGGGGTGTGGACGCGGTTGTCGTTGCAGATATGGCAGACAAGGCGGCTGTTTCCGCGGCGGCGCGTCCCGATGCCAGCGCCTGGACGACCGTGCCGCAGTTTCCGGTCATATCGCCGGCGACGGTGGTGTTTGGCGGCAGTTTGTCGGCGGGGAAAAACGAACCCAGCGCCATAATGACGCGGTCGTAGCCTTCCAGCGTGCATTCGGTGCCGTTGCAGGCAACCGCGCGTCCCCGGCTGTCGATTTGGTTGCTGACGGCAGTCAGGCGGCAGGCGTTTCCGACGGGGCATATTGCGGCGATGGAAGTCAGGGCGCGGACGATGACGCCTTTTTGTTCCAGTTCGAGGTGGTCGCGCGCCATTATCCGCATATCTTTCCGGCGGCGGCGCACAAACATTTCTACCGTTTCGCAGCCGTGTTCCCTGAGGGTCAGGGCACAATCAAGGGCAACTTCCCCGCCGCCGACAACCGCAGCTTTGTTGCAGAGATAGCGGGAAGGGGAGGTGAGGTATTCGGCATAAGGGAGGCACAGTTCTTCGCCTTTAATGCCCAATGTGCGGGGCAGGGGTTCTCCCAGTGCCGCGACGACAGCGTCATATCGGGCGGACAGGGCGGAAAAGTCCGTTATTTCCGTATTCAGGCGGACGGTAACGCGCGGGTTTTCAACCAGGCGGGCAATTTCTGTTTCCAGAACCGTACGGGGAAGGCGGCGTTCGGGGATTAACCGGGCTGCGCCGCCCAGAACCGCGCTCTTTTCATAGAGGTCGACTTGCCAGCCGCGCAGCAGAAATTCATACAAGGCGCCAAGCCCGGCCGGGCCGCCGCCGATGACGGCGGCTCTGTACGGAACGCCGGCGGCAGTATGTGCTGTCGGCGGCAATTCCAACGCCGGCAGTCCGCCTTTTTGCATAACGGCGGCTTGCAGGCAGGGGATTTCTATCGGCGTGTCAATACGTCCGCGGATACAGGCTTTTTGGCAGAAACGGTCGGGGCAGACAAGGCCACAGGTCTGCGGCAGCGGGTTGCGCGCAGCAATGGCTGCTGCTGCGGCGGCGAAATCTCCGGTTTTGGCAGCGGCAATAAAATCGTGCGGCGATACGCCCAGCGGGCAGGCTTTTTCGCACGGTTTGGCACGGCAGCCGAGGCAGCGGTTGAACTCGCGGGACAGTTTTGCGGCAGAATCCGGGCATTCGTTTCCGGGGTGTCTGGTATCATCAGCGTTCATGGCAGTTCCTGTAGTCATTATCGCGGCGTCCGGACAGGGAAAGCGCAGGCCGCGTCTGCTGCCGTTCCCGTTTTTCAGGAGGGGAATTCCGATATTTTTATGGACGGATTCCGATATTTTACCGTCAAATTATAACAGAAGCCGGGGCGGCGGGCAAGCCAAAAAAAAGGTTGTGGATAATAGGTGTATTCCGGCGGTTGCAAGCCGGATAAAGGCACGGGGATGGAGAAACGGCATCAGGCTGAACAAAAGTTGCGGGCGGCGGGGGATATTATAACAGCTGCAAGCCGGATAAAGGCTACGGGGACGGAGAAACGGCATCAGGCTGAACAAAAGTTGCGGGCGACGGGGGATATTATAACAGCAGCAAGCCGGATAAAGGCACGGGGACGGAGAAACGGCATCAGGCTGAACAAAAGTTGCGGGCGCAGAGGCAGCGGTATTGCTGGACGGAAGAGAGGCACCGGACGGAAGCGCTGTCGGGCTTTAACCCGGCAATCGTTTTGCGGCTTCGGCGGCGGACAAGGACAAACAGTAAGAGGGCGGTATTTTTTATACCGCTCTTTTTTTGTGGGTTAAACAAAAATATATTTACATTGCGGCGACGGCATGTTAGATATAAGCGCATGCGCAGCGGTGCGGCGGCACGGCCGGGGAAAGGGCTGTTATACGGCCGGAGTGCCGGCAGATGCAGCGGTTCGGCAGAGCCGGTATGCGAGCCGTCATGCTGCCGATGTGCGTGGAAAAAATAAGGAGTAAGATTGAGTACCAAAAGCCGGAAATTGCGTTTTTTCTCCCTGTTTTGGGATTATGCCAGCGCGCTGTCGCTTATTGCGCTGCTGGTTTTGTTGTGGCATTTGGGCAAGGGGCCGGTGAAAGTGAATTTTCTGCGGCCGTATATTATTCAGGCGCTGACGAACGAAACGGCCGATTATGATTTAAGCGTGGGGTCGGTTAATCTGGAGCTGGTTCATTCGGTGCAGCCGGTCAAGATTATCGCCAAAGACGTGCAGTTTAAGGATAAGGAAGGCGAATATCTGGTTGAGGCTCCGCGTTTGTCGCTGTCGTTTTCGGCGCGGGCGCTGCTGAAAGGGATGCTGGCGCCGAGTTCAATCACGATTGAGCGGCCGCGGGTGCAGATTACGGCTTCGTACGGGCTGAAAGGCAGCGAAGGCGAAACAGATGCGGCAGACGCGGATACGGCAGGAACGGACGAGAACGGTGCGGCCGGAGCCGGCGAAGCGGGAGCGGGCGGAAAAGCGGTAATGCGCGACGGAAAAGCGGCAATGCGCGACGGGAAAGCGGTAATGCGCGGCGGAAAAGCGCTGGCGGCTGATGCCGGCGAAAAAAAAGGGGGAAAGAAAATCGGAGACGCGGGCGGAAAGGCGGGAGGCAGAATAAGAACCGGCCGGGACGGGAAACCGCTGTCGCCCGAGGCGCTGCAGGAACGGCGCGAGCGGCGGCGGGCGGCGCGCACCCTCAAGAAGCTGGAATTCTACTTTACCCAGTTTGAAGATTTTATGGAGCGGTTCAATTCTCCGGAGCGGCTGTATCTGGAAAGTTTTATCAACAACATCAGCGTTACCGATGCGACGCTGGATATGACGGAAGCGGAAACGGGGCAGCAGTTTACGTTTACGGACATGGACTTTGCGTTTGAGCGCGGCATTGCCGATATCATTATCCGGGCGGACAGCGCGGTCAGGTTTGAAAACCGCACGTCGGCGCTTGATATGACACTGAAATACCGGCTGCTGAACGACGAAGTGCGCTATACGCTCAATTTCTCCGATTTGGTGATTACGGATTTGTACGATATCCTGATGCCGGAAAAAGGCGATATCCGCATGGTGGACATTCCGGTCAACGGCCGGCTTTCGGCGTTGATAGACTTCGGGAAAGTCCTGAAAGACAAAAGGCATTTTGCCGACAACCCCGGCGACTATATCAAAGACGTCAGCTTTGCGATTGAAGGCGGACGCGGCAAAATCGGCTTCGGCGACAGCGAAGACTTTGACTATGACGTATCGTCTTTTAACCTGGAAGGGCAGCTGCACGGCGGACTGGACAAGGTCAAAATCGAAAACGCGGCGTTTGACTTTGACGGCAAGAAGGCGGAGCTGAGTTTGTCTGCGTCAGGGTTCAAGGATTATTTCTTCAAAGGGAACCTGGAGAATTTCAAAGTCAATTTCCGGGCGAAAGTCGGGGCGTTTGAGATGGACGAACTGTCGCTCCTGTGGCCGCGCTACCTCGGCGAAAAAGCGTGGGCGTGGTGCAAGGAAAGCCTGTACGGCGGGAGCATTGCCAACGGCGACTTTTCGTTCGACTTCGGCTGGGATAAAAAAGCGGCGCATTTCGGGCTGCTGAAGCTTGCGGGCAAAGCGGAGTTTGCGGACGCGAACCTGCACTATCTGGAAGGGATGCCGGTTATCCGCAACGTGTACGGAACCGCGTTGTTTGAACAGGACAAAATTGACATCAAGGTGGACAAGGGCGTTTCCGACGGGGTGATTTTGACCGGGGGCAGCGTGCTGCTGTATGATTTGGACAAGTATGACAACTTTATCAAAATAGATTTGACCGGAAATTCGACGATTACCGACGCGCTGAAGCTGATTGACCACGAGCCGCTCGGCTTTACCAAAGAAATGGGCGTTAATCCGGAGCTGGTGGCAGGCGACGTCGACATTGATCTGAAACTTGACTTTGAGCTGAAAACCAACCTGAAGCCGGAAGAAATCAAAGTGGAAGTCAACGGCAACCTGAAACAGGTGGAATATCTGGGACTGGAGGACGGCAAGACGTTTGTTGCAGACGAACTGCATTTGGTTGTGACGGAAAAAGGGTTTGACCTTGAGGGCGTGGCGAAATATCAGGGTGTGCCGCTTAAGCTGGCGCTCAAGGAGAATTTTCACGAAAAGAGCCACAAGAGCCGCATTACCGCCGATGTACGGATTAACGACCAGGTATTGAAAACGCTCGGTATTGAGAGCGAGATTCTGGCGGCACCGTATTTTACCGGCAGTTCGGACGTCAAGGCAGTGCTTACGTTTTTGAATGACGGCCGGATTGAGCTGGCGGTGGACGGGTCGCTGAAAGATACGGCGATTGACTATGCGTTTCTGGGCTTTGCCAAAGAAAAGGGATTCCCGTGCCGCGCCAAGGCGACGATGCTGATTAAGGACGGCAAGTTGCAGGAAGTAACGCATTTTCAGCTGATTAAGGCACTGTTTTCGGCTACGGGAAAGATGGCGGCGGACAGCGAGGGACGGCTGAAAACGATTGACGTTACCCAGATTAAGGCGCCCAAAGCTTTTGCCAAGGCGCGGGTCGATTTCAACTACAAGCCGAAACTGGCGCTGAAGGTTACGGTATCGGGCGACTCATACGACCTGACGGACTTTTTTGACAAGAAAAAGAAAGACAGCGCGGCGGAGAAAAAGCAGAAGAAAAAAAGCCTGAAAGATCCGCTGGCGGACATTATGGATACCGATATCGTCATCGGCGTAAACAAGCTTTGGACCAACGACAAGGTGCCGGTAACCAATTTTGCGGGCAAGGCGGAACTGCGCCACGGCATCGGGCTGCACCGCATGAATCTGGTCGGCAACTACGGGGCGAGCCGCGACGTCAAGATGAAGCTCGATTTTGAGCCGCGCGGCGACGAATATATGCTGACCGTCGACTCCAACAATGCGGGAAGCACGCTCAAGGTGCTGCGTTTGTATGAAAACATGAAAGGCGGAAATCTGCGCATTGAGGCGCGGCGCGACAAATACAGAAATTTCAGAGGGCATGCGCGGATGCGCGATTTTGCATTGGTCAACACGCCGGTGTTTGCCAAGATTCTGAGCGTGGCATCGCTGACGGGAATCGTGGATATGCTGACCGGCGAGGGGCTGACGTTTACGCACCTGAACGCGCCGTTTACCTATACGTTTTCAACCAAGAATCTGGAAACGACGGATGCCAGAATGTTCGGTTCGGTTTTGGGGGTAACGATGAGCGGACGCTATAACCTCGTGGACGAGGACATTGAAGCGAAAGGTATGGTTATTCCGGCATACGGGCTGAATACGTTTATCGGCAACATTCCGCTGGTCGGCAAGGTCTTGGCCGGACGCGACGGTACGGTATTTGCGACGAATTACAGCGTGTCGGGCAGTATGGCGCAGCCGAAGGTTTCGATTAATCCGCTGTCGACGCTGGCACCGAATTCGCTTAAGGAGCTGTTTTCGTCGGGAGACTGACGGGCGGCAGCGCCACGGGCAACGAGGGGCGGTACGGAAAGAGAGCGGCGGCACGGAAAGAGTGCGGAGGTACGGGGAAAACGCAACAGGCGGCGATAGCCTTGCCACGAGGTGAAAACGCCACGGGCAACAAGGGCGGCGCCACAGGGGTGAAAATGCCACGGGCAACGAGAGGTGCGCTATATCGCGGGGACAGGTGTCGTTTAAAGGGATAACGAGGAGGATATAAAACAATGACTGGCAAAATAGGAATTGACTTTCACGGGGTGATTTCGGCGGCGCCGGGGCTTTTTGCCAAGTTCTGTCATGAAATCCGCAAGCGGGGCGTTAAGGTTTACGTTATCAGCGGCGGGCCGAAGAAAGACGTGGTCAAATATCTTGACGAAAACCGGATTGAATATGATACGGTGTGGGCTATTTTGGACTTTTATGAGCAACAGGGCAAAGCGGAGCTTTTTTCCGACGGGAGCTTTAAGGTTGATACAACGCTGTGGAACAAGGCTAAGGCCGAATACTGCGCGGCGGAAGACATCCGTTTTCATATTGACGATTCAAGTGTTTACGGGCGTTATTTCATAACGCCGTATTGCAAATACGACATCGGCGGCGGTGTTTGCGAATGGAACGGCGTCAAGGTCGATTTTAATGATGCGGGGCGGGCGGCCAAAGAGGTGGCCGACTATATCGCGCGCGGCGGACATTAAGCAAAAAATACCGCAATGTCGGCAAGACGTTACCTAGGAAATCAGGATAAACATTGTGTTGCTGTTATACAGGAAAAGCGATAATATTGCGTTGTGATATATGGGAAAGCGGGTAAACGCAGCGTTGCTGTTATACAGGAAAAGCGATAACATTGTGTTGTGATATATGAAAAGCGGGTAAACGCAGCGTTATAGCTGTACAGAAAAAGATAACTTTATGGCGATTATGTGGGGAAAAAGGAGTAGGTGGTGGACCGTAGAGGTAACGCTCCTCTGCTACATCCATGTCAAGGATGCGTTCTACTTTTAAACTAACGGTCCGAACCTGTAGAAGTTTATCAAAACAAAAAGCTTTTTAACATAGAAATTTTAGATTGCAAGCGTTTTTTGCGATTTTTTTTAAAATTATTGAAAAGTTAACTTTTAGTGTGTATAACTCTAGCATAAATCGGTTGAAATATTAAGACAATAAAGAGAAAAAATGAGCGAAAACATAGATTTCCGGGTCGATTACAACAAATTTAAGGTGATGGACGAATTTAACACGGACGAGTTGAAGTATCCGCTTATCCTGTCCATTCCGCATTGCGGCACCGTTTTTCCGGAGGAATTTCTGCGCGCGGTCAGGCATGACGTGATGACGCTGCGCAAAAACGAGGACATTCTGGTTTACGACCTTCTGGAGCCGGCAATACGCGACGGGGGAATCGCCGCGATTAAGCTTAACGTCAGCCGCAGCTTTATTGACGTGAACCGTGCCAAGGTGGAACTGGATCCGAATATGTTTTTCGACTATCCGCGCGAGGATATCGGCCTCAACCAGCAGCGTTCGCGTTACGGGCTGGGGATTATCCATAAGGTTACGGCAGACAGCCGGCCGATATATGCGGGGCGAATCTCGTACAAGGAAGCCGAAGAGCGGATTAAAAACGTATATGACGTTTATCACGGGCGACTGAAGGAGCTGATTGCGCGCACGATTGACAAGTTCGGCTTCTGTCTGGTCCTGGACTGCCATTCGATGCCGTCCAAAATCTGTTCCATCATTTCGGAAAGCCCGCGCATCGACTACTGCCTCGGCAACCTGTTTGAACAGAGCTGCCCGAACAAAATAAGCTTTTTTGTGGAAAACGAACTGGCAAAACGCGAGTATTACGTTGCCAAGAACCGCCCGTATTCCGGGGCTTATATCACTTTTAACTACTGCGAGCCGCGCAAGCAGGCGCATACCCTGCAACTTGAAATCAACCGGGTGATTTATGCAGATGAAAATACGTTGGAAAAAAACAGCGACTTTCAGCGGGTTAGCTATGATTTGAGCAAGGTTGTCACGAACCTTGCGAATTTTTTGCTGGATTTTTAAAAAATATATGGTATAGATGCTCCTTGTATTTTGCCGGTGAATGATTATTTTTTTCCGGCGTTTTGTTAATTTACCCGCGTTTAAGGACTTTTCCTTTGGGAACTGACCGGGCCGAAAGTTTAAAGACAGGGACGCCCTTTGCCTTAGAGCGGTATTCAGGATAATAACATCGTGCTAAAAAGCATCTTATTCCTGTTGGTTTTGATCAGTTTCATTACCACACCTACCAGAGCTTATGAAGCATACAGCATTTCAAGCCTTAATTTGACAGAAGAACAAGAAGCCGCCGAGGCGGCAGCTGCGGAACCCGAAGTTTATGAATTGTGCGAGATTGCCGCAGACAAGGCCGAAAAAGAATACAACATCAAACCAAACCTTTTGCAGACCATAGCGTCGGTTGAGAGCGGGCGCTGGAATGCCAAAGCCGGACGTCGCGTTGCATGGCCGTGGACGGTACATGCCAACGGCAAAGGGCGTTATTACAAAACCAAAGCAGAGGCGGTTGCCGCCGTGCAGGCGTTGCAAGACCGCGGCATCAGAAACATTGACGTCGGCTGCATGCAGGTTAATTTGAAATATCACGGAAAGGCATTCAGCAGTTTGGACGAGGCGTTTGAGCCGGAAAAGAACGCGGCTTACAGCGCACAGTTTTTGCGTCAGCTCTATAAGCGCAACAAGCAAGACTGGACCAAGACCGCCATGCATTACCATTCGCGCAACCTGCGCCAGGGGACGAACTACAAGAACCGTCTGGAAAAGCATTATGCCGAGTATGTCCGCGAGGACGGCGAGGGCGCGAAACTGTTTTAGCGCAGCGAAGCCGCAAAGCTGTTTCAGGACGGTGCGTTTGGGCGAAAATTTCAAGGGCGGACATCAAAATGCGAAGCTGTTTCGATGTTGCGTCTGATTAAAGAGCCTCCGGCAACGGGGGCTTTTTTGCGGTGATATGCTTTCTGCCGGACGGGTGATGAGGATGCCGGGGAGAAAATTCCGGGGTGCGGCGGGCTTCGGAGGGCGGCAGCTGGAGAGCATAAATTTCACAGCGGGTAAGGTGGAAATTTTGCTTGCAATTATTAAATTTAGCGCTTAAGTTTTACGGGATTGTTAAGAGTTTAGAGATGATTATGGAAAATATTGAAGAGAAAAACAAGGACGAATCGCTGGGGGAAACCTTTAAGACGGTTATTTATGCGATTGTCATCGCCGGGCTTATCCGCACTTTTTTGTTTGAGCCGTTTAAAATCCCGTCGGGGTCAATGTATCCGACGCTGGAAATCGGCGATTTTTTGTTTGTTTCCAAATATACTTACGGCTATTCGCGCCATTCTTTTCCTTTCAGCCGCCCCGCGTTTGAGGGACGGGTGTGGGAAGATTTGCCGGAACGCGGCGATGTGGTGGTATTCAAATATCCGGGCGACAACAAGACCGATTTTATCAAGCGGGTTATAGGGCTGCCGGGGGATACGGTACAGATGAAAGGCGGGCGCCTTTTTATCAACGGCAAGATGGTTGAGCGCGAAGAGGTCGGCAAATATACGATTGACGAATATACGGTCATTCCGACGACGTATACCGAGTATACCGAGACGCTGCCGAACGGCAAAAAGCACCGGATACTGGAGCTTTCCGACGACAAGAGCGTGGACGATACGATTGAGTTTAAGGTGCCGGAACGACATTACTTCATGATGGGGGACAATCGCGACAACTCCAATGATTCGCGCAAGGATGTCGGGTTTGTGCCGTTTGAAAATATTGAAGGCAAAGCGCGGTTTTTATTTTATTCGCATGACGACAGCGTGGTCTGGTATAATCCGATAAGCTGGATTGCTGCTATTCGCTGGGGGCGGCTGTTTAACACGATAAAGTAGGAAACCCGGAACCGAGGGGCATATCCGAGTGGTGCGGTCTGTCCGAGCGGTGCGGCATATCCGTATGAAGCACATAAAAAAACAGTGCCCGGAAGGCACTGTTTTTTTGAGGGGGAGAGTTTGTGCATCATCTTAGATTTAATGTATGAGATACAATCTCTTTATGCGCGCGAAACATATTTCGTAAGCGTTTGAAAAAGTTTCTTTCCCCAGAGAGCTGGGTTGCAGCATAAAATTTTCTCCAGTTCATTTTGCCAGCTTTTTCCTGCTCGGCAAACCAGGTGATGTGTTTGCGCCATTGGTTCGGCTGAGCGTAGTGGCGGAAAATGGTTTCCTCGTCGGCATACTTTTCTACCCATTGCCTGGCAAGGGTGTAAAGCAGTTTGCCGTTCGGAGCGTAGGTCACGGTACCCAGCATATAGCCTTCCTGTTCTTCGCCATCTTCGTTCAGGTAATGTACCAGGCCGAAAGCGATTGCCAGAGCATGGCTGCGGGTTTTGGCGTGTTCAAGGCAGACAGGCAGAGCATTGACGATGAAGTCTTCGCATTCTTTGCCCATCAGCCCGGGTTCGCCGCCCAGGTATCCGTTTTGCGAACCGTATGTGCGGTAAGCTTGGGGCAGAGCCTCAAAGGTGGGCGTCGGGTCGTCAGGATGAAGCACGGCGCCGTCAGAAATGCGCTGCATGGCAATTTCCAACATAATCTCGCCGAGGTGTTCGTCCTTACGACAGACGTCTTGAGTGAATTCCGCCATAAACTTCATAAAAGCATTACCGATGCGGTTGCGCTGGTTTGCCGGATAAGCCATCATAGGCAGAATGACATTGTCAACGACGTCCTGCCAAGAGCGGTTTTCCAGGTTGTTTACTCCGGTTACTTTCTCTAGATAAGAAAAAAGTGTTTCCATAATAATAAAAAAATTTTTAATTAAACATAATTTGTATATTCACGCTTATATTGTAGCACGTTTCCGGCGGGAATGCAAGCCATTTTGGGACAAAAGACGGGACGGCAAGTTGGGGGTGCGGCGGAGAGACGGTAAGATAAAAATATAGTTGACAAAAATAATCGCGCGTGCTAGCGTTTTGGCAATTAATCTATTATTGTTTTTTTAATCTTATCATTTATGGAAAAGAATACTATTTTGGAACAAGTCAACGCTTATGGAGCGAAACTTGGCTGGCCTTTTTACGTTTACCCTGACGGAACCTGCGGCAAGAGCATCGTTTCTGCGGGGGGAAAGCTGAATGCGGCGATGTTCGTGAAAAAGAAATTTCCGGTACGGGCACTGAATTCCGAGTTTTTGACCGGAACGGCCGGTGCGGAAGACGATGTTCTCGCGCATTTGTGTGAAGTCGGCGACAAGCTCGGCTATCCGCTGTATGTTTATGCAGACGGAACGTGCGGGACAACGCCGGTTTCTCCGGAAAACAAATTTCCGTTCACTTTGGTCGTGAAGAAGAAATTTGTCGTCAACCAGATGGTGCTGGAAACAGAAGAGCCGGTCAGGAAGGAGGCAAAGGATGCCGACAATGCGACAGATGATATGGCTGGAAATTTCGCTTTGGCAAAAACTATAAAGCAGGCGAAAGCTTTCAACGAATCGGAATTCAACGAATTTGAACGGATATGTTTGGCATTGCTTTTAGGCTAAAAGGAAAGACGAATTTTTGAGTTTCAAAAGCTTTAATGTGTTGGTAAAAAAGCGTTCTCCTTCGGAAGAGCGCTTTTTTGCGTATGAATGGCAGAAAGATGGAAAGGGGCGGCGGGCAGTGCGAGGCGGCAAAGCATGAGGTAGGGCGCGGGGCGGGAGAGCCAGGCGGAGCGCGTCCGGAGGCGGGCAAAAAAACGCTTGCATTTGCGGCGATTAGGGCTTATTTTGGCGCTAACGGTTTAATTTATTTATAAACAGAAGAAGAAAAGAATATGCAGGAATTGGAAGAAAAAATCGGTTATACCTTTAAGACGCCGAAATTGTTGCAGCAGGCGCTGACGCATTCGAGCTTTACGCCTGACATCCATAAAAATTACGAGCGGCTGGAATTTCTGGGCGACCGGATTTTGGGCGTTACGGTGGCGGATATGCTGTGCCGCGCGTTTGCCAACGAGCCCGAGGGCAGCCTGTCGCAGCGGTTTGTTTGTCTGGTGTGCAAGGAAACGGTGGCGGAGATTGTGCGAGGTCTTGGCGCGGACAAATACATCATTGCGCGGGATATGAGCGTTGTTTCCAGCGAAAACGTGTTGTGCGACATCGGCGAGGCACTGATTGCGGCGGTTTATCTGGACAGCGGCGACATTACGGCAGCGCAGGCTTTCGTTCGGCGCTGCTGGACGCCGTTTATCGACCGCAAGTCGCGGCCGCACAAGGATTTTAAGACGCGGTTACAGGAGGCGGTTTATCATCTGGGGCTGGAGCAGCCGAGGTATAAAATGCTGAAAAAGACCGGCAGCGAGCATGAACCGGAATTCCGGGTGCAGGTTGATGCCGGGCAGGGCAAGACGGCCGAAGGGCGCGGGCGCAACGTCAAGACCGCGGAACAGAATGCGGCGCAGGCACTGCTGACGGCGTTGGGAGTAGAAGACAATGCGTAACAAGGCGATGGCGGAAGAAGAGAAGCCGAAGACGGCCGAAAACGGGACGATTGCGGCGGCGGTTACGGATGAAGAGGCAGCCGAGGCGGAGACAGAGGCGGAAACCACGGGCGATAAGGCGTACGGTGCGGGCGGCCGAAATGGAACAGCCGGCGGCGAACCCAGCCGGTGCGGGTTTGTGGCGCTGCTGGGGGCGCCGAATGCGGGCAAGTCTACGCTGACCAACAATTTTGTCGGTTCCAAAGTCAGCATCGTGTCGCCAAAGGCGCAGACAACGCGCACAACGGTCAAGGGCATCGGGATTTGGGGCAATACGCAGATTATCTTTCTGGACACGCCGGGGATTTTCAAGCCCAAGCGGCGGCTTGACCGGGCGATGGTCGCTTCGGCATGGGGCGGCGTCGGCGATGCGGACATAACGGCGCTGGTGGTGGATGCCAAGCGCGGTTTTGACGACGAAACGCGGGCAATTATCGCCAAGCTTAAGGAAAACAAAATTCCGGCGGTTCTGGTTTTAAACAAGGTCGATTTGGTCAGCGGCGAAACGCTGTTGCAGTTGTGTGCGGCGCTGAACGACGCTTATGCTTTTGCGGAAACGTTTATGGTATCGGCGCTTAACGGCAAAGGCGTAGACGATTTTTACGACTATCTGGCGGCGCATCTGCCGGAGAGCCCGTGGTATTATCCTGAAGAGCAGATGTCTGATTTGCCGCTTAAACTGCTGGCGGCGGAGATTGTGCGCGAAAAGCTGTTTTTGTATTTGCGGCAGGAAGTGCCGTATGCGCTGACGGTGGAGCCGGAACTGTGGGAGCGCCGGGCAGACAATTCGGTGCGGGCGGAGATGACGATTTATGTTGAGCGCGACAGCCAGAAACAGATTGTGCTCGGACGCGGCGGGACGATGATTAAAAAAATCGGCCAGGCGGCGCGGCGGGAGCTGGAAGAGCTGCTGGAAGACCGCATCCATTTGTTTTTGTTTGTCAAAGTGCGCGAGAACTGGGGCGACGACCCGGCAAGATATGCGGACTGGAATCTGGACTACAGGGCTTAAGTTAAAAATTGTCGGTTAATGACGAGATGCGTTACGTTTGAAGAAAGCGCGGCGCATTTTTTATGCTCTGGGAGCAGAAGAGAGCGGGCGGGGTTTAAATGGCGGCGGGCGAGGCTTATATCTGCGGTGGACGTCAAAGTTTTAACCGGGAGAAAAATAATGGAAACCTATTTGTTTATCGCGTTGGCGTTTATCTACCTTCTGACGGCGTTTATCCTTTCCAAGCAGGTGCAGAAGCGGATTTGGACGGTGGCGTATATTCTGGCGTTTGCGATTACCTGCGTCGCCATTTTTTTCATCAAGTCGTATGCGGGGGAAACGCTGATGCGCGTGGGTGAGCTGAACTGGTACTACATCCTTTACGTTTTCGGGTCAATCAGCATTATTCTCGGCGTTATCAACCTGTGGATGTACAAAAGAGGGATTATCCGCCTGTTTACGGAAGACGGCGACGATGACGAGGAGGACGACACGGCAGAAAAAGGCCGCAAATAAAACCCGCTGACGGATTGCGGCACGCGGAAAGCCGTATTCTGCTCCGGCTTAATTAAAACGTTCCTTTTTTTTCTTATACTTTGGTTTTATATAAAGGGCTATATTTACGTTATAAATATCCACACGTTTGTGCTGAAAAAAAAGGAACGTTTTTTTTCAGCAGGCAGGATATTTATGGGACATCGGACGAGGGCAGTTACGGCAAACCGGATTGGGGCATTTATTGCGAACCGGGGCAGGAAACTTGCGGCAAACCGGATTGGGGCATTTATCGCGAACCGGAACAGGAAACTTGCGGCAAACCGGGGCGGGACATTTATCGCGAACCGGAAAACAGGGCGGGCAATGCGCCTGCTTAATACCGTTTTTTATGCGGCAATGGTGTTGTTTGCAGCCGTGGCCGTCTGGCGGGTCTGTCGAGGCTCCGGATTTTTTATGGATACGGCAGAGCATATCCATTCTTCCTGGCTGGTCAGTATAGGAAAAGTGCCGTACCGCGATTTTTTTCAACATCACAATCCGCTGTTATGGTATTTGTTTGCACCGGTAACGCAGCTTTTTTACCGCGATACGGCGATAGTTTATGCGGCGCGGGTTGCTGCGATTTTAGGCTGGGGCGCGGTGCTGTATAAATTATATGCGTTGGTTTGTGCGGGGTTTGGCGGCCGGGCTGCGGGTTCGGCTGGCGACGAGAGCGGGCCGCGGGCGGTTGCAGATGCGGGATTTTCCGGGTGCCGGGGGGATGCGGCAGATGTCGGGCTGGAGGCTGATGCGGCAGCGAAACGGATGACGGCGCAATGGGCGCTGCTGTTTCTGTTGGCGCTGTCGCCGTTGTGGAAGGACGTACAGAACCTGTGCCCGGACATTTTTATGCTTTGGGGCATGCTGGCAGGGACGGAGCGTTTTTTTGCCTATCTCGACGGGCAGCGGCAGCGGGATTTGGTTTTGTCTTATTTGTGGTGGACGGCGGCATTTTTGTTTTTGCAGAAAGCCGTGTTTCCCGGAGCCGGATTTGCCGCGGCGAATCTGTGGCTGCTGCTGCGGGGGAGGGTGCGTTTTGCAGACTGTGCGGCGGCATCGGCGGCGGCTTTGGCGGTATTGGCGGCTGCGGCGGCATATTTTTGGCATGAGGATGCCCTGAAGCAATGGTTTGACTATAACTTTTTATTTAACCGGCAGGTTGCGGCGTATTATGGCAGCTATACTTCCGGGGTCGGGACGGCATTGAAACTATGCGCTGCCGGAACGGCTGCGGCGGTTATCCGCTTTTGCCGGTGCGGGGAAAAGGAAACGGCATGGCTGCTGTTGCTGGCCGGATGTGCCGGTATTCTGTTTGTTTTTGCTCCGCATCCACGATACTATGTTCCTTATTTTTTACTGGCGGCGCCGTATGTCGGCCGGGCGGCGATGCGTCTGATGGCGGCGGAAAGGCTTTCCGGGCGGTTGAAAAAAGCGGCGATTGCGGCAGCTGCGGCTGGATTTGCCGTTTCTTTGTGGACATTGGTTCCGGCGGGAAAAAAAGCATCCGCCTTTAAAAAGCATATGGCGCTGGCGGAATATGTGATACGGCATACGGCGCCGGACGAAGCGCTTTTGAACGGCGTGAACGCATATGCCGCCAATCTGTACAACCCGGACGCGGATTATTTTTGGTTTGGCTTCCATAATACTGTTAAGATTGCCGCGTACTGGGGATATGGGAAGTTTGACTACAATACGGCGATAAAACGCCTTAAGCCGAAGATTTTGCTGCTGGGGGAAGACAGCCCGCTTGATGTAATCGCGATGTCGCAGACGAAATGGCTGAAAGAACGCAATCTGCGCGCCGCTATGCTGGGGCGGGGAAACGTTGCGGGACGGAATGATTTTATCCGCCTGAACTACAGCTGTTGGAACGAAGATATGGATTATATTAAAAAACATTATGATTTGGTGGAAGCCGGCAGCGAGGCAATGCTTTGGGTGCGCAAAGACGGCAGCGGGACGGGCAATGGCGGCGGTTCCGGGCAATGAGGCGGAAGATGGCGGTTATTCCGGCTGGCAATGAGGGGGCTGGCAGAGATGGCGGGTGTTTCTGCTGGTGATGACGGGACGGAAGATGACGGCGATAGCGGACGCGGGTGGCGGGTGCGGGTGGCGGGTGCAGCCGGTGCCGTCATTTTTTTGTTGTAAAATCCGGCGCGGGAGCGTATGGTACGGTTCAGGTGAATTTTACGAAAGAAGAGGTGCGGAAATGACGCGTTATCGTCTGAACAACATCAAGCTGCCGTTAGAGGCCGGAGCGGAGGAAGTTTGGGCACAGACTATGCAGCGGGCCGGGAGTCCGGCATTACGGAATTTCCGGGTAGCGAAAAAATCGCTGGACGCGCGGCGCAAGGACAATCTGTTCTGGGTGTATGCGGCGGAGTTTGAGCATGACGGCGTGCTGGAAACAGGCGGCGACCTGTTGGAGCTGGCACCGGAAGAAAGGCTTGATTTTACGGCAGTGTGCCGGAGCGGCGGCGCGGCCGGTATGAACCTTACGGCCGGTATGAACCTTCCGGGCGGCATGAAACTTCCGGGCGGCACGGGTATCCGTGCGGCGGGGGACGGTTTACGGCCGGTGGTGGCCGGTTCGGGGCCGGCGGGAATGATGGCGGCGCTGTGTCTTGCGGAAGCAGGGCTGCGGCCGATTGTGCTGGAACGGGGGGCTGCGGTGCGCGAGCGGCAGAAAGCGGTGCAAAAGTTTTGGGCAACGGGCGAACTGGCGCCGGAAACGAACGTGCAGTTCGGCGAGGGCGGTGCCGGCACGTTTTCCGACGGCAAACTGATGACCGGCATCAAGAAGGACAAATATACCGCCAAGGTTTTGGAGGAATTTGTCAAAGCCGGAGCTCCGGGAGAAATTCTTTATCTTGCCAAGCCGCATATCGGTACCGACAATCTGGCGCTGATGGTGGAGAATATCCGGCATAAGGTGGAGAGCCTCGGCGGCGAATACCGGTTCGGGGAAAAACTGGCGGATTTGCGGATTGATTATGACGGTGCCGGGGACGGCGCAGGCAATGAGAACGGTACTCGCGGCGTGGAAAACAGGAACGGTGCCGGGGCAGAGGGCGACGGAAGTGACGGTGCGACGTGCGGCGCAGTTAATGAGGACGCGACGGGCGCCGCCATCGGTGCGGGCGGCGTTTTGTGTGCGGCGGTGGTTGAACGGGCGGACGGGACGCGCTATGAGCTTCCGGCGGATACGCTGATTCTGGCGGTCGGGCATTCGGCGCGCGATACGTTCCGCATGTTGTACGGGCGCGGGCTTGAGATGACACAGAAGCCGTTTGCAGTAGGGGTGCGCATAGAGCATAAACAGGCGGACGTCAATTTGGCGCAGTACGGAAAGAAATACTGTTGCTCGAGGTATCTCGGGGCGGCGGATTACAAACTGGCAGAACATCTGGACGGCGGAAGGTCGGTTTATACGTTCTGCATGTGTCCGGGCGGGACGGTGGTGGCGGCAACCAGCCTTGAGGGGCACGTGGTTACCAACGGCATGAGCGAGTTTGCGCGCGATAAGGAAAATGCCAACGCGGCGGTGCTGGTCAACGTGGACGAGAGAGATTTCGGCTCGGCGCATCCGCTGGCAGGAATTGAATTTCAGGAAAAGCTGGAGAAAAAGGCGTTTGCGCTCGGGGGCGGCACCTATTTTGCGCCGGTGCAGAAAGTCGGGGATTTTCTGGCGGGAAGAGGGACGCTGCGCCTCGGTGCGGTGAAACCGTCGTATAAACCGGGCGTAATGCCGGCCGATTTCCGGGAGCTGTTTGACGCGCCGCTTTACAAGGCTTTGCAGGAAGGCATCCGGCGTATGGACAGAAAACTGCGCGGGTTTGCCGCGGACGATGCCGTGCTGACGGCGGTGGAGAGCCGGTCGTCGTCGCCGGTCAGGATTGTACGCGGGGCGGATTATATGAGCAACATCCACGGCGTGTATCCGGCAGGAGAAGGCGCGGGATATGCAGGCGGAATTACGAGCGCAGCGGCCGACGGGGTGAAACTGGCGGCGGCGATATGCGGAATCGGGTGAGCGGAGAGGAAAATGCGTAGCGGGGCGGCGTAGATGAAATCCCCGGGCGATGTGAATGAAACTCCGGGGCGGTGTGGATGAAATTCCCGGGCGATGTGGATGAAACCGGAGCGAAAGTGAGGCGGGGCGGGTTGTGTGAGGCAATAAAAAAGCCCCGTGCGGCCAAAGGCGGCAAGGGGCAGATGCTGCAATCGCTGCCGGCGTACGGCGGCAGGGCTGCTTTTTTCAGAGCAATTCCTGATTGAAAACCCGGCATTTGTAAGTGCGCAGGAAATCAGCCATTTTGTATTCCAAAGGCAGGGGAGACTGTGCGTGATGGAAGTCAATCCATTTTTTTTGCACATCTGCCTGAGCGGGAACGAGTTCTACGTCCGGCGCCAACCTGACAAAACGGGCTTCGACGAGGTCAAACGCATATTTATCAAGTCCGGTGATGCTGATTGCGGGATGCTGTACCTTTCCGTCAATGCCGTCTTCGTTAAAATGGCGGATTAAAACGGCAAAGTGCAGCATGGACGTGTCTGCCCAGATTAAGCGGGCGAAGAAGCCGAGCGAAAATTCGATTTTCGGTGCCGGCAGATTTGTTTTTTCCATAATTTATTCATAATTTTATTGTTTCGCTGTTAATAATAGCACAAAATTTTGTCTAATGCAAGCGCTTTTTTTCGGTTTACAGCGGCTTTTTTTTGCGTTATACTGTTTTTATACGATGTTTTGCGGCTGCCAACAGGGCAGACGGCGGCCGGGGAAAAGCCGGAGGCGGTCTGGCGCAATGAGGCGCGCGGGCGGCGGGAACGGCGGCCGGGGAAAGCAAAACTTGAAGAAAGGCAGAAACGATGACCGAGTGGAAATTGCAGAGTTATCCGGAGATGCTGCAGGCGCTGTATCAGCTGAAAGCGGCGACGCGCATTTACCGGCAGGAAAGAACGGCGGAAAACGCTGCCCTGATGCTGGAGAAGTTTCCGGCGGCAGCGATGGCTGCGGCAGAAGACGCGGCGGCATGGAAACGGGTTATGTCCGGGGCGGCTGCCGGCGTGCTGGAACGGGCGGCGGACGGCGCCGATGTTGACAAGCTGGCGGCGCTGGGCAGAAATGACAGGTTTTATACGCTGTTTGCGCACGAAGATGCGGCTGCTTTTCAGAAATTTTTAGCGGAAAGGGAGAAAAACAAAGCGGACATCGCCGTGTTGGAAGGTGGAGGCAAAGCAGATAAAAAAGCGAAAAAGCCTGCCCGCGGGAGCAGCGATGCGGCAAAGCCGGCAGCCAAAAAAGAAGATGCGGTTGTCGGCGAACTGCGCCGGGAAATCGAGGCAGCGGTAACGCGGGACAAAAAGCTTACGGACACGGAAAAGCGGAATATGCTGCAGGCACTGGCGGAAACGGCGGAAATCAAAGCGGCGGCAAAGGGCGCCAAGTGCAAGCTTTCTTTCGGGGGCTATGCGGTCGATACGGTTTTGGCGCGGGAAGGCATTGTCTTTGAGGGCAAATTTTCCAAATACGGCGGACTGAGTGCGGAAACGGCGAAAACCCTGAAGAACGGAAAATACGTTACAACGGCGGGGCTGGCCGCCAAAAGTACCAGGGCAGCAGAGAACCGTGCGGCGAAAAAGCAGGAAGAAAGCAATGAGAAGCTGGCGGCACTGCGGCAGAAGGAAAAGGCTTATGACGAGGCGCTGGTTCCGGCTTTTCGGAAATTTTTGCAGCGGGCGGATGCGGCAGCGGTATATGACGACGTGCAAAACGGGGGCGGCATTCTGGCTTCCGTTTGCCGCGAACCGGACGAGGCCGCAGCCGGCTTTAAGCGGGAACTGGCGCGGGCGGCGGAAAACAGCCGCGAGGTCTGGGGGCTTTTCCGCGGCAAAGGGGACGACCATTGTTTCGATACCAGCAGCTTTTATGAAAAATGCCTGCAAAATACGGTGGCGGAGCAGGGGATTTCCGCGGCGGAACAGGCGGCGGGCCTGTTCCGGGACTATACTAAGGGCAAGGAAGGCGGTGCCGTGTTGGATATGAAACGTCTGGTTACGAAATACGCGATGGCGACGGCGGGGATGTCGCTGCCGTATGAAGAAGCGAAACAGCTTTTGCAGCGGGAAGTCTACCGTATGGGAATGGCATTGCGACACAGCGACCGGTTTGATTTGGAAAAGTTTAACTTTATGAACGAGGTGCTGGCGGCAGACGGCTATAAAATCGGCATTCAGGAGCTTCCGGTCAAGGCCAAGAACGGCAGGGAAGCCAAACCGCTGGGCGAGGAAATCCTGAAAGACATGCACAAGCCCAACGGCGTCAAGAACATTAAAAACCGGACTATCGCGCTGCTGTACCGGGTGGAGGAATTTCGCCGCGCCCATCCGGGAACCGATTTGGGCAATCCGGGCGCATCGCCGCAGGCGGAACGGCTTTACAATACGTTCATGCAGGTGTTTTACGGCCGGGAGGCGCGCAAAAACGGCGGGCTTTATGACAATATGTACGAAAAACAGTGGCGGGCGTTTGTGCAGAACGGCGGCAACGCGCAAAAGGCAAAGGACGTGTTTGACTATTTTAACGGCGAGGCCGGCAGCCGGGAGACGCTGCAGCGCTGGATTGGCGATTTGGAGAAGGGGAATTCCGTCGGGTATGCGAGCATGCACCATATTTTTTACCGGCGATTTGCCGGGGCGGTGCAGGACCCGGCGCGCCAGCTGAACGCCGTGCCGCGCGTGGTGGCGACGATTTCGATGCATCCGGCCGATGCGGATATGCACAAGGATGAAGAGCATAAGTTTGATATGAAGGAAGTTTATCTGTTCAGGCGCGGCAAAGACGTACTGACGGGGTCGTTTAATAACGTGCGGGAAGGGGATGTCCTGCTGATGCCGGTGGTGATGAAACGGCAGGGCGACGGTTCGTTCCGCCCGCTGATGGAGCAGGGCACGCTGCTGATGACGTCAAAGCTGACGGTCAGGGAACCGGAGGTTCAGGGCCGCTCGTTCGGCATTCCGGAAAGGGATATGCTGGCAGACGTTATGCGGGGGGCGAACGGTGCGGCTTACGGCGGGCGTTAAAAGAGCCGGACGGAACGGTGCGGCGGATGCAGCGTGTTTTCTGTGATTAAACTGCGATAAAAGATTGAGTGCGGCGGAGGCTTTGTTAAACTAACGGACAGGTTGTTTTAACAAAGGGAGGCATTTATGAAGCGTAAGATTTTGGCGATGGGCGGCGTGTTGGCAATTGTTGCGGCCGGCGGGGCGGCGTGGCTGATGCTGGCGGGGAGCGGCGAGCCGAAAACGCTGGCGGCCTATTGGGACGGTGCAGCCGAAATCAACGCGGCCGACAAATCCGGGCGCCTGCCGCTGGTGATGGCGGTGGAAGCCGGAGACGAAGCGGCGGCAAAATACCTGATTGAGCAGGGGGCGGATACGGACAGGGCTGACCGGAACGGCGTATCGGCGCTGGCTGCTGCTGCGGCACGAGGGGATTTTTCGCTGTTTGAAGCGGTGGCGGCAGCGAGCAAAGCCGACCTTAAAGCGCCGCAGCTGATGGACAAGGCTCTGGACGGCGGCAATGTCAAAATCGTTAAGCTGCTGTTGGAAAAGGGGAGCGATGCCAATGCGGTTCTGGTGTTCAAAGGCAAGCACAAGCCCGAAGAAATGCCGGACTATAAAGACCCGCGCGTGATTACTCCGCTGAAAAAGGCGGTGGCGGCGGGACGGGCGGATATTGCCGCGGTGCTGCTGGACAAAGGAGCGGACGGCGCTGTGTATTTTCTGGCCGAAAACGTACGGACGGCAGCACCGGAACTGGTGCGTGCGCTGGGAGACAAGGCGGGAGATTTGCGGGAGATTGAAACCGGAAACACGGATTTGCTGACGTATGCGGCGGAGACGGCTCCGGCCGGCACTCTGGCGTATCTGATTGAAAAGAACGCAGGCGACGTCAATGCGGCGTTGCAAAGGGTTTTGACGCACCGCAAAGACGCGGAGAGGACGGGAGCAAAGGCGGAGAACGGCGCAGTCGGCGCGATGTCTGGCACGGGCGGGGCCGAAAGAACTGCCGGGACGGAGAACGGTGCAAACGCAGCGGAGAAAAATCCAAGCGAGACGGCGCAGATTATAGAGCTATTTTTGCAAAACGGGGCGAGGCCGACGGTGGCGGCGATGGAGCTGATGCTGGCCGAGAGGCGGACGGATGCTTATCTGGCGCTGGCGCAGTGCAGCCCGAATCCGAATGCGCTGACGGCAAAAAACGAGAGCATGCTGATGTATGCGGCGGAAAACGGCTATGTCGACGGCGTGCGTTTTCTGCTGGAGCAGGGGGCGGACATGTGGCAGGCGGAGGCCGACGGGCGCACGGTTATCGGGACGGCGGTTAAAAACGCGGCGAAGCATCCCGAGGTTGTTGCGCTGCTGGAAGAGAGGCTTAAAGACATCAACGAGCCGGGATATAACGGCGAGACGCTGCTGATGCTGTATGCGGGCAGCGGGCGCGATGCCGATTTTGCCAGAGTGGCGGAAAAAGGCGGCGACATTTTTAAAGTCGACAATGCGGGCAAGACGCTGCTGATGTATGCGGCGGAGGGCGGCAATACGAAAATTATCGATTATCTGCTTAACAAGGGCGCCAATATTGCGGCAAAAGACAATGCCGGGCGGACGGCGCTGATGTATGCGGCGGGAAGCGGACGAGATGCGGCGGCACGGCTGCTGGCAGAAAAGGGCGCCAAAACCGGCGAAGCGGATTATGAGGGCAAGACGGTGCTGATGTATGCGGCGGAAAAAGGCAGCCCGGAAACGGCGGCACGGCTGATTGACGACGGGATAAGTTTTGCCGCGGCGGACAACGAGGGGCGGACGGCGCTGATGTATGCGGCAGGCAGCGGCAATGTGCCGATGGCGGAGATGCTTTTGGAAAAAGGCGACGATGTTGACAAAACTGATGTTAAGGGACGGACGGCTCTGGCCTATGCGGCGAAAAACGGCAATGCGGAAATCATCCGGCTTATCCGCGATTACGGAGCGGATATCTATCTGGCGGACAAAGACGGCAAGCAGCCGGTGGTTTATGCGATTGAGCAGGGAAACGCCGAGGCTTTTGACCTGCTGACGGACGGTTTTATGCTGTTTGGCAGTGTTGTGGGCAGGAACGGCAAAACGGTGCTGATGTATGCGATTGAAGGCGGCAATGTGCAGATTTTGCGCAAGGTGATGGATCGCGGGCTGACAACGCTGAATAAAAAGGACCGTTTCGGGCGGACGGCGCTGATGTATCTGGTCGGCGAAGGGCGTCCGGACATGGTGCGCGAACTGATACAAAAAGGCGCGAACGTTACGGCACGCGACAACAACGGCAAAACAGTGCTGATGTATGCGGCGGAAGGGACGGCGGGCGTTAATATGGTAACTGTATTGCAGAATTTCTGGGTTGATGCCAACACCAATATCAATATGCGCGACAGTGACGGCAAGACCGCTTTGATGTATGCGGTCAGCGGCAAAAACAGCCAGCTTATCAAACCGCATATGCTGCTGGCACGCAATGCCAATGCCGACGCGACGGACGATACCGGCAAAACGGTGCTGATGTATGCCGTGGGCAACCATGAAGCGCGGGTTGATGCCAAAGCGATTGAAGAATTGCTGGCGGCGGTCAAAAGAATTGACCAGAATGACGACAACGGGCGGACGGCGCTGATGTATGCGGCGGCAAATCCGACGGCCGATACGGGGATTTTGGAACAGCTGATTGAAAAGGGCGCGACCGTGCAGGCGGCGGACAATACCGGAAAAACGGCGCTGATGTATGCGGCGGAAGGCGGCGATATCGGCAAAGTGCGCCTGTTGCTGGCGGCAGGGGCAAATGCTTCCGTGCAGACGCAAGACGGCAAGACGGCGGCGGATTTTGCCAAGGGCAACGGCAAATGTTTTGCCGATGCGGTTCGAAAGCTGCTGAAGTGAGTGCGGGTGGCGGGTGTCAGTAATGGAATGGCTGGGAGGCTGAACGGCTGGACGACTGAACGGCTGGACGATTGAACGGTTGGGAGGCTGAACGGCTGGATGGCGTATGTACGGTGGTAAGGGAAAAATGCAGATAATCGGAAGGGCGGTTGAGATGAGAGTGGGAGAAAGATTTGCCCTTCCGATTTCCGTCTTGGCGATGATGTCTGCACCGGCCGCCGTTATTGTAATCAGGGAAAAGACAAAACAGCCGGAGCAGAAAAGCTCATCTTGTTTTATGTCTTTGGTATAGCAGAAATTATTGCATCTGGCAAGCGCTATCTGCGGTATGATAATACAGATACCTGCAAGAATGTATGTAAACTAACGGGTTGCAGCGGTTCGGGCGGGTGTGGATAAGCCTGTGGATAACTCTGTAAATGCGAAATAACGCCTTGAAAACAGGTCATGAAAAATTTGAAAAAACGCGTAAAACGGGACCGGAAAAAGTTTCTGAATAGGAGGAAAGCATAAAACAGACGTGAAAGGCGAGTGTTTTGTCGGAAGCGGCGGGCGGTTTGCCTGAGGCGGCGGGCGGTTTGCCGGGGCGGCGGGAACTGCCGTGACGGGGATATTCTTCAGCGGCCGGAGCGGGAGGCCTTTTTTCTTATTATCACTTTGGGGACATTGGGGGTAAAAGCCTGGCGGAGCGTGTCTTGCAGGTTTTGTCCGGGAGTGTTGGCTATGCGGTTAACGAGTTCTGTCGAATCTTTGGGCAGGCCGCCGTTTTTATGTCCGATGGTGTATATGCCGCCGATAGAAACGGCCGAGAGGTCCAAAGCGTTGTTTAGGCTGTCTGCCTTAGCCTGGTCGAGAACGATGTCGCCGAATAAAATCCGGGTTTCAAGGTCGCGTCGGTAACGCAGCTGGGGGAGGGCGCGCCCTTTGGCATAGATTTTGGCATTAATCAGTTTTTTTACAATGTTTTTATCTTCTTCCCGGCCGTCTTTTTTATAGCGGGCAAAGGCAGCGGAGAGTTCCGTCGGCATTTTGTTTCTGCCGCGCAGCACGCCGGGGCCGCAGTTGTAGACGAGGCTGCCGAAAGCGGCTATTTCGCCGCGGTTCATATCTTTGAGCGGCAGGTATTGTTCCATAACGGGAAGGATAATTTTTTCAACATGGGTTTTGAAATAATCCATCAGTTCTTCCTGGCTGCGGATACGGTCAAAACTCCGAACCGGGCTGCCGTCGGGGCGTACGGTATTGCCAATGCCGATGGTCCATTTTTTGCCGTTCGGATCCCAATAGGCTCTGGTGCGGACACCTTCGCAATGGGCTATCAGCAGGAGCATATCTTCTTCGGCGGCCACAAACCTGTCGTGCGGAGACAGCAGCGTATCGGCGGCGAGAGAGTCTGCGGGGAAGGCGTTTGCCGCGAGCGTATCGGCAGAGAAACGGGTAGCAGATGTATTGTCGGAGAGATGGATTGCTGCCGTGTCGGCAGAGAAGCGGATTGCTGACGTGTCAGCGGCATGGGGCGATACGGTTCCGGTTTGAACCGTATCGGCAGGTGATGCGGCGCGTTTGGGGGCGAGACTGTCCGTATTATATTCGGCAGCGTTATATGCGGGGCGGCTGTGCCCGGGGATTTTGGCGAGTGTTTCCTGTTTCGGGGTACGGGCGGAGTCGCTGTCCTCTTCGTATTGTTCGTGTGCCTGAGATGCCGTCGATATTCCCAAAAATCCGCCTAAAAGCCAATATTTCCACTTCATTGCCTTGCCGTTCTTTCATTTCTGTATGATGATGTATCTGATGAAAAAAGTATAGCCTGTTTTCAGTGCAAAATCAAGAGGTTTAATGCATTTTTTGTAAATGAGGATTTTGGGAGGAAGGCAGACGCGCCTGAAAAAAAGCTCCCGTTGCCGGGAGCTTCTTTGTTTTGCGGTTGCATATCCGGAGCTTTTGAGCATTCCGGAGAACCGGTCAAAATTTCAACGCTTAGAAATCAGCCAGAACTTCTGCAGATTCATGCGTATTGTGAATATTAACCATTGCAATCGTGTTGTAGCCGTTATCAACGTGCAGGACTTCGCCGGTAATGGCTTCGCCGAGCGGCGACAACAGAGCCAGAGCGGCACGGCCGACCTGTTCCTGCGTAACGTTTGCCTGCAGCGGCGCGTTCAGTTCGTTCCAGCGCAAAATCTTGCGGAAATCGCCGATGCCGGAAGCGGCCAGCGTTTTAATCGGGCCGGCGGAAATCGCATTGACGCGGACTTTCTGCTGTCCCATATCAACCGCGGCATAACGTACCGAAGCTTCCAGCGCAGCTTTGGCAACGCCCATAATGTTGTAGTTCGGCAGGACGCGTTCGGACCCGAGATAGGTCAGGGTAACGATGGCGCCGTTTTCGTTCATATACGGGGAAGCGCAGCGGCAGGCTTCCAAAAACGAGTAGCAGGAAATGTGCATCGTGTTGGTGAAGTTTTCCAGCGTCGTATCAATGGTGCGGCCTTTAAGCTGGTCCTTGTCCGAAAAGGCAATCGCATGAACCACAAAGTCAATCTTGCCCCATTTTTCGCCCAGTTCCTTAAAGCAGGCTTCGACCGAAGCGGAATCGGTTACGTCGCATTTAATCAGCGTCGGCGCGAAAGAAAGTTTTTCCGCCAGCGGGACGACCCTTTTTTCCAGAGCTTCGTTCTGATAGGAAATGGCGATTTGCGCACCCTGCGCATCAAGCGCCTGAGCAATGCCCCAGGCAATGGATTTGTCATTGGCGAGGCCCATAATCAGGCCCTTTTTGCCAGCCATAAGCGGTTCAGCTGTCATAGTTTAATTACCTCATCTAGTTCGTTACAGTATGTTTTTAGAAACTAACTATCCTCGCTTTTACAGAATTAAATGCGTTTTGTAAACCTTTTTTTTCATAAAATCCGTATGGGAAATGTGAAACTTTTGTAAACAAGTGCGAAATTTGGCTTGCGCAGCGGGCGGCTGGTACGCTATGATAGCGGCAATGACGGAAAATTGTGTTTTATCAGTTTGTTTTTGCACGATATTTTAAAATAATTGCGTTAAGGGCAAAAAAATGCTTGCAAATCGAACAAAAGCAGAACATAATAGCGGCAGAAATTAAATGCAAGGCTGTTTGCGGGACTTGAATGCAAGACTGGTTGCAGAAATTAAACGTAAGGCGGCCTGCTGATTGAACGCAGAATAATTTATGAGGTACAAGATGGAAAAAGACAAGGCGTTAGACGCGGCGCTGAGCCAGATTGAGAGAGCTTTCGGCAAAGGCTCCATCATGCGGCTGGGACAGGACACCAAGATTGATATTGAGGCGATTTCGACCGGTTCGCTCGGCATAGACATCGCGCTCGGCATCGGCGGGCTGCCGAAAGGGAGAATCGTCGAGATTTACGGGCCGGAAAGCTCCGGTAAGACGACGCTGGCGCTGAGCGTTATCGCGCAGGCGCAGAAAAAGGGCGGCACGTGCGCGTTTATCGACGCGGAGCATGCGCTGGATCCGTCTTATGCCAAGAAAATCGGCGTGGACATCAATAATCTTCTGATATCGCAGCCGGATGCGGGCGAACAGGCGCTGGAAATTGCCGATACGCTGGTGCGTTCGGGCGCGATTGACGTGCTGGTTGTCGACTCGGTGGCGGCGCTGGTGCCGAAGGCTGAGCTTGAGGGCGAAATGGGCGACTCGCATATGGGGCTGCAGGCGCGGCTGATGAGTCAGGCACTTCGCAAGCTGACGGCGACGGTGTCGCGTTCCAATACGCTGATTATCTTTATTAACCAAATCCGTATGAAAATCGGGGTTATGTTCGGCAATCCGGAAACGACGACGGGCGGCAACGCGCTGAAGTTTTATGCGTCTATCCGTATGGATATCCGGCGTGTCGGCGCGATTAAGGACAAGGACGACGTTATCGGCAGCCAGACGCGGGTCAAAATTGTCAAGAACAAAGTGGCTCCGCCGTTTAAGACCGTAGATTTTGACATTATGTACGGTGAGGGGATTTCCAAGGTCGGCGAACTGATTGACCTCGGCGTCAAGGCCGGCATTGTCGAAAAAGCCGGCGCGTGGTTCTCGTATAACGGCGAAAAGCTCGGACAGGGCAGGGAAAATGCCAAGCAGGTGCTGCGGGAGAACCCGGCGCTGGCAGACGAAATCGAACGCAAAATCCGTGCCGATGCGGGACATCTGACATCAGAGCTTATCGGCGACGACGAGGGCAGCAGCGAAACGGTTGACCCGGTAACGGGCGAAGTGTCGTAATGCGATAAAACGTTGCAACGCGAAAAGAACGGGCGCCGGGGTGAAATCCGGCGCCCGTTTGGTACTGTGCGAGCCGCGGCGCAGTGGCGGTGTTTTTGTTTTTATCTCGTGCGGCGGGAGCGGGCGGCAGGCAACAGAAAAGCATCGTCGTTGGCGGGGCGGCGGGCTGCTGCGCCGTTGATTGCGATATTGCTGCCGGTGTTGGCGTTGATTGCGATATTGTTACCGGCATTATTGCCATTGGCACTGTTTCCGGTGTTGGCGAATTCGCGTCTGTTTTCATTTTCCGGCTGCCGTTTTATGAGTTCCGCGATGCGGGAAACGGCGGTTGAAGCCATTTCGATTTCGTTTTTGTAAGGTGCGTAAATCCGGTTGTCGCAGCGGTATTGGATGCTTTGGCGGATGCGGGTCAGCTGTTTGTTGACGGAAATCAGTTCAAAATCGGTCAGCGGACGGGTTTCTTCGCGTTCAATCGCGGCGCGGACATCCAGTTCGTGCGGGCGGCGGGAATCATACAGCACTTCATTGGCGCGGTTGATGACCATCAGGTCGACGTCGCGGCTGTTTTGCCGTTGGAAAGCGTCAATCCTGCCAATCATGTCGGGCAGCATTTTAACGACGCGGGAAAAGTATTCGTTCGATACCAGCCGCGGATAAAGCTCCTTGTTCTGAAAAATAATCTTATCATAAAGGTCGGCGCTGCGGTAGACGCTGCTCAGGTAAGCAATGTCGGGATTGACAGACATATAAACGGCGCAGGGTTTGTAGCCGCTGGCAATGGCCTTGGCGGCGTTGTCCTTGAATTCGCTGCCGGCGCCCATGGAGCCGATGGACAAGATGGAGCGTTCGCCCCGAAGCAATGAGAGGTCTAAAATCCGGCGCACATAGTCAATTGTGATGCCGGCAAATTTTTCGCATTCGTCGAGGTGTCCGTTTTTGAGGTGGTTGAACAGATTCGGAAACAGGTCGCGGTGCTGGTCTTTGTCGATAATGTTGAACGGCAGGCAGTCTTCTTCGCGGCCGAAACGGTCGATAAGCTTTTGCGCCATAAATGATTTGCCGGCGCCGGGGTAGCCCCAATACACGACAAAGCGGCGCGTCTGCGGCGAGCGGGAGTCGGCGTTGCTTTCCTGAAACTGCGATACGGCGCGGTCGTAGTTTGCCTGCGTTTGCGCGGTTTCGGCGGCAATGATGCTTTGCACTTCCGCTTCGGTAAAGGGCGTGCTCGGCTCAAGGTTCAAGCTGTCGAGATATTCCAAAAGGCTGTCGGTTTGCGTCAGAAGTTCGTTTTTTATATTGTTTAACATTTTGTTTTTAACCTGTTGCTTTATTGTTATTTATATCCTAATTCCTGCAGTTTTCTGATGGTTTCATCGGCGGAAGTGTGAAGAATGCCGATGCCGCCCATTTGTTCCCAGCGGGCGATGTTGGCAGGCAAATCGTCGATGAGGATATCCTGCCGGGCGCCGAAGTTCTGTTTGTCTTTGCTCAGGCAACAGATGACGCCGTCTTCTTTGTTGTAGTGTTTTTTGAGCCAGAGGCGCTTTTCCTTTTCCGCTTTGTCGTAGCCGTATGCGGGCAGCCCGGTCAGGATGCAGAAGCCGAAACGGCTGAGGTAGCCGACGAGCTTGTCGGCGCCGCCGGTTTTGGGCAGGTCGTACCAGTAGTCTTTGGCGGCGAGGACTTTTTCCCACAGTTCGGGACGGGGAATAGCGTGCGGCGGCATACCGAAGCGGCGTTCAAATTCGCCGTCAAAGTCTGTCAAAACGCCGTCCATATCGCAAAAAATCATTGTTTCAAAGCTCCGTTGCCGTTAAAGGTTTGCCTAAAATTCCATATGGAAGGAAACTTATACGACATTTGCGGGAAAAACAAAGGTTTTGTGCGGATTTTTCGATAATAAAATATTACGGAATGTTACACGGGGAGCTGACGGGCAGGAGGGCAGGGAAAACTCTTGATTGGGGGCGGATGTGCGGCGGTTAGTTTTAATAGGGCGGGGAGGGGCAGCGTGGGCTGGGGTGCGAGAGGGCGGTCGTGTTGGGATGGGGCGGAGGCGGGGTGCAGGCATAAAAAACGAGCCGCCGGAGAGAACCCGGCGGCTGGCGTTTTTTGTACCTTTGCTTCAGGCGGCGGGCTTGTCCGCGATATACGGGAACAGCGGGTCGCCGACCGTGGTTTGGCTGCCGGAGGCAAGCTGCTGCGGTTTGAAATCCGCAAGCGACGGTTTTTCGCCGATACCCAGCGACGCGAGAATTTTTTGCGAAACGGCCGGCATAAACGGATATACTGCCGCGGCAATCAGGCGCAGGGCGTCAAGCGTGGTGTAAATCACTGCTTCGTAGCGCTCTTTCTTGCTCTCGTCTTTGGCGAGCACCCACGGTTCGTTGGCGGCGAAATAGGCATTGACCGCGTCGCCGGCCTTGAGGATTTCGTTGCTCAGTTCGGACACGAGTTCCAGCGAGCTTTCGCCGTATTGGTAAATCCGCGCGAAAGTGTCGGCGATGTTGTCCAAAAGCGCTTTGTCTTCCGCGTTCAGCGACGCGGCGGACGGAACTTTGCCGCCAAGATTCTTGGCTATCATTTTCAGAACGCGCATCTGCAGGTTGCCGATGTTGTTGGCAAGCAGTTTGTATCCCTGTTTCAAAAGGTCGACGCTTATCTGCGAATCTCCGGTCAGGGACATCGCGTTGCAGAGGTAGAAACGCAGCGGCTCAATGCCCATCAAATCCATAACCTCATACGGGTCGACAACGTTGCCCAGCGACTTGGACATCTTAATCCCGCCTTCGCCGAGCCAGTAGCCGTGCACAATCAGGTGTTCCGGCGGCTGGATGCCCAGAGCTTTCAGCATAATCGGCCAGTAGACGGCGTGAGTCTTTAAAATATCTTTGGCGAGCAGGTGGGTGCAATGCGGCCAGAGTTCGTTGAAACGGGCGTTTTTGCTTTCGTCCGGAGACCAGCCGAGGCTCGAGATATAGTTAATCAGCGCGTCAAACCATATATAGGTTACGAAATCATGGTCAAACGGCAGTTCGACGCCGAGCCAGACGCGGCTCTTGGGACGGGAAATGCACAAATCGTCCAGCGGTTCGGACAACATTCCCAGTACTTCTTTGGCGAAGCGCCGGGGCTTTATCCAGTCCGGATGGGTGTTGATATAATCAATCAGCCATTGGCGATCCTGCTCGAGCGGGAAGAAATAGTTTTCTTCGGTAATCAGCTTCGGCGCCTTCTGGTGGTCGGGGCAGAAACCGCGCTCATCCAGGTCAGAGGGCTTTTTGAACTGTTCGCAGCCTTCGCAGTACAGGCCTTCGTACGACTTTTTGCGGATAAGCCCCTTGTTGTAGATATAGTTCAGCGCTTCGGTTACGACGGCCTTGTGTTCATCGGAAGAAGTGCGGACGAAGTGGTCGTAATCAATGTCCATCTTGTCAAACAGGTTGCGGAAGTTGTCGCTGCGCATTTTGAGGAATTCCGGCAGGGGAAGCCTGCTTTCCTGACAGCTCGTCTGGTTTTTCTGCCCGTGTTCGTCGGTGCCGGTGGTATAGAAGACGTCAGCGCCGCGCATTTGTTCAAACTTTTTCAGGACGTCGCCCAAAATCGTCGTATAAGCGTGGCCGATGTGCGGCGAACCGTTGATGTAATAAATCGGAGTGGTGAAATATTTTTGCATCGTAACTTCCTTTGCGTGGTTAATAAAAAAGACGGGTTGCCCCGCCTGATATAAACTTGTCTGACAACGCCGACGGGAGCGTTATTTTTGCCAAAAACGCCTTGCCATTCGCATCATCATGTCAATTTTGTTTCTCATAAGGAGTAATATAGCGCGGGGATTTTATTTTGCAAGAATTTTTTGACGGAGACGGTGAGGAATTGGCGCGAGAAGGGACGTTGCGGGGAGCGTTTTTTGAGGAGCGCGGGAAGGGCGCCGCGGCGGGTTGAGGACGGCGGTTATGGGCGGCGGTTATGGGCGGCGGTTATGCGCGGCGGGGAGGGCAATTCGGGAAAAAAATCGTCAGTGCGGGCGGGCTGCAGAATCAGGAACCGGAGAAGGCGGGAAGGCAAACTCAGCGGCAACGTCATCATACCTTTCGTGTCGCCAGTTGATACCGCGCTTGACGATTTTGGCCGGATTGCCGGCAATTACGACGTTAGGTTCATCAAATTTTGCGGTAACGTTGCTGTTCCAACCGATAATTGAATAAGGCGGAATTTGTGTGTTTTTGCCGATGTGGACATCGCGTCCTATCCATACATGGTCGCCAATGACAACAGATTGCCCTTGATTGGTCGGGAAACCGTTTATGTCGGTTACGGTGTGCATATCCGTACACCAAATCAAAATGTTCCAAGATATCATACAGTCGCGGCCGATGGTGACTGATGAATTGTGTTCGTAAAGAAAAATAAAAGTGTCCCAGCAGGAAGTCTTTTCTCCGATGGATACAGTGCAGTTATGGCTGAAGCTGTTGCTGTCGCCGATTTTGATTTTTAATTTCAAAAATTCCGCAGAGTCAATTCTGATGACGTTGTTGTTGCCGTGAATGTTAATGTTTAAGGTGCTGTCAGGGTGTATTTTCTCGGGAAGTATGACGGTGTTGTTGCGGCCTTTAATTTCCAAGCGGAAAGTACAGCCACGGGGGATAATTACGTTATTGTGTTTTAAATCGGCTTTTATGCGGGATTGAAAACGAGATTTGATATTTTTGCGAAGCTTTTTTAATATTTGTTTTAGGAACATTGTTTGATTTTCCGGTATTGAATTAAAACGTACGTTTTAATTCAACATTTGCCATTATATCAAAATTGTGTAGTTTCAACAATTTTACTTGCATCTCAAATCTAAAATATAGCATAATTTAAACGTACCATAAATTTCATCATTTTGTAAATATGGGGCTGCGGCGGGTTGAGGACGGGAGAGAAAGCGTGCGAGGTACGGCGGCGGGTTCTGCCGGATTAGCGCAGCGGGCAGGATGTGCGGGCGGCTTTTAATACGGCCCGGGCGGCGGCGGCGTTGGTGAATTTTTCGAGCGTTATGCGCCGGGCTTTGGCGGCAAGGGCCTGACGCTCTTCTTCGTGGGTCAGGTAATGCCGAAGCAAACCGGCAAGCTCTTCCTTATTTTTATACATCGGCACGGTATCGCCGTAAGCGGCCTCAATTTCGGGCATATAGTCGGAAATGACCAGCGCGCCGGCGGCGGTGGCGTCATAAATGCGGTTGTTGACGAAACCGAAATCTTTCATATCCGGGCGGTGGTCGTTTAAGACAATCTTCGCCGAGCTGTAATAACGGTTCAGTTCGGTGTTGGCAATATACGGCGCTTTATACATTTCCGGCGGGACAATCCCCTGCCAGTTGTAGCCGTAGACAGCGACGGTAAATCCCGTTTCCAGCGCGTAACGAAGGCTGGTACGGTCGTGCCAATTGGAACCGACGAAAAGGATATCCGAGGCCAGCGCCGGGTCTGGGGCGGGATAAAATTTTTCCGGATTGGTGAATTGCGGCACATAAACGGCTTTGATGCCGGCGCGGTTTAATTCTGCGGCATAGGCGGGCGAGGCGACGGCGATGACGTCAAAGTTCTGCCAGTCGTCGTCCAAATTGGCGTTTTGGGGCTGCGGGGGGCGCCGGTTCAATGCGGATTTGGAAAGAGGATGCCTGCCAGCGGCGGCAGCTTTAATCGGAGCGGCGTTACGGGCAGAAACGGAGGGGAAATTGTCGGCGGTATCGGATGCCGGGGCAGAGGGGACAGTATAAGCCATCGGGTAATACGCGTACAGCACGTTGCAGCCGGACGGGAACGGCGGGATGAAGTCGGTATAGCCGCGCATATAGAGGTTTAGCGCAGGTTCGGGAGAATGCGGGCGGTGATATTCGCCGCGATAGTCCATGTCTGTCATTGCGCCGAGAGTTTGGAAACCGGCGGCAAAATCTTCGCCTATCCAGTAGTCGCCGACGTTTGTTTCGCCACGGTTGGCGGTGGATTTGACGACGACGGAAAGCGGGGCAGCCGAAACCGGGGTCGGGGCTGGAACGGCCGGGGCAGACAGGACCGGGGCAGGAACGGCCGGGGCAGACAGAACCGGGGCAGGAACAGCCGGGGTTGAGGGGGCGGCCTGTGCGACGGGTGAAGGTGCGGCGGCCGGATGTGCGGGGGAAACGAGGATGCAGAAAAGGAGCATGGCGCGCAGCGAAGATAGAAAGAAGCGTTTAACCATAGTCAGGCCTTTCAAAACAAGGAGTTCTTTTTGTTTTCCTGCGCCAGACGGGCTTTCAAATCCTCGGCGCGCAGTTTGATATTGGCGGGAAGCGGCTGTTTCAGGGCTTTGGCAAGCTGGCGGGAAGCAACGGCATTTTCGCCGACGGCAGCATTGTATTCGGCGGCGAAGTAGTCGGCAACCGCTATCTGTCCCAGCCCGGCATATACCTGTCCGAGATAGTGCCAGGCCGAAGGCCAGGCGCGGCTGCGATTGGCCTGCTCCAGCAAAGGTATCAGGCTTTGCAGTTCCGGGCGCGAGGGGGATGCGGAAAGCACGGCTTCGGCATAGGCAAGTTTGAACTGGTCGGACGACGGTTTCAAATCCAGCGCACGGCGATAGGCTTTTACGGCGTCGCGGGGCCTGCCGCTTTCAAAAAAGGTCTGCGCTTTCAGTTCCCAGAAATACGGGTTTTGGGGTTCGGCGGTAAGCAGGCGGTGCAGATATTTTTGGGCGGCGTTAAGGTCTTTTCGGCGCATATAATAGACGGCGTGGGCAATGTCCGCGGGGACGGACGCGTCATCCAAAGGATAGCGGCGGATGACCTGCGGCAGCGGGGCGAGATAGGCAAACAGTTTGGCCTGTATGCGCTTGAGGCGCGCGTCCATTTCGGCTTCTGAGGCGGAGGGGGCTTCCTTTTGCAGCTTTTCGTTAAAAAAGGCGACGCGTTCGGCGGTTACCGGGTGGGTGCGGAAATAGGGATTTTCCTCAATGCCCTGCAGGCGGTTGGCAGATTGGATTTTCTGCATAAAGTCTTTCAGCCCGCGGACGGATTTGCGGTTTTGGTGCAGGAGGGAAACCGCGGTTTCGTCGGCGGCGCGCTCCTCGCTGACCTGATAGGCGGTCATGGCGTTGATGGCGGAACTCTGGGTGCCGAGCACGACGGCAATCGCGGCATCGCCCCGACCGCTGGCGGCGGCTGCTCCGGCGGCGGCAATCAGCGAGGCAAGCGTGGCTTTCTGCAAATCCTGCATTTTGATTTTCAGACGCAGGATGTGGCCGCCCAGAATGTGTCCGGTTTCGTGGGCGAGCACGCCTTCGATTTCGTTGCTGTTTTTGGCTTTGAGCAAAGTACCGGTGTGGACGAACATATGGTTCTGGTCGCCGACGAACGCATTGAGGCTGTCGTCTTTGACGATATGTACATAATCGCGGTTCAACGGCAGATTGGCGGCGCGGAATATCGGCGTCAGCAGGTCATAAAGCCAGCTTTCCGCCTCTTCGTCGGAAATCAGGCTGACGGCGGCGGCAGGCAGAGCCAGGCACAGAAATATCAGGGTAAGAAACAGGCGGCGCATCTCGGTTCTCCATATTGAGGGTATCGTAATATATAGTTTGCGGCATGTCAAACGGAAAGGGGGAGATGTTCGCAGGGAGGAGAGAGAAGGCGGAGAACGGGGCGGAAAAGGAGGAAAACCGGGAACGGAGAAAGGGGGAGGAGAGGGGAACGGAGGGGATAAATTAAATTTTAAGTATTGGCATCATATAAAAATGCAGAGTAGTATTCAGCGAGCGAAAGATATGGCTATGAATAAGGTGTTGGTTTGGGCTTTGGTTTTGGCAATGATGCCGGCGGGCGGGCAGGCGTATGCTGCCGATAATATTGATGGGCTTATCAACGGTTTGTTTTGTAAGGATGAGCAAGGGGTGCACGTTTGTGCGGATTTTATACCCGCGGACGGAATTTTCTACTACGGAACATATCCGAACGGGAAATTAATTGGAAAAGGGTATGCTAAGGGCGGCAAGATTGATGGACCGGTTGAAATCTATTATGAAAACGGGCAGTTGGGCGCAGAAGCAAATTATAAAGACGGCAAGCGGGACGGGGTGTATAAAAGTTATTATAAAAGCGGGCAGTTGGAAGAAGAAGAAAATTATAAAGACGGCAAGCCGGAGGGGGTGAGTAAAATGTACCATAAAAACGGGCAGCTGTGGCTAGAGCAATATTATAAAGACGGCGAGTTGGAGGGGGGTTTTAAAAGGTATTACGAAAACGGGCAGTTGGTTACGGAAGAATGTTTTATGTGAACGGAGAGAGGAAGGTGCGGACGTGTTATGACGAAAGGGGAGGCGTTATATCGCGCAAATGAAAAAAAGCCGCTGCGGCGGCTTTTTTTCGGAGAAGGCAGGCATTGGAAGGTGTCTGCCTTTTTATTTACGGGCGGATTAGCCGATGAGCTTTTTCCACCAGGTTTTCTTTTCCGGTTTCGGTTCACCGTCCGGAACTGCGGACGAACTGCCGGCGGAGGAAGCGGAAGACGAACCGCGGCCTAAAGTTTCGGCGGAGCGGGCATTGCCGCTGCGGGAAGAACCGTCCCGGGAGGTGCCTTCATCGGTGTCGGGCGCAGTATTTCCGCCGTTACGGCTACTGCGTTCACGGTCGCGGCCGCGCCCGCCGCGATGTCCTCTGCGGCGGCGGTCGTTGCGTCCCCGGCCACGGGAACGTCTGCCGGTTTCTTCTTCGGTGCTGTTTTCGTTGCCGCTGCCGTTTTCGGTATCGGCGGGTGTGCAGTCGTTGCCTTCGTTTTCGTCATCGTCTGCAGTGTCATCGTCATCCTCGGCATAACCTGCGGCGGCATACGCGGTGGCCGCGGCAACGGCTTCCGGTTTCGCTTTCGGCTGGCGGCTCTTTTCAATCTTGTAATCGCAGATGTTTTTAATTGAGCCGTCGGCGGAGATGATGATTTCCAGACCGTATTTTTCTTCCATATCGGCTAAAATGCGGCGCTTGTGGTTTAGGATATAAATCGCGGTATCCTGCGGGAGGCGGACTTCCAGGCGGTTGTATGCGCCTTTGATGCCTTCTTCCTCAATCGCGCGCAGAACCAGCATGGCTCCGGACTCGGTCGAGCGCAGGACGCCCTGGCCGCGGCAATACGGACAGGTTACATAGTTGCTTTCGACAAACGACGAGTGCATCCGCTGGCGCGAGATTTCCAACAGCCCGAAGATGCTCATTTTGGCAATCTGCACCCGGGCGCGGTCAGGTTTCATCGCTTCTTTCATCCGCTTTTCGACCGCATGGTTGTTGGCCGGCTCTTCCATGTCGATAAAGTCAACGACGACCAGCCCGGCGAGGTTGCGCATCCGCAGCTGCTTGGCGATTTCGTCGGCAGCTTCCAGATTGGTTTTCAGCGCGGTTTCCTCAATGTCCATTTCGCGGGTGGCGCGGCCGGAGTTGACGTCTATGGACACCAGCGCTTCGGTCGGGTTAATCACAAGATAGCCGCCGGATGCGAGCTGAACTACCGGATTGTGCAGCTTGTCCAGCTCCTTTTCGACCTGATAATGCTGGAAGACGGGGATTTCGCCCGGTTTGCGGCATTTTATCTTGCGCCCCATGTTCGGCGAGAGAATCTTGCTGAATTCCTTGGCGGTCTTATAGGCATTGTCGCCGTCGATGACAACTTCGCCGATATCTTTGGTGTACATATCGCGCAGGGCTCGCTTAATCAGGTTGCCCTCTTCATAAATCAGTGCCGGCGCCTGGGTGCTCAACGCCGAATGGCGGATGTGGTTCCAGGTGCGGATAAGATAATTGTAGTCGCGGACGATGTCGCTCTTCTGTTTGTCTTCGCCGGCAGTGCGGATAATCAGCGACATATCGTCGTTTAGCGGCAATTCGCGCATAATGTCTTTAAGGCGTTTGCGGTCGTTGGCCGAGGTGATTTTGCGGGAAACGCCGCCGGATTTGATGCGGTTGGGCATTAAGACGCAGTAGCGGCCGGCGAGCGACAGGTAGGTCGTGCAGGCGGCGCCTTTGTTGCCGCGTTCTTCCTTGACAATCTGAATAAGCAGGGTCTGCCCTTCGCGGATAACGTCCTGAATCGCTGAGCGGTGATACAGCTTGCGTGCGAAAATCAGCTTGCGCTGGATTTCGAGATAGTGTTCGGAATCGGCGTCGTCATCGTCGTTGTCGAATTCTTTGCTGCTGCCGGTGCCGAAATCGTCATCGTCGTCATCAGCACGCGAAGCCGCTGCGGCGTTGACATCGTCGTCATCGGCGGATTGAACCGGAGCGGCGCAGGCTTCTTCCATATCGGTTTCGTCTTCTTCGCCGATTTCTTCGGCAACGCTTTCGCCGCGTTCAATGCCGGCGGTTTCGGCCGAGACTTTGTAGCCGTCTTTGGTTTCGGCTTTGGCGGCGGATTTGCCGGACGAGCGGCGGCCTAAAAAGCGCGTGCCGCGGCGGCGGGTACGACGGGCCGGTTTGTCTTCCGTTTCGGCTGAGGCTTCACCGGATGCTGCCGCGCTGTCGGATGCATCGTCGCCGGACCGGGTGTCAGATGTTGCCGCGCTGTCGGATGTATCGTCGCCGGATCGGGTGTCAGATGCTGCCGTGCTGTCGGATGCATTGCCGGCGGCAGATGCTGCCTCTTTCCGGCAGGCGCTGCAATGGCATTCTTCATCGCAGGTGCAGACGCCGTTTTCTTCGCAATGGCAATGTCCGTCTTCAGCACGGCAGGCACAATTTGCCGAACAGCCGCAGCCGTCGGCGGCGGTTTCGTCTTCGGCATTTTCCGTTTCTGCGCCGGGGGCAGTTTCGGCTGGAGCCGGGGTTTCCGTTCCGGCAGTGGAAGCGTTTTCGGCTGAAGCCGGGGGTTCCGATGTCATTTCGGCCGTGTCAGAGGCGGCGTTTGCAGCGGCCGCAGCTTCAGCTTCCGCTTCGGCCAGTTTCTTTGCCTCGTATTCGGCGCGTTTCTGCTCGCGTTCAAGGCGGCGGCGCTCCTGTTCGGCCTTGCGTTCGGCCTGAAACTGGCGCTTCTTTTCGATAATCTCGTCGACTTCCTTTTCCACTTCCGCCTTTATCTCATCGGAAACGTTGTAGTAGTCGGGGTGGATTTCGCCAAAGGCCAGAAAGCCGTGGCGGTTGCCGCCGTAATCAACAAAAGCCGCCTGCAGCGACGGTTCAATCCGCACGACTTTGGCGGTGAAGATATTTCCTTTTATCTGTTTACGGAGACTCGATTCAAATTCTACATCCTCAACCTTGTTGCCGTCAACGATTACGACGCGGGTTTCCTCAGGCTGAGTGTCATCAATCAACATTCTTTTCATATATTCTGTTTCCTAACTAATAATTATCGCGCCGCTTATGTCCGGGCGATACGATTGGGTCATTTCCGGGCGGCAGAGTGTGCCGCAATCCGCTGCTGCGGCGGCAAAGACGGCTTGTCCGCGGGGGTTTTTGTTGTTGATTAGATGCCGCGGGGGAGGCCTTGCCGGCCGGATGCCTTTAACACCGCAGGCGGGCTGAATGCCGCCGACAGGCTGCCGGTTATGCTAAACGGCGCCTTTCCGCAAGGCAGGGCGGTAAAACTCTAAGCTATCATTTAAGCCGCCGATGCTTGGGAAATCCGGATTAAAAACATCAGGCGTATTTATAATGCGTTTTTTCGGCATTGGCAAGAAAAATTTTTGATTCCGGGGGATTTTTTGCGAAAGATACGGGGGATGTACGGGCGGGAGGGAATTTTGCGGAGCGGGCAGAATGCGGCACGGAAGATGTTTTTTGCCGGAGGGGCGGAAAAATGCTTGACTTTGTGTCATGGCTCTGCTTAAATAACATCACAATGGACAAATGGGCGCCGGCAGTTGCGGGCGCTTTTTTGGTATATTGCCGCATTGGGCGGGCATCGGCGCTTTAGGGCGCTTTTTTATTTGCATATACCGGGCTTTCGTTTGGGAGCGCCGGTTTTTTTGTGTCAATTTCGGGCCGGAGCCGCGAGGCGTCCGGCTGTTTTTTTACGGAGGAAATTTTATGTATGATTTGAGTAAATGGTGCGACCGGCTAATCGCGCATGAGGGAATGAAACTGATGCCATACCGCTGCACGGCGGGGAAACTGACTATCGGCGTCGGGCGCAATCTGGAGGATAATCCGCCGACGCCGGAGGAGGCGCGGGCGCTGGGCGACTATATGCACGGCATTACCGAAAACGCGGCGAAGATGCTGCTTCGGAACGATATCGCGCGCTGCTTTGAGGCGTTGAAACGGATAGTCGAAGGGTTTGAAGAGCTGGACGAAGAGCGGCAGTATGCGCTTTTGGATATGTGTTTCCAAATGGGAGTGAGGGGGTTCAGACGCTTTAAGCGCCTGTTGAAAGCCGTAGAGCAGCGGAACTTTGAACTGGCGGCGTTTGAGTGTCTGACTTCCAAATACGCGCAGCAGACGCCGAAACGGGCGAAACGGATTGCGCAGCTGCTCAAGACCGGCGTGTGGAAGTAGAAACCGGGAAAGAGCGTGTGGAAGTAGAAACCGGGAAAGAGGGCATGCGGGGAGAAGGCGGCGGGGGCGGCGCATAGGCGACAGGCAAGAAAGGAGAGCGGGCGGAGCGGGAAGACGGCGGGAGAGAGCGTGCGGGGAGAAGGCGGGAGAGAGGATGGCGGCGAGGGCAGCAGTGTGACGGTGACGGGGGAAGGGCCGGCGAGCGGAGAGGCGCCGACTTATATCTTAAAGAACATAACGACGGCGCAGTTGGTTCTGTATTCCCCCTTTTCCCCGAGACACAAGGCGCATTGCTTCTCTATTTCCTCCACGGAAATCCGCGACAGGCATTTTAAATTTCCGTTGTTGCAGTAATTCGTGCCGTAAAAATGCTGTACATAGTCATTTCCCCAGTAGTTTGCGGCCATATAGATTTCAGAGGCGAGCGGGCGGAGCACGTTGTTGAACAGAATGCGGCAGAGCCCTTTCTGATTGTATGTCATCCCCTGTTTTCTGCCCATTTCAAAATTTATCTGAAGTTTACGGCTGCCGTTGTCCTGCAGAAAAAGCACCTGTCCCATATCGTTTTGCAGATAGCCCGCTTTGTATTTCCAGCCGGCCGGCATCAACGGCGATTTGGCTATGTCGCTGCTGATGTTGTGCTAGTCTTTGGGGAGGCGCAGCGCGTTAAAATCTGCCACGACATTTTGCACCAGCCAGGCGTATTCTTCGGCTATCCGTATTTGCCGGTGCTCGGTTAAAATCCGTCCCAAATGGTATATGCCGCCGACGGACAGGATGCCGACGATTGACAATACGCCGAGCATTTCAATCATGCTGCGCCCTGCCGCGGAGCATTTGCCGGCCGCTACTGCCGCAGCGGGGCGGTTTGGGCGCTGATGTTGTGTGCGGGCAGCCGGATTGTTGTTTTTCATATTGTTGTTTCCCTAAAAAATAAACCACCCTAAAAGAGAGGTGGTCAGGGAGTTGAACAATCATATATGCTTAGATGACTCTTCCAGCCTTTGGGATATTATTTCAGAGACAGAAATATCCTTGGACATACGCTGAAAGCTCCCCGGCCGTTGTCGGGGATATATTTGTTGACGGTGCTATATCAACACCGAAGCATATAAAGAGCCGTTCAAAGCTCCGCACCTCTTTTTCAGGCACTGCGGATACCCGTGTATCCGGTAAACAGCAGTTTAGGGATAAAATGTTAATATACGGTTAAGAAGGGCAGGCGGAGCGAAAAGTTTGTGCGGCCGACGGGAGAGAGGACGGCGGTGGAGGTAGGTGCGGGAGAGAGGGGGAGACAGCGGGAGCGGCACATAGGCGACAGGCAAGAGAGGCGAGCGGGCGGAGCGGGAAGGCAGCGGGGCGATACATACTTTTTTGTTAAAGATTTTGCGGTTTGGTATTTATTTTTTAATAACTTATGTTTATATTCAGTCCCGTAGATTTATTCGGGAGGCATATATGAGATTAAGAGCGGCGGGAGAGAGGACGGCGGCAGGCGGTATGAGCGCGATGGCTGGCGGTGTGAGCTCGATGGCGGGCGGAATGAACGCGATGGCTGGCGGTGTGAGTTCGATGGCGGGCGGTGTGAGCGCGCTGGTTGGCGTTGTGAGCGCGCTGGTTGGCATGATGAATGCTGCGGCCGGCGAAAGGGCGGCGGTTCGGCTGACGGGTTCTGCGGGAGGGGCGCGATGATTTTCGGCGTTCCGGCGGCGGTGATTGCCAGCGTTATCCTGATTTTGAGCTACGCGGTTCTGTTTTCAGAAAAGCTGAACCGGGCGGTAGCGGTTATGCTTGGCGCGGCGGCGATGGTGCTGCTCGGTGTTTTGAGCTACGATCAGGCGCTGAAAGGCATTGATTTTAACACCATTGCGCTGCTTATCGGCATGATGATTATGGTCGGGATTATGGAAAAATCCGGCGCGTTCCAGTATGCGGCGGTCAAGTCGGCGAAGCTGGTGAAGGCGAATCCGCGCGGCATTCTTGCTGTGCTCGGCGTGGTAACCGCGGTGTTGTCGGCGTTTCTGGACAACGTAACGACGGTGCTGCTGATTGTGCCGGTAACGATAGAAATCACCCGTAAGCTGAAATTAAACCCGTATCCGTTTCTTTTAATGGAGATTTTTTCTTCAAACATAGGTGGTACGGCAACGCTTATCGGCGACCCGCCGAATATTCTTATCGGCGGCGCCATAGGGCTGTCGTTTACGGATTTTCTCAAAGAGCTGTCGCTGCTGGTGGCGATTAACTTGGCGCTGCTGGTGGCGGCGTTTGACTTCTTTTTCGGACGGAAGATGACGGCGACGGCGGCGGCGCGCAACGAGGTTATGAGCATTAACGAGCGCGACACGATTACCGACGCGGGGCTTCTGATAAAATCGGCGGCGGTGCTGGGTTTGGTTATTCTCGGCTTTATCGCCGGCGAGCACCTGCATATCGCCAACGGCACAATCGCTCTGTTCGGAGCGGCGCTTTTAATGATGCTGTATACGCTGGGGCTGCCGCATCAGGAGCGCGACAAACGGGTGGAAGACGCGTTTTCGCTTGTGGATTGGACGACGATTTTCTTTTTTACGGGGCTGTTTGCGCTGGTGTACGGGCTGGAAGTTACCGGCGTGCTGGAAATGCTCGGGCACAAGGCGCTGCTCCTGGTGGACGGAAGCATTCAGAAAGCGACGTTTCTGATTTTGTGGTCGTCGGCGGTGCTGTCGGCGGCGATTGACAACATTCCGTTCGTGGCGACGATGATTCCGCTTCTGAAAACGATGGAAGAAGCGCTGGGCGGGCGCGAGGCGATGATGCCGGTATGGTGGGCGCTGTCCATTGGATCGTGCTTCGGCGGCAACGGGTCGCTGATTGCGGCTTCGGCAAACGTTATCGTCGCGGGAATTGCGGCGCGCGAGGGGCATGCGCTGAACTTTCTTAAATTTCTGCTGTGGTCGCTGCCGGTAATGCTTATTTCCATTGCCATATCGAGCGCTTACCTTTATATTGTGCACTTTATGTAGAGGGAGAAGAAATGGTACGCTTTATACGGCAGGGGGAGAAAAGGCGCGGGGAGCGGCGGAAGTTCCGGACGAAGGAGCAATTATGCGGAGAGCAGCGGTTGGCAAGAGGGACAGCGGAGCAATGGTACGGCGGGCAACGGCGGTGCGGATATGTGCCGGGGCGGCGAGATGGCCCGGGGAGCGGCGGAAGTACCGGACTGATATGAAATGTAAGGGATTTGACGGATGCAGACGACGGACTTGATTTTCGGCTTTACCCACCAGACGGTCGCGCTGGCGGCGATGGGGCTGTGCTACTTTCTTTTGTTTACGGAAAAGCTGAACCGGGCAGTGGTTACGCTGCTGGTCGGGGCGGGGCTGGTGCTGTGCGGCGCGGTATCGCAGGAGGCGGCAATTGCGGCGATTGACTTTAACACGATTTCGCTTTTGACGGGAATGATGATTATCATCAATATCGCGGAGAGAACCGGCATGTTTCAGTACGTTGCGGTGTGGGGGGCGAAAAAAGTGCGCGCGCACCCGCTGGGCATCTTGATTGTCATGGGCTTTGTGACGGCGGTGTTTTCGGCATTTCTGGACAACGTAACGACGGTGCTGCTGGTTGTGCCGGTAACGATGCAGATTGCCAACAAGCTTGAGGTCAATCCGTATCCGTACCTGCTTATCAATATTTTCGCATCCAATATCGGCGGTACGGCAACACTTATCGGCGACCCGCCGAACATCCTCATCGGGTCGGCGCTGGAGCTTTCGTTTACGGATTTTCTGTTCCATCTGACGCCGGTGGTGCTGACGATTATGGCGGCAGTGGTCGGCATGTTTGTCTATTTTTGGAAAGACAGCCTGACGACATCGCTCAAAAACCGCGCGCTGGTGATGAACATTAACGAAAAAGACGCAATTACCGACTTTAAGCTTTTGAAAAAGGCGCTGTGGGTGCTGGGCATGGTGATGGCGGCGTTTGTGGTCGCGCACGACATCGGGTTTGAAAACGGGTTTATCGCGCTGGCCGGGGCGGCGGTGATGCTGCTTCTGTATACGATGGGGCTGCCGCATACGCAGAGCGACGAAAAGGTGGAGGACGTGCTGCGGCGCGTGGACTGGACGACGGTGTTCTTTTTTGTGGGGCTGTTCGTCATTGTCGGGGCGCTGGACGAAAGCGGATTTCTGAAAAAAATGGGCGACTATTTCGTCGGGGTAACCGGCGGAAGCATCAAAAAGAGCGTGTATGTCATTCTCGGCGTATCGGCGGCGGCATCGGCAGTGGTGGACAACATCCCGTTTGTGGCGACGATGATTCCGACGCTGAAGGCGATGGAAGAAGCGCTGGGCGGGCGAGAGGCGATGATGCCGGTGTGGTGGGCGCTGTCGCTCGGGGCGTGCTTGGGCGGCAACGGGACGCTTATCGGCGCGTCGGCAAACGTTATCGTTGCGGGGATTGCAGCACGCGAGGGGCATCCGATAAGCTTTCTCCGGTTCCTCATCTGGTCGGTGCCGGTGATGCTTTTGAGCGTGGCGATGGCCGGGGTGTTTCTGTATCTGGAATATTTTATCTGAGGCGGACGACAGGCGGCGAACCGTGCGGCCGTACAGGCGGCGAATTGTGCGGCCGGACAGGCGGCGGGCAGAGTGAGCGAACGGGGGCAAACAGAGCGGACGGCAGGCGGCAGCCGGGGATTACCGCGGTGCAGAAATGGCCGGGAGAACGGCAAAATTCGGTTGAAAGGCAGTTTAAAGGGCTTGACAACCGTTTGCGGGCGAATATTCTGCCATCAGGTAAATACCGGTAAGGTATTGGCAAATACCATAAATTGGAATATGAGGGAGATATGATGAAACGGAATCTTATTTTCGGCATTGCAGTGGCTGCGTGTCTGGCCGCGGCGGGATATTACGCCTATGACCGTGCGCAGGGGAGAAAAGCTTTAATCGAGGCGGAAGAAGAAGTTACCGCGCCGGGGGAATTTTCGTTTAAGAAACTGCGGCAGAAAGCGCAGGCGATGGCGGCAACCCCGTACCAAAAGCCGGCAGAACTGCCGTCGGGAAAATTCCGCGGGCTCGACTATGACGAATACCGCGACATCCGCTTCAAACCCGCGGACGGGCCGTGGGCAAAGAACAAGCTGAAGTTTGACCTGCAGCTGTTCCATGTCGGCGGGATGTTTACGGCGCCGGTGGCGGTTAACGAGATTATCGACCGCAAGGCGGTGCCGCTGACATATCATCCGGAATTTTTCGACTACGGCAAGAACGAGATTTCGCCCAAGGATTTTGAGGAAGTCCGGGGCGGCGGCTATGCCGGGTTCCGCCTGCATTATCCGCTGAACAGCCTGACGTATCTTGACGAAGTGGTTTCTTTTCTGGGCGCGAGCTATTTCCGCGCGCTGGGGCAGGGGCACAAGTACGGGCTTTCCGCCCGCGGGCTGGCGATTGACACGGCGTCGATGAAAGGCGAGGAGTTTCCGGCGTTTACGGAGTTCTATATCCAGAAGCCGCGCCGCAATGCCCGCGAGATAAAGATTTTTGCGGTGCTGGACAGCCCGAGCGCGGCGGGGGCGTACCGTTTTACGCTCAAACCGGGCAAGGATACGGTAATGGACGTCGATGCGGCGCTTTATTTCCGCAAGCCGGTGGAGAAGCTCGGCATCGCGCCGCTGACCTCGATGTACCTGTTCGGCGAAAATACCAAGAACCGCTTTGACGACTATCGTCCCGAAGTGCACGACAGCGACGGGCTTTTGATGCACAACGGCGCCGGCGAGTGGCTGTGGCGGCCGCTGGACAATGCGAAGTTTCTGCGCGTCAGTTCGTTTGAGGACAACAATCCGTCCGGTTTCGGGCTGATGCAGCGCGACAGGTCGCTGGAGCATTATCTGGATTTTGAGGCCAACTATCACGAGCGGCCGAGTGTCTGGGTCGAGCCGGCGGGCGACTGGGGCAAAGGGACGGTGCAGCTGGTGGAAATCCCGTCGCAGCAGGAAATCCACGACAATGTGGTCGCATACTGGATTCCGGCGGAAAAAGTCGAAACCGGCAGAGAATACCGCTTTAAGTACCGTCTGCACTGGACGGACGACGTGGACGGCGAAGACGTTGAGGCGCGCGTGGCGGCGACTTATACCGGCGTCGGCGGCGTGATGGGCGTTCTGGGCAATACGGGGCGCAAGTTTGCAGTTGAATTTACCGGCAGCAGGCTGCGGCGTTATTTCGGCAACGGCGAGCTGGAAATCGAGGCGAGCGCGTCGGAAGGCGAAATCAAGCGCGCGCATCTGGAATACAGCACCGTGTCCAAAGGCGTTATCGCGTATGTCGACTTTGAGCCGGACGGCAAGACTTCCGAGCTGAGAATTGCGCTCAAACGCGAAGGGGAGATTATTTCCGAAGTCTGGACGTATCAGTGGCTGCCGCAATAGGAGGGGAAATGACCGCATCGGAAGACATTGACAACCTGGTTATCGTGCCGCCGGAAAAACCGCTGAAAATGCGGGCGCAGCCGATTATGCCGCCGCGGGTCAAGCGTATGTGGCAAAAACTGTGGCTGAAGCCGCGGGAAGAGCGGCGCGAGGCAGACAGGGGGCGGAACGGTGCCGGCGCGAGGGAGCATGCGGGCAGCGGCGCGGGCGACGGCAGGAACCGCCCGGCGCTGCGGCCGTGGTACGGCGCGGAATATGCGATGCTGGTGCACAGGCGCCGGCGGCTGCTTTCGACACTGGTCATCGTTACGGTGGCGCTGGGACTGCTTAAGTGGGCGGCGGCGATGCCTTCGGACATTACGCTTTGGACGCGGGCGGCGGTGATTGTGCTGTTTGTGCTGACGTTCGGGTGGATTGCGCTTTATTTTTGGTCGAGCATTCTGGGATTTTCGCAGCTGTTGAAAAGGGCAAGGATGCCGGGGATAACGTATCCTGCCGACGTTGAAGCGGCGTTGGATGCGGAGGCAGGCATTGCGGCGGACGACCTGCGGGCGCGGCAGAACCCGGCGGCGCCGAAAGTGCGGGAGATGGCTTCCCGCATCCGGGCAAAGACAGCGGTGCTGATGCCGATTTATAACGAAGAGCCGGCGCAGGTGATGGCGCGGCTGCTGGCTATCGGCGAAGATTTGCAACAGGCGGGCGCAGGCGGCAGGTTTGATATTTTTGTTCTGAGCGATACGACGAATCCGAAAATCTGGGTCAAGGAAGAGAAAATCTGGCTGGAGGCAAAGCGGATTTTGGAAAGCGGCAGTTTCGGCGCGGAGAGCGGGGAGCTGCGGGAGAGTGTGGCTGGAGCGGTCGAACACGGCGTTCGGGCAAGCGGAGCGGAGAGCCGTTCGGATACGGAAGCAGCCGGGAGGAGCGGCGGAACTGCCGGCGGCGCGGGGCTGCATATCTATTACCGGCGGCGGGCGCAGAATACGGCGCGCAAGTCCGGCAACATCGAGGATTTCTGCAACCGCTGGGGGGCGGAATACGACTTTATGCTGGTGCTGGACGCCGACAGCCTGATGACGGCGGAAACGATTGTCAAAATGGCGCGGTTGATGGAAGCAAACCCGCACGCGGGGATTATCCAGGCGTCGCCGCAGATGGTCAATTCCACGAGCATGTTTGCGCGGATGCAGCAGTTTGCGGGCAAGGTTGCGGGGCCGGTGGTCGGTGCCGGGCTGGCATACTGGCAGGCGGGCAACAGCAACTACTGGGGGCATAACGCGATTATCCGCACGCGGGCGTTTATCGACTGCTGCGGGCTGCCGAAACTCAAAGGCAAAGGGCCGTTCGGCGGCTTTATCCTGAGCCACGACTTTGTCGAGGCGGCGCTGATTGCGCGCGGCGGCTGGTCGGCGTGGCTGCTGCCGGAATTGAAAGGCAGCTATGAGGAATGCCCGCCGTCGATGATTGATTTTGCGGCGCGCGACCGGCGCTGGTGCCAGGGCAATTTGCAGCATATCAAGGTGCTGATTTCGCGCGGGCTGCATCCGGTGAGCCGCGTGCATTTTCTGACCGGGATTATGTCGTATCTGTCATCGCCGCTGTGGCTGCTGTTTCTGCTGGCGGGGCTGTCGATGGTGTTGTTCCGCGAGTTTATTCCGCCGCAGTATTTCGGGCAGACGTATTCGCTGTTTCCGAACTGGCCGGTGTTTGACAAATATGGCACTATCGGGCTGTTCGTACTGTCGATGGCGATGCTGCTGGTGCCGAAATTTCTGGGGCTGGCGGCGTATCTTAAAGGTAATGCCGGGAAAAATGGCAGAACGGACGGCGTTTGCGGATATGTGCGGTCTGCATGGAACGCGGGCAAAAGCCTGGGGCTGGAAATCGTGGTGTCGACTTTAATGGCACCGGTGATGATGCTGTTTCAGAGCAAATTCGTGTTTGACATCCTGCGCGGCAAGTCGGTGGGGTGGAACGCGCAAAACCGCGGCGACGAGGGAACGAGCTGGCAGACGGCCTGGCAAATCCACAAATGGCATACGGTGCTCGGCGCGGTAACGGCGCTGGTGGTCTGGAAATATGCGCATGTCCTGTTCTGGTGGCTGCTGCCGATTACGCTGGGACTGGTTTTGGCGGTACCGCTGTCGGTCATCAGTTCGCGGGTCAGTGCCGGACGGTGGCTGAGGGAACGCGGGTGGTTTGTCATTCCTGAAGAAATCTGCGAACCGAAAGTGCTGGCGCGGGCGAAATACTGGGCTGGTATTCTGGCGCCTTTTGAAGCGGGGAACGGCGGGCTGGCGATGCTGCAAAACGACCGGACGCTGCGGATGCTGCACTGCCGGATGCTGCCGGTAAACGGGCCGGCGCCGGAGTTTGCGCCCGAGGTGGCGGAAACGGCTGATGCCAAACTGGCGGACGGCAGGCTTGACGACCTGACGCGGGATGAGGAGATGTGGGCGCTGTATGAGCGCGCGTGTTAAATGAGAGCTGCAGCCAGCCGAAACCTGCGAAAAAGTGCGGCCGGTGAGGGCGGAGAAGGCAGCGGCTGATAATGGCCGCAGCCGGCAGGGCGGCAGGCGGCCAGCGAGTGGATGCGTGTTGAACGAAAACCGCGGTCGGTGAGGGCGTATTGAGCGCGAGAAGAGAGCGCGGCGGCAGAAATTCTTTTCGGCAGGCGTCTGGCTGAATGGCCGGCAGGGCGGGTGCAGGTACCTGCGCGGGAGCAGGAAGTTTGTTTTACCGCACTTTCAGATATTCGGAGTCGACCCTTACGAACGTAAAACGGGCGGCACCGTAAAAATAGGCTTTGGCGCGGCTTATTTTCAGCCCCGGGGGCATTTCAAGCAGTTCCATTTTGGCGGTTTCAACGATGATTATGGCATCGTCCGTGAGCCAGCCCTTTTCAAAAAGTTTGGAGAGGGTAAGAACCGACAGTTCCATATTGTACGGCGCGTCCATAAAAACAAGGTTAAACTGTCTGGCAGCGGGCGGCAGGCGGCGGACGTCTTTCTGTATATAGGAAAGTTTCGGCAGGCGGCAGGCGGCGGCATTCTTTTTGACCAGTTCCAAATCAATGTCGATGAATGTTACCGAGCGGGCGCCGCGGGATGCCGCTTCCAGGCCGATGGCTCCGGTTCCGGCAAAAACGTCAAGAAAATCATATTCGGAAAGCGGCGCGGGAAGCATGGATTCCAGAATGTTGAAGAGCGCTTCGCGCGCGCGGTCGGAAGTGGGGCGGATGCGGTCGTTTTTCGGGGCGAAAAGCTTTTTGCCGCGGCGGGTGCCGGAAATTATGCGCATGGGGTCGTGCCTCCGGTACCGGTACGGTTGCGGGAACGGGGGGACGCGGCCGTATCGGCCTCGGGCCACAGGCTGCCGAGCTGTTCGCGCAGCGTTTTCTGCGGAACCTCGCGGACTTCTCCGGGTTTTAGCGAACCAAGCTGAAACGGGCCGTAGGACAGGCGTATCAAACGGGCGACTTCCAGGCCGACGGAGGCCATAAGTTTGCGGATTTCACGGTTTTTGCCTTCGGTTAGCGAAACGGTGAGCCAGGCGTTGGTGGCGGTACGGGAGGCCGGGGCGGTTTCCGGCACTGCCGCGGCAGTGCCATTGCGAACCGGCGCAGCGGCGGGGTTGGGGCGGCTGTCTATGGTGATTTTGCAGGGACCGTAAGCGATACCGTCGATAGTGGCGCCTTTTTCGAGCTTTTTCAGGCGGCGTTCGTCCAAAAAGCCATGAACTTTGACTTTGTAGCGGCGGCTCCAGCCGTTGGATGGGAGTTCCAGCGCGCGGGAAAGCCCGCCGTCGTTGGTCAGCAGGAGCAGCCCTTCGGAATTGAGGTCGAGCCTTCCGACGGAGATGACGCGCGGCAGGCCGGCGGGAAGGTGCGCAAAAACGGTGTCGCGCCCTTTTTCGTCTTTGTGGGAGGTAACGAGCCCGGCAGGCTTGTGGTAGAGCCAAAGGCGGGTTTTGTCTTTCGATTTGATTCTTTCACCGTCGAAGAGCACGGTTTCGGAGCCGTCGACCAGAAAGGCCGGCGCGGCTACGGTTTCGCCGTTGACGATGATGCGCCCCTGTTTTATCAGTTCTTCGGCTTCGCGGCGGGAGCAGACGCCGGAGCGGGCCAGAAATTTTGCTATGCGTTCGGGCATTTAAGGTTCCTTATTTGTTAATCCGGGAGCGCCGGAGGTGTTTGGTGCCGGGTAGCCGGAGGGTTAATCCGGAGCGCCGGAGATGTTTGGTGCCGGGTGAGCCGGAGGGTTAATCCGGGTGAGCCGGAGGTGTTTTGGTACCGGGTAGCCGGAAGGGTTAATCCAGAGCGCCGGAGGTGTTTGGTTCCGGGTGAGCCGGAAGGGTTAATCCGGAGCGCCGGAAGTGTTTGGTGCCGGGTAGCCGGAGGGGTAATCCGGAGTGCCGGAGAAAGGATGCCGTACGGAACAGGCGGCGCGTGCGTCAGGTCCAATGTTCCTGTTCCAAGAGAATGCAGGCTTTCTGCGATACCGCCAGATATTCGTTGACGACGGCATTAATTTCCTTGACGCGTTCGGGTTCGATGTGCATTGCCGCGGCGATGTCAAGAATATAGTCGATTTCGCTGTCTTCAAGGCTGCTGTCGATATTGGCGACCATACACATATCCTTTATCAGCATCAGCGCCTTGGCGCGGTCGGTTATCATCCTCGCCTGCATCATCAGGGCGGTGCGGTCGGAAGACTTTATCATATTGGCGAGGCTTTCGCCGCTGACTTCATATTTCAGCGCCGCCTCTTTCAGATAAAGCAGCTCTTCGCGGCTGACCTGGCGGTTGGCGGCGACCGTGCCGCAAATGATTTTCAGAAAAATAAAACGCTCGCCGTTGGAAAGCGTGTTAATAAAATTCTTATCCGGGTAAAACATTGCAGACCTCCGTTGTCTGACAGGCATTGTAGGCATTTTTTTGCACGATGTAAAGAGTTTTTTTACTGTCGGCGGTTAGACTGGAAACAAATACGGCGGAGAAAACGGCCGGGAAGAGTTGCGGAGAGGGGCGCAAAGCGCCTGGCCCGGCTTTGGGACGAAGAATGCAGCCGGGAGCAAAGCCGGGTGCGGTAACGGAAACAGTAACAGATTTATCAACGGGAGCGGAACGTTATGGAAGGAATGAGAGGTTCGGTATTTAAGGCGGTGTTTTTGAACCCGCTGGTATGGATAGGGCTGGTGCTGACCGGTTTTACGCTGCATTACGAGGGGTATGAGGGGGCTTTTAACGTTTTTTTTGAACTTGAAACCTATCGCAATCTGGCGCTCGGAGCGGCGGTTTACGTTGCCCTGTTTGACCGGCGCTATAAGCCGGGCGGGGGCAGGCTTGACATTTCGGAAACGCTGGCGGCAGTTTTGGAAGCGATGTACGTTATTGTTCTGACATGGGGAATTACGCTGTTTGCAATCGTTAACTACCATCTGGGCGGCATGAGCTACAGCGCGGGGCTGCGCGAGCGTTACCGCGCCAACGGCTGGATTAAAAACGACAATGCGGCCGAAGACGCCGCGGCAGTGCGCGAGATGACATCCGGGGTTTTGGAAGACGGCGGCGTGGAGCTGGAAAAGGGAAAATGCTATAGGATTATGCCGCAGGAAGACGGCAGCATGGTGATTGAAGTTATTGAGGAGTGAACGGAGAGAGGCAGCAGCCGGAGCAACCATAAAAAAAGCCTCCGGAAATCGGGAGGCTTGGGGTTAACAAGGTGTGTTTCAAAGCGGTCGGACAGCTCCGAAATCGCCGGGAAACATTGTGTTTGTTAAAACTTGAACCACGGTTCCATTTCTTCGGCTTTTGTCCAAACCGAGGCAATGAAATCCCGAAGTTCGGGCGACGGAGCGCTTAAAGGCTTGGCGTCGCGGCGTTTGATTTCTTCCATAAGCGTTTCCGGAACAGCGGCGATGTTTTCAAGCATCGGACCGGAGAAAGCTTTGCAGCCGTCATAAAACTTTCCGTGAACGGAAATGTTGCCGTTTGCGGGATTCATTGTTATAAACGCTTTGGCATTGTTTTGTGCTTTTCTTGCAATGTAAATTGTTTCCATAATAAATATTTTAGTTTGACATAATTTTACTGATTTCGGTTATGTTTATAGCATATTTTGGAGAGGGTGTCAATAGGTTTTTGTTTATTTTGTCATTTTTTTGTTTAGAGTGTGGCAGGGTGGACGAGTGGCAGCTTACAAACATCGACACCCCCTCGGAAATTTTTAAAAAAGCGTCTGACGGCGAAAAAAACGGGGTTTATGGGGATAAATCGAAAATCAAGCTTTTTATTTTGGGGCGTTGTGGTAGTCTGGGGGCAATAAATCGCACCGATACGGCGTCCGGGCGGGAAGTTCGCGCGGCGGTTTCGGGGCAACGGATTGTGTTTGACGAGAGGTTTGCCCACGATTTCGGGGCGGCAGATTGTGTTTTAACGAGAGGTTTTTTATAAAATGGCTGATGAGAATGACGAGATGAACGGCAGCAACGGTACGGACGGGGCGATGAACGGCGGCAACGGGGATAACGGCGCGGCGAGTGCGGGCGCGCAGAATGGCGCGGGCGCGGACAAGGCAACAGGAACCGGCGCGACGGCGGCGGCGATGGTGAATCTGCCGAAGGAAAACATTGCGCCGACGATGATTGTCGAGGAAATGCGCCGTTCGTATCTGGACTATGCGATGAGCGTTATCGTTTCCCGCGCGCTGCCGGACGTGCGCGACGGCTTAAAGCCGGTGCACCGCCGCATTATCTACGCCGCGTATGAAAACGGCTATGACTACAACAAACCGTTTAAGAAATCGGCGCGTATCGTCGGTGAGGTTATGGGTAAATACCACCCGCACGGCGACAGTTCGGTTTACGAGGCAATGGTGCGCATGGCGCAGCCGTTTTCGATGCGCCTGCCGTTAATCGACGGGCAAGGCAACTTCGGTTCGATGGACGGCGACTCGGCGGCGGCAATGCGTTATACCGAGGCGAGGCTGGCCAAGGTGGCGCACGCGCTGATTGAAGACATCGAGTGCGATACGGTCGACTTTATGCCGAACTATGACGAATCGTTACAGGAACCGACGGTGCTGCCGGCGCGGTTTCCGAACCTTTTGGTCAACGGCACGAACGGCATTGCGGTCGGTATGGCGACCAACATTGCGCCGCACAATCTGGGCGAAGTTCTGGACGCGTGCACGGCGTATGTGGACAATCCGGACATTACGATTGAAGACCTTATCCGCATCGTGCCGGGGCCGGACTTCCCGACCGGCGGGCTGATTTTGGGCTACGGCGGGGCGAAAAATGCGTACCTGACCGGGCGCGGCTCGATTATGATGCGGGCGAAGTGCACAATTGAGGAAATCCGCAAGGACCGCGAGGCGATTGTGGTGCACGAAATTCCGTACCAGGTCAACAAGGCGATGCTGGTGCAGAAAATCGCCGAACTGGTGAAGGAAAAGAAAATCGAAGGCATTTCGGACATCCGCGACGAATCCGACCGCCAGGGCGTGCGCGTGGTTATTGAAGTCAAGAAGGAATTTCAGGCCGACGTGGTACTGAACCAGCTCTATAAATATACGCAGCTGCAAACCAGTTTCGGCATGAATATGCTGGCGATTAACAACGGGCGGCCGATGATGATGAACCTTAAGGACATTATTGCGGCGTTCGTCAAATTCCGCGAAGAAGTTATCCGCCGGCGCACGGTGTTCAAACTCAACAAGGCGCGCGACAGGGCGCACGTGTTGGTCGGTTTGGCGATTGCGGTCGAAAACCTCGACCCGGTCATTGAGCTTATCCGCACCGCGGCAAACCCGACGGAAGCAAAAGACGCGCTGCTGGCGAAAGCATGGCCGGCGGGCGATGTCGAAGCGCTGGTTAAGCTGATTGCCGAGCCGGGACGCGAGGTTGTTAACGGAACATATCGTTTGAGCGAGGCGCAGGCCAAGGCGATTTTGGACTTGAAACTGCAGCGCTTAACCGGTCTGGAACGCGACAAGATTCACGACGAGTTGCGCGCCATCGGGCACGAAATCGAAGAGTACCTGTCGATTTTGGCAAGCCGCGAAAAACTGATGGGGATTATGAAAGACGAGTTTGCGGCGATTAAGGCCGAATACGCGAACCCGCGGCGCACGGTGATTGAGGACATTGAGGTCGATACCGACATCGAATCTTTAATCCAGCGCGAGGAAATGGTGGTTACGGTTACCGAGGCGGGCTACATCAAGCGCGTGCCGCTCAACGCCTACAAGGCGCAGAAACGCGGCGGCAAAGGCAAGTCCGGCATGACGACCAAAGAGGAAGATTTCGTTACGCGGCTGTTTGTGGCGAGTACGCATACGCCGGTGCTGTTCTTCTCGTCCAAGGGCATTGTGTACAAGATGAAAGTTTACAAGCTGCCGCTGGGGTCGCCGACATCGAAGGGCAAGCCGTTCGTCAACCTGCTGCCGCTGGTTGAAGGCGAAAACATCACGGCAATTATGAAACTGCCGGAGAATGAGGACGAGTGCAAGGATTTGTCGATTATGTTCGCGACGGCAAGCGGGAATATCCGCCGCAACTCGCTGATGGATTTCGTCAACGTACAGGCGAACGGCAAAATCGCGATGAAACTCGACGAGGGCGACAAGCTCGTCAACGTGGCGCTGTGCGACGATGCGTGCGACGTTATGCTGGCGGCGAAGTCGGGCAAGTGCAACCGCTTCCCGGTTGCGGACTGCCGCGTGTTCGTCGGGCGCAATTCGTGCGGCGTGCGCGGAATTAAGCTTATGGACGGCGACGAGGTTATCTCAATGTCCATCCTGAAGCATACGGACGCAACGACCGAGCAGCGCGACGAATATCTGCGCCTGTCTTCGGCATTGAAGAGAATTGAGGTTCCGGAGAACGGCGACTTTGACGAAGAGGCCGCGTTCAACGGGCTGGAGCCGCAGATGAGCTTTGAAGAGTTTAAGGCTATGCGCGAGAACGAGCAGTTTATCCTGACGGTTACGTCCACCGGCTACGGCAAGCGCACCTCGGCCTACGAGTACCGGATTACGGCGCGCGGCGGTCAGGGCGTGGCGAATATGGAAATGTCCGAGCGCAACAAGGCGGTGGTCAGCTCGTTCCCGATTGAGGACGACAACCAGATTATGATGGTTACCGACGGCGGCAAGCTTATCCGCATGCCGGTCGAGGATATCCGCATCGCCGGACGTAAGACGCAGGGCGTTATCCTGTTCCGCACCGCCGAAGACGAGAGCGTGGTTTCGGTAACGTGGCTGGACGCGGACGATGACGACGAAGACGCAGAGCTGTCTGAGGAAGTCAACGAGTTTGACGGCGTGGCTGCGGCGGACGAAAGCGAAGAGTAGCGCGGGCTGCGGACGGCAGAACAGGGAAAGCGGCGGCAGAGTTGACGGCCGGGCTGCGGCGAGCGGTTCGGCCGGTGTTGTAATCGGGTACAGCCGGTGCGAAGGGATATGAAACGGGCGGATTAGCTGCGCGGTGCTTGGCGGCGAAATGTGTCAGGCAGGGGAGCTGATTGACGACGGTGAGTTTTTATGTAACGAGGTATGCCGATGAAAATTTTAATTTTAGGTCCGCTGGGGGCAGGCAAGTCATCGCTGGCTTATGCTGTCAATAAAAAGTTTAGCCTGCCGCGGCTGAATTTGGACGAGGCCTGCCGCTGTCCTGTTGACGGGAGTTATTACCCGCAGGAAAAACAGTTTGCCACGCTGGAAGTTTTTCTTAACAGCCACTCCGAATGGGTGGCTGAAGGTAGCCAGCGGCATCTTTATGAAAAAATGCGCCCTGATGTTATTATTGATATGCGGATAAACCGTTGGGTTGCAATATGGCGTTTTACTCTGCGTTTTTTCAAAGCCAAAAAGCTGGTTGGCAAACAGATAGATAAAGATTTGCCGGTCCAGGCTTATCATTATCGCAAAATAACGTTGCGCAAAATTCGCGATTATGACATAACCGGGCAGGAGATTAATGCCGAACTGGCCGATTTTCTGGTTTCTGTACGGGTTCCGGTTCTCAAGTGCCGCGGCTATAAGGATTATGAGAAAATTTTTGCTTATATCAGACAGCAGAGACAGTGCGATGAAGCGTGAGGTACGTTTGGTGCTGCGGGATGCCCTGTGCTCTGTGACGAATGGGACGCGGCGCAGCGGAGCGGGCGAGAGAGCCGGCGGATTGACGGTGGAATGTGAGAGAGAGGAAAAAGGCTGCAGATGACAAATTATGCAATCGACATAACGGAGCTTTGGCCGCCGCTGAAAAGTTTTAACGCGGTTCGCGGAGCACGGGTGCTGACGCCCGAAGCGGCGCGGGATATCCTGACCCACAGCAATCATCTGCGGGTGATGGACGAACTGGCGGCAAAAACCGGGCAGGCGCTTGCCGGAGGCGCGGATTACGACTTGTGGCGGGAAGTTGTGCTCGGGATTGTTGCCGGGAGGGCAGGGCGCGATACGACGCGGGAAAAAATGCGTGCGCTGGCGGAAGCGAACGGCGACGGCGAAGCGTTTGCCGCGGCGGCGGGTCAGAAAGTTTTTATCGGTTTGGGCGGTATGCGCAGAGACGTGTATGATGCGCGCGGCCGGGGTAAAAACGCCGAGCTGAACAATATGGAACTGGCGGACTATGCCGACATCGTGTTTGCGGCAGACGTTGAGCGGATAAGCATTCAGAAAAGCAACGACGTTCCGGCGGCAGTGCTGGATTTCCGGCCTTATCCGAAACTGGAAGTGCTGGCGTTGGGGCTGTCGGCATTGTCCGAAGAGGCCGAATTAAAACTGCCGCAGGGCATCCGCTGGCTGGACGTTCGCGGCAATGTGCGGCTTTTGGGAGATTTGAGCGGGTTTGCAAAGCTGGAAACCCTGTATGCGGGGCTTTTTGACCGTACCGATTTCGACGGGCGAGGTTTTGCGCTGCCGCCGCATTTGCGGGAGCTGTCGCTGCCGGGGGCGACGTTTCCGCGGGACGTGCTGGCGCAGCTTAAAGGCTGCCGCGATTTGAAAAGGCTGATGCTTTCAGGCAATAAGACGACGGCGGGAGAAAAGGCGGTTTATTTTGAGCTGCCGGAAGGGATTGAGGAACTGGAACTGTCGTCGGTTCACGGGCTGCACGGGGATATGTTTAAGCTGGAAAAGTACCGGCACTTGAAGAAAGTCGATTTGTCTCATACCAATCTGGAATTCAGGGAACTGCGCCTGCCGGAAGGGATTGAGGAGCTGACCCTCAACTATACCGGCGGTTTGGCGCGGGACGTGCTGGATTTGAGCCGGTACGGACAGCTGAAAGAAATCGGGCTGCGTACGTGCAGACCATCGTTTAAAGAGGTTTTGGTGCCGGCGGGCTGCGCGGTCGACCGGGGAATTGAGTCCGGGCTGGAGAAACCGGACGTCAAAGTGCGGAAAACCGGAGGGCTGAACGCGGGAAAGATTTTCGGCAGGCTTTTCGGGCGCGGCGGAAACGGTGGTTAAGAGGCGCGGGCGTGTTGTGACAGGCGCGGCGGAAACAGCGGCTGCGTGAGGGAAATGCAAGTGTGCGGATTATGGCAGCAGATAGTGCAAGTGCGGCAGAAGATGAAGCGAATGGGGAGAAACAGCAGCAAATGAATCTGACAGTCGTTTGGAGACAACCGGGAATGTAATGAGCATACAGTCACAAATGTATGTTTTAAAATTTTGTTTTCTAAATGTTTTTTTATATATGGCATTGACAGGGACGGAGAAATGTGGTATCCTTTTTAAAAGGCTTTGCTTTCATTGCAGTTGTGCGGGCAGTGCGCCGGGAGGCGGCCGATAACGGAGGAGGATACAATTATGACTGATAAACGGGATTATATCATAGAAATTACGGCAAGGAGAGATCCTCTGGCCTGTTTTAAAATGATTGAGGAACAGGTCGGCAAAGGGTTTTCTCCGGCGTTTGGCGAGAAAATGCTGACCCATACCAATAATCCAAAGATTATATCCATGCTGGCGGAACGCACTGCGGCGGCTTTGGCGCAGGGGGGAGATTTTGCCGCGTACGAAGCGCTGGTTTTCGGCATTGTCGCGGGGCGGGAAATTAATGACGATACGCGCGGAAAATTGCAAGAAGCGGCTGCAGCCCACGGGAGAAAGGCGGATTTTGACTATATTGACGGTTTGCCGAAGTTTATTGATCGCGACGGACGGCGCAGTAATCTTTTTGACGCATGGCATATGGGAGAACGCGCCGATTTGGCCGGACGGGATTTTACCGGTTATACGGGTATCGGTTTTGCTCCGGAAGTGCGGGAAATTAATCTCTCTCAGGCGAAGAATCTTCCGCCGGCAGCGCTTGATTTCAGCGGTTGCAGGAATTTGCGCTTCTTGTCGCTCCGCGGTGCCGACGCGCGGCGGACGGACAAGGTAAAACTTCCGGAAGGGCTGGAAGAGCTGGATTTGTGTCGCAATATGCGCCTTGCCGGCGATTTGAACGGACAGAAAAAGTTGAAAAAACTGGTACTGGAGGGAGAAAACCTGATTGAAAACAGAATCAGGCTGCCGGAGAGCCTTGAGGAACTGCATTGCAGCGAGACAAAGGGAATTTTGGCGATTACCGGCAATTTGGCGGATTGCACAAAATTGAAGAAGCTTTCGCTTATCGGGTGTGATCTGAGGGGGTGCGGACTGTCCCGCCTGCCAGAAAGCGTTGAAGAGCTGGATTTATCGTTTTCCTACAATATGAGTCGGTTTATGACAGATCTTTCGGCATATAAGAATTTGAAAAAAGTTACGTTTAACGGTACGGATTTTGCCGTTGGGGATTTGAAGCTGCCGGAAGGCTGTGCAGCGGTGATTAACGGAAGGGCGGCAGTAGGCGCAATGTCCGGCATAGAGACGGCAGAGGCTGTGCGGACGGATAAAGTTGTGAAGGCCGGCAGGTCAGAGAAGGCGGCGCCGGAGCGGAGCAAAGTCTTGCGCGGGATGATTGCAGGAAAGCGGGCAATGATGTCGCGTAATCGGGCGTGAGCGCTGCAGCGCAGCCTGACCGGACAGGCGCAGCGGCGTGTCCGGCAGGTATTTTATGTTGTTGAAAAGCGGAGTGAAGCGAAGAGAGGCGCGGCGGAAACAGCGGTTAAGAGGCGCGGGGCGGAGCCGGTATGGCCGGCGAGAGAACGATGCGATTCGGACGCCTTGCATTTAAAAGGTTAAATTCAAGTTAAAATCTGCATAAAACCAAAAAATATGTTGAAAAATTATTTTAACGGCGCTATACTCCGCACGACTTTAAAAAGATAAGAATTTGTAATTACAAAATTATTCTACATCATACCGGAGCTGACGAGCCAACCCTTTGAAAATAAACAGTTTCAAAGGCGCTTTCGGACTCTGGGAACATATTTTAAACTTAAGTTTTTCGTATAACCTTCTGCGGTCGGGGTTGAAAATGGCCCGAGATGTTTCCGATTTGGGCGCGAATCGTGCCAAACGGCGGGAGTCCGGGTGCATATCATAAGTATTGTCGCAGAATCTAACCAGTAAGGATTAAAAAAGATGAAAGAATCTTATACGAGCAAGAAACGTGTAAGAAAAAATTTCGGGCGGATTGATGCCGTTATCGACATGCCCAGCCTGATTGAGGTTCAGACCGGTTCGTACAACAGCTTTATCAACAACGTTGACATGTACGGCAACCATTGCGAGTTCGGTCTGGAAGAAGTATTTAAATCCATTTTCCCCATCCGCGACTTTTCCGGCAACGGCGTGCTGGAGTTTGTCAAGTACGAATTGTCGCAGCCGAAGTACGATGTCGAAGAGTGCATGAAGCGCGATCTGACATACGCGGCGCCGGTAAAAGCGACGCTGCGCCTGGTCGTATTTGACGTGGACGAAGCCACGGGCGCGAAATCCGTGCACGACATCAAGGAACAGGACGTGTTTATGGGCGATATCCCGCTGATGACAGACAAGGGTACGTTTATCGTCAACGGCACTGAGCGCGTGGTCGTTTCGCAGATGCACAGAAGCCCGGGCGTATTCTTTGACGACGACAAGGGCAAAACCGTCGCTTCGGGCAAGAAACTGTTTGCGGCGCGCATTATTCCGTACCGCGGTTCCTGGTTAGATTTTGAATTCGACGCCAAAGATTTGGTTTACGCGCGTATTGACCGCCGCAGAAAGCTGCCGGTTACGACGATTTTCTATTCCCTGTATTCGAAGGAAACCGAAGAAAAAATCGCCGAGCTGAAAAAGCAGGGCAAGCGCATTGACCCGTCGGAAATTACGGGCATGAGCAAAGAGGAAATCCTTTCCTATTTCTATGACATCGACCATGTCGAAAAGCTCAAAAAAGGCTGGAAAGTCGCGTTTGAACCGGCACGGGTCAAGGGCGTCAAATTCCCGTTTGATTTGGTTGACGCCGACACCAATAAGGTTGTCTGGGAAAAAGACAAGAAGTTGACGGTGCGTTCGGCACAGAAGCTGGTTGACAAAGGGCTGAAGAGCTTTTTGGTTGACGACAACTACCTGTACGGCAAATTCCTGGCGAAGGCTCTGGTTATCGCCAAGACCGGCGAAGTTATCGCTGACGCGGGTGCCGAGTTGAACGAAGAGCTGCTGACCGCAATTAACGAAGCAAAAATCAAAGAACTGGATTTGCTCTATATCGACAACGTCAATGTCGGGCCGTATATCCGCAATACCCTGGAAGCTGACCGCAATATCAACCGCGAAGAAGCTCTGGGCGACATCTTTAAGGTTATGCGCCCGGGCGAACCGGTTACGCTGGAAGCGTCGGAAGCGATTTTCAAGATGCTGTTCTTTGATGAAGAAAGATACGACCTGTCTTCGGTCGGCCGCGTGAAGATGAATTCGGCGCTGGATATTCCGTTTGCGGAAGCTCCGGATACCTGCCACATTCTGCGCAAGGACGATATTCTGCGCGTGGTTAAGCACATGGTTGAGCTGCGCGACGGCAAGGGCGAAGTTGACGATATTGACCACTTGGGCAACCGCCGCGTGCGTTCCGTCGGCGAGCTGATGGAAAACCAGTACCGCATGGGCCTTTTGAGAATGGAAAGAGCCATCCGCGAAAAGATGAGCTCGGAAGTTTTGAACAACGTCAAGCCGCAGGATTTGGTCAATGCAAAACCGATTGCCGCGGTTATCCGCGAGTTCTTCGGTTCGTCGCAGCTGTCGCAGTTTATGGATCAGAACAACCCGCTGTCGGAAGTTACGCACAAGCGCCGTCTGTCGGCATTGGGCCCCGGCGGTTTGAGCCGCGACCGCGCCGGTTTTGAAGTCCGCGACGTACACCCGACGCACTACGGGCGTATCTGCCCGATTGAAACGCCGGAAGGCCCGAACATCGGTTTGATTAATGCTCTGTCCACATACGCGCGCATTAACAAGTACGGCTTTATCGAATGCCCGTACCGCAAGGTGGTTGACGGCGTGGTTACCGATGACGTGGTTTATCTGTCGGCGGACGAAGAGTCCAAGTACATCATGGCGGAAGCAAACGCAAAAGTCAAAGAAGACGGACACTTTGAAAACGATTTGATTACCTGCCGCAAAGCGGGCGAAGTCATTTTTGCAAAACCGGAAGAAATCAACTTCATCGACGTTTCGCCGAAACAGCTGGTTTCGGTCGCTGCGGCATTGATTCCGTTCTTGGAAAACGACGATGCGAACCGCGCGCTGATGGGGTCGAACATGCAGCGCCAAGGCGTGCCGCTGCTGCGTTCCGAGGCGCCGCTGGTCGGTACCGGCATTGAAGCGACGGTGGCAAAAGATTCCGGAGCGACGCTGGTTGCCAAATACGACGGCGAAGTTGTGGCGGTTGACGCGAACCGTATCGTTATCCGCAGCCACAACAACGACAACGTGGCCGATATGGGCGTGGAAATTTACAGACTGTCCAAGTTCCGCCGCTCCAACCAGGATACCTGCATCAACCAGGTGCCGCTGGTTAAAGTCGGCGACCAGATTCACGCCGGCGACATCATTGCCGACGGCCCGTGTACCGATATGGGCGAGCTGGCGCTGGGCAAGAACGTTCTGGTAGCGTTTATGCCGTGGAACGGTTTGAACTACGAAGACGCGATTTTGCTGTCGGAACGCATTTCCCGCGACGATGTTCTGACCTCGCTGCACATTGAAGAATTTGAAGTTATGGCACGCGACACGAAGCTCGGGCAGGAAGAAATCACCCGCGATATTCCGAACGTCGGCGAAGACGCGCTCAGAAACCTGGACGAATCCGGCATTATCTACATCGGTGCCGAGGTTAAGGCCGGCGATATTCTGGTCGGCAAGGTAACGCCGAAAGGCGAGAGCGTGGTTACGCCGGAAGAAAAACTGCTGCGCGCCATCTTCGGCGAAAAGGCAAGCGACGTCCGCGATACGTCTTTGCGTGCCCAGCCGGGCATTGAAGGCGTCGTTGTTGACGTTCAGGTGTTCAACCGCCGCGGCGTCGAAAAAGACGAACGCGCGCTGGCGATTGAGCAGGGCGAAATTTCCAAGCTTGCCAAAGACCGCGACGACGAAATGAACATCGTCCGCAAGAGCTACAACCAGCGCCTGAAAGAAATGCTTTTGGGGCAGACGGTGGTTGACGCGCCGAAGGGCATTGCGAAGAAACTGGTACTGACCGAGGAAGTCCTGAAGAACATTCCGGAATATCAGCTCGGCAAAATCGTCATCAAAGACGAAGACCTGATGAGCAAAATCGAAGAATTTACCAATGCGTTTAACGCGCGTCTGGACAGAGTACAGAAGCACTTTGAACAGAAGGTTGAAGAAGTTCAGCGCGGCGACGACCTGCTGCCGGGCGTTTTGAAACAGGTTAAAGTCTTTATCGCAACCAAGCGTAAGATGCAAACCGGCGACAAGATGGCCGGACGCCACGGTAACAAAGGTACGGTTTCGCGCGTTCTGCCGCTCGAAGATATGCCGTATATGGAAGACGGCACCCCGGTTGACATCGTGCTCAACCCGCTGGGCGTGCCTTCCCGTATGAACGTGGGGCAAATCCTCGAGACGCACCTGGGCTGGGCTGCCAAAGAACTCGGCAAACAGCTGAACGACCTTTGCGAACAGTACAAGCGCGGCGAAAAGACGATTGACGAACTCAACGCGAAACTCAAGGAAATCTACGGCGAAAAGCAGTACAAGAAAGAAATCGAGACGCTGACCGAACCGGAAAAGCTGGAAATGGTCGGCAATCTCAAAAACGGTATCCCGATGGCGACCCCGGTATTCGACGGCGCGAACGGCGACGACATCAACCGCATGCTGAAGATGGCGGGACTGCCGACGTCAGGCCAGATTGACCTGTACGACGGACGTACCGGCGAGAAGTTTGACCGCAAGGTTACGGTCGGCATTATCTACATGATTAAGCTGCACCACATCGTCGACGAAAAAATGCACGCACGTTCGGTCGGCCCGTACAGCCTCGTTACCCAGCAGCCGCTGGGCGGTAAGGCGCAATTCGGCGGCCAACGTTTCGGCGAAATGGAAGTTTGGGCGCTGCAGGCATACGGCGCGGCTTACACGCTGCAGGAAATGCTGACGGTCAAGTCCGACGATGTCAACGGCAGAACCAAGGTTTACGAGGCGATTGTCCGCGGCGAAGACAGCTTTGAATCGGGCATTCCGGAGAGCTTTAACGTTTTGGTCAAGGAAATCAAGTCTTTGTGCCTGAACGTTGAAATGTTGAACGAAGAACAAGCCTAAGCGATAAAAGGAGTTTTACAAATATGAACGATATTATGAATTTTTTTGGTCAGCAGGCTGTTTCCGAGTCTTTTGACGAAATCAAAATCTCCATTGCTTCTCCGGAGCAAATCCGTTCGTGGTCTTACGGCGAAGTCAAAAAGCCCGAGACCATCAACTACCGCACTTTCAAGCCGGAACGCGACGGTTTGTTCTGCGCGCGCATTTTCGGCCCGGTTAAGGACTACGAGTGCCTGTGCGGCAAGTACAAGAGAATGAAATACCGCGGCATCGTGTGCGAGAAGTGCGGCGTCGAAGTTACGCTGTCCAAGGTTCGCCGCGAGCGCATGGGGCATATCGAACTGGCGGCGCCGGTTGCGCATATCTGGTTCCTGAAATCCCTGCCGAGCCGCATTTCGATGATTACCGACATCCCGATGAAGCAGCTGGAGCGCGTTCTGTACTTCGAAAGCTACATCGTCATTGAGCCGGGTCTGACGGATTTGAAACTGTATCAGCTGTTGACCGAAGACGAATATCAGGAAAAGCTGGACGAGTTCGGCGAAGACGCGTTCAAGGCCGGCATCGGCGCGGAAGCAATTAAGGAAATTCTTGCCAACATCGATTTGGAAGCGGAAAAGAAAGCGCTGCGCGAAGAACTCAGCGATTCAGTTTCCGAAGCCAAACGCAAGAAAGTGGTCAAGCGCCTGAAGATTATCGAGGCATTTCTTGATTCCCACACCAAGCCGGAATGGATGATTCTGGACGTGCTGCCGGTTATTCCGCCGGAGCTGCGCCCGCTGGTTCCGCTGGACGGGGGACGTTTTGCGACTTCTGACCTGAACGATTTGTATCGCCGCGTCATCAACCGCAACAACCGTCTGAAGAGATTAATCGAACTGCACGCGCCGGACATTATTATCCGCAACGAAAAGCGCATGCTGCAGGAATCGGTTGACGCGCTGTTTGACAACGGTCGCCGCGCAAGAGCGATTACCGGCACCAACAAACGCCCGCTGAAGTCGCTGTCCGATATGCTGAAAGGCAAGCAGGGCCGTTTCCGTCAGAACCTGTTGGGTAAACGTGTTGACTACTCCGGACGTTCGGTTATTACGGTCGGCCCGCAGCTCAAACTGCACCAGTGCGGCCTGCCGAAGAAAATGGCGCTCGAACTGTTTAAGCCGTTTGTTTATGCGAAGCTCGAACTGTACGGGCTGGCGACGACGATTAAGGCGGCAAAACGCATGGTTGAGAAAGAACGGGTCGAAGTCTGGGACATCCTGGAAGAAGTTATCCGCGAGCACCCGGTACTCTTAAACCGCGCACCGACGCTGCACCGTCTGGGTATTCAGGCGTTTGAGCCGGTTCTGGTCGAAGGCAAGGCCATCCACCTGCACCCGCTGGTTTGTACCGCGTTTAACGCCGACTTCGACGGCGACCAAATGGCGGTTCACGTTCCGCTGTCGATTGAAGCACAGCTGGAAGCGCGCGTGCTGATGATGTCCACCAACAACATTCTGGCACCGGCATCGGGCAAGCCGATTATCGTGCCGTCGCAAGACATGGTTCTGGGTATTTACTACCTGTCGTATCAGGCGGACGGCGTTACCGGCGAGGGCAGCATTTATTCCGACGTTAACGAGGTTATGCTGGCACTGAACGCGAAAGCGGTCGACCTGCATGCGAAAATCAAATGCCGCATGCACTATGTCAACGACAAGGGCGAGCGCGTTTACGGGCTGCTGGAAACAACGCCGGGACGTATCATTATTTCCGACATTCTGCCGGACAATGAGAAAATCTCGATTTCTCTGGTAAACCGCCTGCTGCGCAAGAAGGAAATCGGCGAAATCATCGATACGGTTTATCGTTACTGCGGGCAGAAAGAAACCTGCATCATGGTTGACAAGATTATGACGCTCGGTTTTGAAAATGCGTGCAAGGCCGGTATTTCGTTCGGCAAGGACGACCTGATTGTTCCTGATGCGAAGAAGAAACTTATCGCCGAAACCTCGAAGCAGGTTAAGGAATTTGAACAGCAGTATCAGAACGGCCTGATTACGAGCGGCGAAAAATACAACAAGGTTATCGATATCTGGGCGGCGTGCGACTATAAGCTGACCGAGGAGATGATGAAAGGCATTTCCAAGATTGACCACGGTTATATGAACTCCGTGTTCATGATGGCGGATTCCGGCGCGCGCGGTTCCAAGGCGCAAATGAAACAGCTGGCTGGTATGCGCGGTTTGATGGCAAAACCGAACGGCGCGATTATTGAGCAACCGATTATCTCAAACTTTAAAGAAGGCCTGACGGTGTCCGAGTACTTCAGCTCGACGCACGGTGCGCGCAAAGGTTTGTCCGATACGGCGCTGAAGACCGCGAATTCCGGTTACCTGACCCGCCGTCTGGTTGACGTGGCGCAAGACGTCGTCATTACCGAAACCAACTGCGGCACCGAACGCGGCATTATCGTCCGTCCGGTCGTTGACGGCGGCAACGTTATCGCCTCCATCGGCGAGCGCATCCTCGGCCGTACGGCGCAGGAAGATATCCTCAATCCGGAAAACGGCGAAGTTCTGGTTCCGAAAGGCAAGCTGATTGACGAAAACGATGTTGATAAGGTTGAAAAAGCCGGCGTCGAACAGGTCAAAATCCGTTCGGTACTGACATGCGAAAGCGAACACGGCGTCTGCGCGGCCTGCTACGGGCGCGATCTGGCGCGCGGCACACCGGTCAATGTCGGTGAAGCTGTCGGCGTTATCGCGGCGCAGTCCATCGGCGAGCCGGGTACGCAGCTGACGATGAGAACGTTCCACATCGGTGGCGCGGCTTCCGCATCGGCCGAACAGTCGAACATTGAAGTTCCGTTTGCCGGTATTCTGCAGCTTGACAACGCCCGCACGGTGGTTAACGCCGAAGGCAGCGCGATTGTCCTGTCCCGCAACTGCGACGTTGTCATTACCGACGCGCAGGGACGCGAGAAATCCCGCCACAAGGTTCCGTACGGCACCAAGATTCTGGTCAAGGTCGGTTCCGAAGTCGAGAAAGGGCAGAAGGTTGCCGAGTGGGATCCGTTTATGACCCCGGTTATTTCCGAAAAGGGCGGCCATGCCGAACTGGTAGATTTGATTTCCGGCGTATCGGTTAAGGAATCACAGGACGAAACCACGGGTATCGTTTCCAAGGTCGTTACCGACTGGCGCGGCGGCGCGAGCGCGCATGCCAACCTCAAGCCGTCGGTGGTGCTGAAAGACGCGAAAGGCAACCCGGTTACGCTCGACAACGGGCACGAAGTCCGCTACTACCTGCCGGTTGACGCGGTTCTGGCGGTCGATAACGGCGACGAAATCAAACCGGGCGACATTATCGCGCGTATTCCGAGAGAGAGCCTGAAGTCAAAAGACATTACCGGCGGTCTGCCGCGCGTGGCCGAGCTGTTTGAAGCCCGCCGCCCGAAAGACCCGGCGATTATCTCCGACGTTGACGGCGTGGTCGAATTCGGCAAGGACTACAAGGCGAAACAGCGCATTGTGGTTCGCACCGACGACGACAAGGAATACGAATACCTGATTCCGAAGGGCAAACGCCTGGCGGTTCAGGACGGCGACATGGTCAAGAAGGGCGATATGCTGGTTGAAGGTACGCTCGCTCCGCACGATATTCTGCGCGTTCTGGGCGTCGAAAAGCTGGCCGAATACCTGGTTAAGGAAGTTCAGGACGTTTACCGCGCCCAAGGTGTTAAGATCAGCGACAAGCATATCGAAGTCATCGTTTCGCAGATGCTGCGCAAGGTCGAAGTTACCGCTCCGGGCGATACGACCTTCCTCGTAGGCGAACAGGTTGACGCCGACGAGTTTGAAGCCATAAACGCCAAGACCGAGAAAGAAGGCGGCCGTCCGGCAGAAGCGACACCGGTTCTGTTGGGTATCACCAAGGCAAGCCTGCAGACGAAGTCGTTTATTTCGGCGGCATCGTTCCAGGAGACGACCCGCGTTCTGACCGAAGCTGCGGTCGAAGGCAAGGTTGACCACCTGAGCGGCCTTAAGGAAAACGTTATCGTCGGGCGTCTGGTTCCGGCCGGAACGGGCAGCGTGCTGCGCTCGCTCAGAAAGGTTGCGGCGCAGAATGACCGCGAGATTGAGCTGATGAAAGCCGAAGAGGCTCAGGCGGCTCTGGAACATCAGGAAGCCGAAGAAGCCGAAACCCCGGCTCCGGAGGCGACCCCGGCAGAATAAACAAGCGGCAGGTTGCAGGCTTGGGGAAAAGGGGAGCGTTTTGCGGCGCTCTCCTTTTTGTTTGTCTGAGCGTGGCGGGGCGCGGGGCAAGGCAGTGTTGGGGGAGGAGCAAAGGGCAACGGAATAGGGAGATTTCTGCGTTCTGTTATTTTTTTGCCGTTGTGTCGGGGAAAAAAATTGTTGCATCAGGCTGAAAAATATGATAAAATGCTGTTTGTAAATATAAGGGTATGTCTATTATTAGGAAGTTTTTCATGATTTGTTTTTTCGGGGTTTTTCTTCGTGACAGGTTATGCAAAATTTTTTGTAACGGGATGTTCCTTATTTTACAAAAAATGTTTAACTTTGAAGTGGTATCGCATGGTGCCGTTTTGCGAAGGAGTAGGGAAAGGCCCGAACCTCGTTAAAAAAAGAAAAATTATGGAAAAATTTTTTTCTGTTTCAAGGAAAGTTCTGGGCGGCTTATTTGTGTTTTTAGCCATTGCCTCCATTGTTTCAGGTGCCGTTTACAGTACCGGCGCACTGGTTGTGAAGCTGCTCATAGCAGAATTGCTGTATGCCGGGCTGTGTTTCCTGTTTCTGTTTCTGGCAGAAAGGACATGGGACAGCTGCGACAGTTTTGTTGAGCGCCTGGGGATGGGTGCACTGTCTGTGGGTGTGTTCGGCGTTGTTGTCGGATTTCCGGCCTATCTGTTCGGAGCGGATTTATGGACAGGGATTGGCGCTTTGCTTGCCGTAGCCGGTCTGGGGCTGGGACTTATCATTATTGCGGGGCTCATGATAAGCCTCGTTATCTGCGGATAAAAAGAAGTAACGGGATACAAGAGGATGCTCTTGCATCCCGTTATTTTTTTACGGCTATGCCGGTTTAGGGGGCGGGCTGGGATGAGCTGAGCAAGCGGGGCGGTAAGCGTAATAGTAAGCGGGACGGCAGGCGGGGCAGTAAGCGGGGCGCATACATACAAAATTATCAACATATTGCGGAAAAAAAGCAAAAAGGCTGGAATTTACGGCAAGGTGTGTTACATACTAACCAGTATGTGTGTTTTTATGCAATGATTATTTGGAGGGCTTATGTCTTTGGGGTGCAGAACGTTTTGGAGAAGTAAAATTTGGGCGGCGGCGATGATGCTTGCGCCGGTCATGGTGCTGTCGGGGTGCGACGACAAGGCGGCGGGAGAACAGCAGGCAGGCGCGGGCACTGCCGTCGACGTGGTGCAGGTAATGCCGCAGAATGTGCCGCTGACGTTTGAATTTGCGGCGCGGGCGCAGGGTTCCAAAGAGACGGAAGTGCGGGCGCGCGTCGGGGGCATTCTGCTTAAGCGCAATTATGTCGAAGGCGCGGAAGTCAGCGAGGGGCAGGTGCTGTTTGAGATTGACCCGGACACCTACCGGGTGGCGCTGAACCAGGCCAAGGCCAAGCTGGCGCAGACCGAGGCAGAGCTTAAAAATGCCGAGACGCAGCTGGCGCGTACCGAAAAGCTGTTCAAGCAGGGGTATGCGAGCGAGAAGTCGCGCGACGACGCGGTTGCCAACGCAGACTCGCTGAAGGCGGCGCTGCAGTCGGCACAGGCGGCGGTGGACGCGGCGCAGCTTAACCTTGACTATACGCAGGTCAAAGCGCCCATCAGCGGGCTGACGAGCATGGAAGTCCAGTCGGAGGGGAGTTTGATTTCCACTTCCGGCGAGGGCGGGCTCCTGACGCACATTACGCAGCTTAATCCGATTTACGTGATGTTTTCGATGTCGGAAACGGAAATGATGAAGATGGCGGAAATGATTGAAAAAGGCTATCTGGCGCAGCCGCAGCGCAAAGACCAGATAAAGGCGAAGCTTAATGCCGGCGACGGGTGGCAGTATCCGCAGGCCGGAGACATTGACTTCGTTAACCCGACGGTCGACCAGGAAACGGGGACGATTAAGCTGCGCGCGGTGTTTGACAATCCGAAAGGGCGGATACGCCCGGGACAGTTTCTGCGCCTGAGCGTGGAGGGCGTTGTGCGCGCCGATGCGCTGGTTGTTCCGCAGACGGCGGTAATGCAGGGAGCGAACGGCTCTTATGTTTATCGCATCAACGCGCAGGATAAAATTGAAGCAGCGCCGATTACGACCGGTTTTGCGACCAAAGACGGCGGCTGGATTGTAGACACGGGGCTGAACCCGGGCGACAGGGTGGTTGTCAGCGGACTGCTGAAACTGCGGCCGGGGATGGCCGCGGCGCCGCAGATTATGAATGCAACGAGTGCAGCGGAGAATAATCCGGCGGTTAAGGGATATGCACGTGCGGCCGGTGAAACGGGCACGGTATCTGATGGTGCAGGCGCGGTAAATGCGGCTGAGAGCACGGGAGCCGGGGCTGCGGGAGAAACGGGCATGGGAGCCGGGGCGACAACCGACGGTGCGGCGGCCGGTTCGGCTGGTGAAAAGGGGGCGTCCGGTGCGGCGGCCGGTGAAAAGGGGGCGGCCGGTGAAAACGGGGCGGCCGGTTCGGCTGCTGACAATGCGACGGCCGGTGAAAAGGGTGCTGCCGGTGAAACGGGCACGGGAGCCGGGGCGACAACCGACGGTGCGGCGGCCAGTGGTGCTGCGGTTAAAGAATAAACGGGAGCGGGAAGATGTTTTCAAAGTTTTTTATCGAAAGGCCGATTTTTGCGACCGTGATTTCGCTGATTATCGTGCTGGCGGGGCTGGTTTCAATGAAAGTTCTGCCGGTGGAGCAGTATCCGAACATCGTGCCGACGGAAATTCAGGTTACGGCGACTTATCCGGGGGCGACGGCGGAAGTGCTGGCGGACACGGTAGCGGCGCCGCTGGAGCAGGAAATCAACGGCGTCAAGAACATGATTTACATGTATTCCAACGCGACGTCGTCGGGGTATCTGACACTCGGCGTGGTGTTTGACATCGGAACCGACCCGGACCAGGCGACGATTGACGTCAACAACAAGGTACAGATGGCAACGTCCAAGCTGCCGGCGGAAGTTACCAAGCAGGGCGTTACGGTGGAGCAGAAATCAAATTCCATTTTGCAGGTTATCACGATGCGTTCGACGTCGGACCTGTATGATACGGTGTATGTTTCCAACTATGCGCTGCTGAACGTGCTGGACGAAATCCGGCGCATCAAGGGCGTGGGCAGCGCGTCGCTGTTTGCGTCGCAGGACTATTCGATGCGCATCTGGCTGTCGCCCGACAAACTGGCGGAATATAACCTGACGCCGCAGGACGTGATTGCGGCGGTGCAGGAACAGAACTCGCAGTTTGCGGCGGGGCAGTTCGGGCAGGAGCCGATGACGGAATCGCAGCCCTATACCTATTCGGTCAATACCAAGGGGCGGCTGGTTGACGAGAAAGAATTCGGCAATATCATCCTCAAGAGCAACGATATCGGCGGAATGCTGCGGCTCAAGGACGTGGCTCGGATTGAACTCGGGGCGCAGGACTACAGCGTAACCTCCACCTTTAACGGCGAGCCGGCGGTGGCGTTTGCGGTTTATCTGCAGCCGGGGGCGAACGCACTGGAAACGGCGGATTTGGTCAAGAAGAAAATGGCGGAATTGTCCAAGGGCTTTCCGCAGGGGATTACCTACGAAATCCCGTACGATACGACACTGTTCGTGAACGTGTCGATTGAAGAAGTTATCCATACGTTTTTTGAAGCGGTGCTGCTGGTTATTGCGGTCGTGTACCTGTTTTTGCAGAATATGCGGGCGACGCTGATTCCGATTTTGGCGGTGCCGGTGTCGATTATCGGCGCGTTTGCCGGAATGTATCTGCTGGGCTTTTCGATTAACCTTTTGACGCTGTTCGGGCTGATTTTGGCAATCGGTATCGTGGTTGACGACGCGATTATCGTGCTGGAAAATGTCGAGCGCCTTATGGACGAAGAAGGGCTGTCGCCGAAAGAGGCGGCGATTAAGGCGATGCAGGAAGTGTCGGGGCCGGTGGTCGCGGTGGCGCTGGTGCTGTCGGCGGTATTTCTGCCGATTGCGTTTCTGGGCGGCATGACCGGGGTTATGTACAAGCAGTTTTCGGTAACGATTGCGGTATCGGTGCTGATTTCCGCACTGGTGGCTTTGACGCTGACGCCGGCATTGTGCGCGCTGATTATCAAGAAGAAAAAGAGCGGGCAGGAACCGGCGGCGTTCTTTAGGTGGTTTAACGCCTTTTTTGACAAGGCGACGAGCTGGTATCTGGCGGGAGTGCATTACTTTTTGGCGCACCGGCGGCGGGCGGTTGCCGGGTTTGCGGCGGTACTGTTCGGCATTGCGGCGCTGTTTAAAATCGTGCCGACGGGGCTGGTGCCGACGGAAGATTTGGGGAATTTGCTGATGGCGTATTCCCTGCCGGAGGCGTCGTCTTTGCCGCGCACCGAAAAGTTTACCGAAAAAGTCGGCGCGGCGGTGCGAAAAGACCCGAACGTGCAGGATTTTCTGACGATTAACGGCTACAATATGCTTTCTTCCAGCCAGAACACTTATTCGGGCATCAGCTTTGTTACGCTCAAAGACTGGAGCCTGCGGCAAGGCGCAGGGCAGTCGGCAGCGGAGCTGGCGCTTAAGTATTCGGGCATCGGCATGAGCCAGGACGAGGGCATCGCCTATGCGTTCAGCATGCCGCCGATTATGGGCATGAGCACGACCGGCGGGTTTGAGGGTTATATCCAGAACAAGACAGGCAAGACTTCGGCGGAGCTGATGGCGAAAACGCAGGAATTTGCCGACGCGGCGAACAAACGCCCGGAACTGGCGAACGTCAAGACGACGTTTTCGGTCAGCACGCCGCAATATCGTATCGACCTTGACCGCGAGAAGGCGAAAATGCTTAACGTGCCGATTGACAACATCTATGCGGTGATGCAGTCCACGTTCGGGAGCCTGTATGTCAACGACTTTACCTATATGGGCAGAAACTTCCGCGTTACGCTGCAGTCGGAAGACAAATTCCGCCGTACGCCGGACGACCTGCGCTATGTGTACGTCAAGTCGGGAACCGGGGCACTGGTGCCGCTGGCGACGCTGATTAAGGTAGAGCGCGTTACGGGGCCGGAGCTGGTCAACCGTTTCAACATCTTTCCGGCGGCGAAGATAATGGGCGACGCGGCGGCGGGATATTCTTCCGGACAAGCGATTGCGGCGATGGAAGAAGTCGCGGCGGAAGTGCTGGGCAGCGATTATGCTTTGGCGTGGATCGGTTCGGCGTATCAGGAAAAACAGGCGGGCGGAACGTCGACGCAGGCGTTTGTGTTCGGGCTGATTATGATTTTCCTCATTTTGTCGGCGCAGTACGAGAAATGGTCGCTGCCGATTGTGGTTATCCTCTCGGTGCCGTTTGCGGTGCTCGGGGCGTTGCTGGCGGTGTGGATGCGCGGGATTGAAAACGACCTCTATTTTCAGGTCGGGTTGGTAACGCTTATCGGGTTGGCGGCGAAAAACGCAATTTTGATTGTCGAATTTGCGGTGATGAAAGTGCAGGAAGGGCTTTCGTATGCCGAGGCGGCAGTTGAGGCGGCGAAGCTCCGGTTCCGCCCGATTGTGATGACGTCGCTGGCGTTTACGTTCGGCGTGCTGCCGCTGGCGGTATCCGCCGGAGCGGGCGCGGCGAGCCGGCATGCTATCGGTACGGGCATGATTGGCGGCATGATTTTGTCGACGTTCGTGGCGACGCTGTTTGTGCCGATGATGTTTGCGATTATCGGCGAAACGTTTGACGAGGAAAACATCAGGCTGCGCAAAATCAACGAACGCGCGGAAAAACTCGGGCGGCCAAAGCTCAAACGTGCGCAGAGATGAGCGTCGGTGTAACAGGGACGTTCGGTGTAACATGGGCGTTCGGTGTCATCGGTGCGTTCGGTGTAATCGGGGCGTTCGATGTAACAGGTGCGTTTGGTGTCATCGGTGCGTTCGGTGTAATCGGTGCGTTCGGTGTAATCGGTGCGTTCGATGTCATCGGTGCGTTGGAAAAAGTCCGCTGAATGGCGGGCTTTTTTGTGCGCGTTGGTGAGGCGTGATGAGGGGAGGGAATGGGTGCTGAGGGGAAAAGGCGGCAGTGTGCAGGGGCGGCGGTGCGGGGATGGCAATGGCGTCCGGGGCGAGAGAGACGGGGTGAAAAAAATGTTGCATTAATGCTAAAAATGTGGTATATTTAAGTTGTTAATATAAGAATGTGTTTATTATTGGGAAGTTTTCATAATTTTTTCGGGGGGGGCTTCGGAACGGGTTATGCGAATTTTTTTGTAATGCACATTTCTTTTTTGCAAAAAATGTATGTTTAACTTGAAAACAACAGCTTTTACGGCGTTGTTTTACGAAGGACTAGGCAAACAGGGCCAAACCTCGTTAAAAAAACGACAAAACTATGAAAAAATTTAACGTAAAAAAACTTTTTTCTGTAGCAGGCATGTGTTTACACATTTTCTGGGGTATAGTTTTTACGGCGTTTGCCGCTTGTTTCTATATGTTCAGGGGATACGATGCAGATATAATGGATATATTGTTCCTTGTGGCAATAGTGGAAGCTATGATGTCTTATCTCTTGTGGTTTTCGCTGCGAGAAGCGCTGATGTCAGAATTTACAGAATTAAGGTTGTTAATGCTTGCATTGAGCACTATAAGCTTCGGAATGCTTTTCGGAGTTCCGGGGTGCTTTGTGCATTCGGTAAATCTTGATCCGGTTTGGTATGGCAGCTTAGGCTTAACATTCATTCTCATAATAGCGGGAGTGATTGATGCCATACGCCATATTAGACGAGAAGAGAGATACTAGCAAATCAGAAAAATAACGGGAATGCGGGGGAAACCCTGCTTCCCGTTATTTTTATTATGTGCGGCGGAGGAAGTGCCGGCAGTGTATTGTCCTTTCGCTTGACAAGGGAGCGATTTTGGGATATACTTTCTCTTATATGGTATGTTTGCCGGAGGGAACTATTATGGCAAAAGATATTAAAAAAGATTTGGCAGCGGCGCGGCTGGATGCCGAAAACAGAATGCGCGAGGTGGATTTTCAGGTGGATACGCTGAGCAACGAAACGACAACAGGCGCGTATTTTCTATCGGGGGACAATACACTTACGATTAATTATGTTGAGGGCGAAGACAGCTTTAATTCGTGGAGCGGCAGTATGGCGGTTCTGATGCATGAGCAGAAACATCGGGACAATGAGGCGCAGGGAATGTATGCCTATGCAATTTCACCGGAACAGGCGTACAAAATCAATATGCATGATGAGATTTCCGCTAATATGGCATCGCTGGTTTATTTACGCGACAAGTATTTGAAAACCGGAGATATTTCTGTTTTTGAAGAAGACGGTTCGCGTTTCCGCTTTTATGCCGATGCCATCAAAAAAGGGGAGATAAACCCGTTTAGTAACAAAAAGGAAGATTTTGACAAAGAAATGGCGCTGATTGCCAACGGAACGCGGGATATGTGGGTGAGGAATTTTTCCGGCACTTATGTTGAGCAGAATGCCGGTTATGCCAAGTCTTACGGCGAGAAGGACAGCAAGCACGCCGCCTATTATGACCAGAATTACGAGCGGGCGCGGAAAATCGCCTATACCATCGGCGGAGTGGATTTTACCCAATATATGGACAAGGACGTGGAAATTCCCGATGCGGGCAAACGCAGGATAATGGGGAGTAAAAAGCTGGCGGAGGAGCTGGGTTTGCCGAAGTATGACGGCAAAATGAGCCTGCTCCAATATCAGAACCTGCTGCAGCATGCGCTGGCGGTGCAAGACCCCGCGTGCGGGGTAAAATGCAGAGATGCCTCACCTTTTGATGAGGGGACGCGCGGGCAGTGGAATGCGGAAATGGCGGCTTTTGCATATCTGACCGACAAGAAACTGACAAGCTATCAGCAAGAGGATTATCAAGCCGCGCTTGACAATGCGGCGAAAAACGACAAGGCGCTGATTGACGGGCTGGTCAACCAGGTGGCGCAGGAATATGCGGGACGGGGCGAAAAGCTGCCGGAAGGCGACGACAAGGCTTACAACAAGGCGGTTGACGAATTATATACCGCGCATGTTGATATTGATGCGACGAATTTTAAATATAAAGGCGATATCAATTTTCGGCAGGCATTTAACCCGAAAGACGACCTGCCGTTGAAGGAGCTGCCGAAAGAGGCGGCAGAACTTCAGCAAAAAGTTGAGGATATGGGGTGGTGGAAACGCGGTGTGAAGCAATATACCCATTTCTTTGGCGAAACGAAGGAAATGAACGGGTTGGACAAGCTGCCGGCGGTGGTTCGCTATCCGGCGGAGGCGTTGGGTGTGTATGTCGGCGTGCCGGTTATTGCCGGAATAAAAAAATGCGGCGAATGGGGGAGCGATGCCGTTGACGCCGTTAAGGGGTGGTTCGGCAATGATGCTGACAAGAATAAGGGCGAGAACAAGCCGGTGCGTCCGGTGGACAAAGACAAAAAACCGGAATACCGCGAATGGAGCCCGAAAGAGCGCGTTTCCGACGTGCAGAAAAAAGAGGTGCTCAACCTGATGGCGGACGTTATCCGCAAGCCGGACGGCCGCGGCGAACCTGACGAAGTTATGGCGAAAAAAGGGAGACAGGCCGGGCAGACGGGAGCGGAACAGAAACAGGCTGAACGGGACGCGCTCAAGGGCGATATGCAGAAGGCGGCGCAGGACAAGGCGCGCATGATGCAGGTCATTGAGGGGATGAACCGGATTAACGGCGCACGGAATGCAATGGATGCCGGCGGAACGGTCAATGCGTTGTATGACAAGTTTGGCGACAACGCTTATGAACTGCTGGCAAAGGCTGTCAACGAGCCGTATAACTTTGCACAGAGCGTCGGCGATACTTCCATCAAAACCTCGCGTGCGGCGGTTCTGGCGCTGTGCAATGCCGACGAGGCGCAGAAGAACGCCATGGTACAGGCTGTGCTGAAGGCCAGAGGACGGTAGAGGACTTTCTTTGAGCTGAGTCGGGCGCATACAGTACTATGATGGCGGCGTGTGCGCAGAGTTAGAGGCTAGAGGAAGACAGCGCGGAAGGCCGGCACGCAGAAAAAGAAAAGCCCGCAGGAAAGGCGGGCTTTTTATGTGCAACTTATTTATGTGCCGTTCAGGCGAAATATTCGCGCAGGTAGGCCGGGAGGTCGGCGGTGGCGATACGGATTTGTTCCATTGTATCGCGGTCGCGCAGAGTTACGGTTTCCGGCTGCTGCTCAATGGTTTCGAAGTCCACGGTCAGGCACAGCGGGGTGCCGACTTCGTCATGACGGCGGTAAGCTTTGCCGATGTTGCCGGTGTTTTCCAATGCGACGCGGCCGATGCCGAGCTTCATCAGCTTTTGCTTCAGCTCGTGGCATTTGGCCATAATCTCGGGGCTGTTTTTCTTGAGCGGAACAATCGCAATCTTTATCGGCGCGAGGTGTTTCTTTAACTTCAGCACGATGCGGGAGTTGCCTTCACCCAAGTCTTCCTCGGTGTAGGCTTCGGTCAGAATCGCCAGTACGGCGCGGTCGACGCCCATGGACGGCTCAATCACGAACGGGACAATCCACTTGTTATTTTCTTCGTCGCGGACGCAGAGTTTGGTCGTGGATTCCGGGTTTTCGTGGCAGTGCGCCTCCAACCCGAATTCGTCCTGGCATTTGGTGTGGTTGCCGAGGTCATAGTCGCGGCGGTTGGCGACGCCTTCCAGCTCGTCATAGCCCCACGGGAAGCGGTATTCGATATCCGAGCAGGCTTTGGCGTAGTGCGCGAGTTCATCGGGCTGTTGGTCATAAACGCGGAAGCGGTCGGAGGTTACGCCCTGTTCTTTCCACCAGTCAATGCGCGCCTGTTTCCAGTATTCGTGCCACTTTTCATCCTCGCCGGGTTTGACGAAAAATTCCAGTTCCGCCTGTTCAAACTCGCGCACGCGGAAGATGAAGTTCTTGGGGGTGATTTCGTTGCGGAACGACTTGCCGATCTGGGCGATGCCGAACGGCAGCTTGCGCGACGTGGAATCGACGACGTTCTTAAACTGGGTGAAAATCGCCTGCGCGGTTTCGGGGCGCAGGTAGGCGATGTTGTCCTCGTCGACGACGGGGCCGACGGTGGTTTTGAACATCAGGTTGAACGGGCGCGGTTCGGTCAAATCCGTCGAGCCGCAGTTCGGGCATTTGCCGTCGGTCAGGTGGTCGGCGCGGAAACGGCCTTTGCACTTGCGGCAATCGACCATCGGGTCGGAGAACGTGTCTTCGTGTCCGGAATAGTGCAGCACCTTGCGGTTGGTCAGAATCGCGGCGTCCAGGCCTTCAACGTCGTCACGCTCATAAACCATTGCACGCCACCATGCGGCCTTGATGTTGTTTTTGAGCTCGACGCCGAGCGGGCCGTAATCGTATACGCCCTGCAGGCCGCCGTATATGTCTGAATTCTGAAAAATAAAACCTCTTCTTTTGCACAGGGAAACCAACTGTTCCATCTGGGTCGCTGCCATTTTTTACCTCACCTGGGATAGATTTGTTATAAACTGGGGGGAGTTTAATACATTTGATTTTAAATTGCAAGGGAAAACGGGGGACTGGATGAAAGGGAGGATGGCGGCAGGGAACGGGGAAACGTTACGGATACAACGGAATAGTGCGGTTGGACACTAAAGAGTTTAACGTAACACCAGAGAAGCATTATGCAGGAAAAAAACGGATATGGTACACGAGATAAAAAAGGAATAGAACGATGAGGCAGGGAAGGGTGCGGATGTATAAAAAAAAGAGTCCTACAGGACTCTTTTTTTAATCTTCAAAACTTTCAACATTGTTAATCAGAGAAAAATCTGCGATGGGATATATTTTCTCTGTTTTCGCATCAATGAAATACTTATCAACAACATAACCATCTAATACATGGGGTTGATTGTTAATGTTAATAAAGCCAATTGCTGCGAAACAACTCTTGCTTCCGAGGGAGTACTTGGACTCTACTAAACGGAAAAAATACTCTTTGTTCTGATTCATGATCATACAAATTTACAAAATTATAAAATTTTGTCTATAGTAGCATGGCATTTGAGATTTGTCAATGGTTATCTTGTTGAAAAATTTTCCAGAGATTGTATCGTATGTATTATTTTTAATTCGTTTACAGATACTTTAGATATAAGTTTTTTCCCGTTATCCAATTCAGCTTTCCATGAGATTTCTTTCTGCATTAAAGGGGATGAAGTAATATCATTTCTGTCGGCGTAGAATTTTATTTTGTTTAGGTTATTGGCTGCGTATCCGGAGGCGGAAGCTCCAGATTTTTTCTGTAGGGCTTGCGAGCCTACGTTCAGTTTGTCGCAAGTGGTATAAAACAGGTGTTGAGGGGGAACAGGGGTTATGTTCATGTCTATCAGGTATTTATACATAAAGTCAACCATAACTGCTTTGGTTTCGGATATATAGCCTTTTCTTTGATAATCAGGGTGAATAAATTGTCCCGAGTGTCCGATTTGGGCGATATTATTGTCGTTTATTATTTTGGTTGAAATTGTTGTTGCCCCTATTAGGGGATTGGATTTTTTGTCTTTTATGCCAAGCCAAAAACCGTAACGGGGAGAGGCCGATTGTCTTTTCAGAGCTTCTTTTATAAAGTTTAAGGCAGATTTTTTAAAATCTGGTTTTAGTAAGGAAAAGTTTATATGCCAGTATTGTTCAGGGATTATGTTTTGGGGGATTAAGGAGGAAATATTTTGTTTATGAGGGGCTTCTTTGAGTATGTTTTCAGCCAGTAATTTTATCTTATTTTTATATTGCAGAAGATCCTCTTTTCCGCATTCTTTAAAATTTTGTGAAGTTAAATCAGTTCTCAGTAAAATATTAACAGTGTCATTCCATGCCATATCTTTGGCGATATCGGCAAGAGTATTTACATCTGTAAGGTTTAATTCTGTAAATTGTAAGCGCCGGGTTTCTATAATCATGTCATCTCTCCTTTTCCGGCAGGCCGTAGAAACATGTTTTCCTTTTGCTGTAAGCTGCCCACATGCGATCGCCGTAACAATAATGCCACCATTCGTTGGGGTAGTTTATGAAACCGGCTTTTTCCATGCACATTTTCAAAATTTCGCGGTTTTTGCGCTGGGTCAGCAGAATTTTTTTGCTGGAGGTTTTGATTTCCGGCGAAAGGGCACTGTAACCGGTGCCCATATCGTATTCCGTACCGTCCGAGCGGCAGAGGGTTACGTCTACGGCGCCGCCTGTCTGGTGTCCGCCAAATCCGGTTCGCGGGTCGGCAACTTGACTTTTGGTTAGGCGCTCCAGCTCTGGCGTGGACATATTCGGATGTTCCCGGCGATTTTGCCCGAGCTTTTGCGCCCAGCGGTACTCCTGCTCTTTCATTGAGCGGAAGGCGGAACAGATTTTCAGGAAGTAATTCTCCGGCAGAAGTGTTTGGGCTTTTTTTAACCGCGCGTAAACGCTTTGGCGGAGATATACGTTGGGTTGAGCCTGTAAACTTTCGGACAGAAACAGTGCGGCGTCCTCTTTTATATCAACCAGCGGTTCGTTGTTTTCTTTGATTTCGATTTTGTTTATCGCGGAAGCCGGCAGCGTTTCGCGCAGGCGCATTGTCCAGAGTAGTTTTTTTATTTTGTCTTTGAGGAAAACAGCTGCCATTTTTTTACCTCACCTGGGATATAATATTAATTAAAAACTAACTTCTTTTATATAATAATGGATTTGAATTGCAAGGATTAATTGAGGTAAAGATGAAAAATACGATTGTCGCGCTGGTATATGACTTTGACGAAACGCTCTCCACGACCTATATGCAGGATTACGTGCTGATTCCGGAGCTCGGGATGAGCCCGAAGACGTTTTGGAAAAAGGCCAACCAGTGGTCGGTCGACAACTGCGCCGACCAGATTACGGGCAGCATGTACTATTTTATGAAGACCGCCAAAGAAAAAGGCGTTAAGCTGACGCGTGAGAATTTTGCCTATTGCGGGACGCTGGTCAAGTACTACAAAGGCGTGGAGGGGTGGTTTGAACGCATCAACGCCTACGGGGAAAAGCTGGGGCTGAAAATCGAGCATTACATCATCTCGTCGGGGTATGAGGAAATTTTGTGTGGTGCGTCCATCTGTAAATACTTTACCGACGTGTACGGCTGCAGCTTTGCGTTTGGGGAGGACGGGACGCCGGTATGGCCGGCGCGCGTGGTCAACTATTCGACCAAGGTGCAGTACCTGTCCAAAATCAACAAGGGGCTGGGCAAGCTCGACGACAAGCTGGTCAACGAATTTATGGAAGACAGCAAGCGGCGGGTGCCGTTTCCGCGCATTATTTATTTCGGCGACGGCATGACCGACATTCCGTCGATGAAGCTGGTCAAAGACCGCGGCGGCAACGCAATTGCGGTTTATAAGCCCAAAAGCGCGCATAAGGAAAAGGCCATCAAGCTTCTGAAAGACGACCGCGTGAACTTTGCGCTGCCGGCAGACTATTCCGATGGCACGGCGATTGACACGGTGGTCAAGACCATACTCGACAAACTGGCGACCGAACGCAATCTGGATGTTCTCAAAAAGAAAGAAGAAGAAAAGAAAAAGTGCGCGGCCTGCGCGTAGGAGCGGGATGAAGAGGACTGCCGCAGCGCAGCAAGGTGCGCGGCCTGTGCGTAGGAGCGGGCGCAGGGCAAAGAGAATGTTTATTTTTTGCTTGCCAAGCAATGAAACCTGTGGTAGACTGTATTCCTGCAAAATAGGTTTATGTTTATTATTCGGATGTTTCCACGGTTTTGGCTTTTTCAGGTTTTCGGCTTACGGAGATTTTGAAACGGATTGTGCGGATTTTTCCGGAGCGTAAACATAACTTATTGGGCAAACCAATGTTAAACCTTTAAAAATAAAAAGATTATGGAAACAAAAATCGTGAAATTTGTGTCAAATTTCTGTGCAACAGTTTTGGCAGCAGTGGTGATTGTCCTGACGGCGAAAGCATTTGTCAGCGTTATGTATGCATTTGCGGCAAGCCCCCGGGATGCCGGAGAACTTTATGAAACGGCTTTCGGTGCATGGTGCGGAAACTGGCTGGTTACGGTTATTGCCATTGCAGCGCTTGCGGCGTTTACGACCCGGAAAGATTTGAAGGCACGAATTGTCAGTTACGGAGGAATCCTCGGCATGCTGGCTTCGGTCTTTTTCGGCTGCGTAATTATTGCGGCGGCACTGTATGACGGCGCGTATTTCAAAGCGCTGGGGCTGGCGTGGTTTTCCTGTCTGGTCTGGTTTGCGTTTTTGATTGTTACCGGCAGCTGCGTAAGGTATATCCGTTACGGCGATACGCCGGATACCGCGGATACTGCAGCCGGAGCGGCATAAAAATTGAGGCAAATTGATGATGAAGCGCTGATTCTGCGGGGGGAAACCCTGCGGAACCGGCGCTTTTTTGCGTTTTGATGTCCGTTTTGGGGAAGGCGGTGCCGGCGGGAAGAGCAGGGGATTGAAGAAAGGGGGGGGAGGAGCGGGTGTTTGAGGAGCGGGTGTTTGAGGAGATGGTGTTTGAGGAGATGGTGTTTGAAGGGCAGGTGTTTTTTATTGGACATTTGGCGAAAGCCGGTGTATAGAGGGGGAAAACCGGCGGAAGAATAAAGCCGGGCGCGGCATGGCGGCAGGCTGAGTGTACGGTATCGGCAGGGTACGGGCGGCGGCAATGGCTGCTGAGTGCGGCATGGCGGCAGAGAGAGGTTTTAATGGCGAAAGACGATGAATATTATATGAGGCTGGCGTTGAAAGAGGCGCAGCGGGCGTATGCCGAAGACGAAGTTCCGGTCGGGGCGGTGCTGGCGGCGGCGGACGGGAGCGTTTTGGCGGCAACGCATAACACTTCCGAACACGGGCTGCACGCGCTGGCGCACGCGGAGACGGTGGCGATGAGCATCGGGGCGATTTCGCTGGAGCAGAAAAGGCTTTGGGACTGCACGCTTTACGTAACGCTGGAGCCGTGTACGATGTGCGCGGCGGCGCTGTCGATGATGCGGATTAAGCGGCTGGTGTACGGTGCGGCAAATCCGAAAGGCGGCGCGGTGGAAAACGGCGTAAAGTTTTTTGAGTCGGCGGCGTGCAACCACCGGCCGGAGATTGCGGCGGGCGTTCTGGCAGACGAATGCGGCGCTCTGCTGACGGCATTTTTTCAGGAAAAAAGGAAGAAGGACGGCACTGGGGCAAAAAAATGTTGCAATTTGTCCGGCAAGATGTAAACTGATATCCATACAAATATGTTTATGTCTATTATTGACCGGGGAAACGTTCCGACGGCCGCTTTTGCGGAGAGGCGGAAAAGTTTCGGCTTTTGGCGTATGCTAAGCGTACGGCGATAAAAGGCACAGGCATGGCATTGTATCATTAACCTAATTTATTTACCCTTTAAAATTTTTTTCGTTATGGGAAATTTTAGTGAAAGTACGCTTCTTGCAAGCGGGATGTCAGCAGTGGACTTTTTTGCCAACAAAGGCAATCAGGAAAGCGTTCTGGAGGAAATCTCCGTTTTCGGCGATGCGGAGCTGAAGGCTGCCTTTGTGCGGCTGTTTAATCCGCCGGCGGCCGCCGATCCTTATCTGACGGGCAGCGCGGCGATTACCGAAAGCGAAATCGCCCAGATGCAGGCGGCGCCGGACAACGACGTGCAGCAGGAAATTGTCCGCCATTCCTCCGGGGAGGCGGTACGTTGCCTTATTGCGCGGTTCCGGCTTTCTCTGGCGGGCGAACGGGCGCTGTTGCAGCGTAAGGACAAGAGCCTGCTGGAATTTTATTTCAGCCGTTATGCCTTGTATGAAGACGCTCAGGAGCTTTTAGTGCGCACCGCGGCCAAAAAGCAGGAACGGTATGAGATTTTGCTGGCGTATATCGCACGGCACCAGCTTTGTGCGGAAGCGCTGGCCGAAGCCGTGCGGCGCAGGTTGCAAACCATACTGGAGGCGTATCTGAAACGCTATCCTCTGGGCAGCAGAGTTTTGTTCTTTTTGGGGCTTGGCAGTTCAACGGCGGAAGACAGAAAGAAAATTGACTTTCTGCTGCCGCTTCTGCACCGGCCGCAGGACAAGCTGATGCTGGCTTTGGAAATCCGCGAGCACTTCCGGCTGGCGAAACTCAAAGAGTATGCATTTTGCCGCGACGTGAGCGCATTGCTGCGCGACCTGCCGGCAGATGCGGCGGTCAAGATTGACTTGCGTCTTACGCCCAAGGAGGAATGCGCGCTGATTAATTCCGGAAACCGGCAGATGCTTATGCTCTATGTCTGCAGCCTGTCGGAAGAGGGCGAACGCGCGCTTATTGACCGGAACGACAAGAAGATGTTCAGCGGGTATGTCGACCGGCAGGCTTTGAGCGATGCGGGACTTCGCTACCTTATCAGTGAAGGCAGGGAAGAGTTGTTTAAAACATACGTCCGCCGCCGCCGTTTAAACCGTGAAATGCGCGCTTTTTTGCACTGTTACGGAAGTTCGCAGATGACAGAGTTTTATCGCTCGCTCGGATGTTTCTGGCCGTATTGAGGCTGTTCTGTGAGCCGGTTATGAGCTGCTTTGCGAGTCGGTTGAGAGCTGATAGCGAGCCGGTTATGAGCTGCTTTGCGGGTCGGTTGAGAGCTGATAGCGGGCCGGTAATGAGCTGATAGCCGTGCGGTTTGCCATGGCTCCTGTTTCGAACCGGTTTGAGGTTTGGGTACGGAGCCGTTTGCCAACGCGGAATGTTTCCGAAAATTAAGAAGCGCTGTCTGTAACGGACAGCGCTTTTTGTGTCGGGAATGGGATGCGCGGCGCACCGGTGTACCGGTTCAGCAGCCGCGGCGGTTTTTGTTGTATTCCTCCATCTGTTTCATGCGGCGGATTTCATCTTCGCTTAATTTGCGTTGGGCAACGGCCTTGGGAGCGGGCTTTTCCGGCGCAAGGGAGGAGGCGTCGTTTTTGCGTTCCCTTTCTTCGCGCGCCAGCGTTTTGGCAACTTCGTCGAGGCGTTCCGAAATCAGGTTGTGCGGCGTGCGGTTGGCTTCGGTCTTTTCGTAATTGCTTTCAACCCGGACGCGGCGGCCGTTTTTATCGGTCGTATATGCCCCGGCAATCAGCCCGTCAGGCGTGTATTCGACGCCGAGCATAACGCGGTCGTTGATAATCAGTTCGCGCGCAACCAGCACATCTTTGCCGCCGACGGCGGAATAGATGGTTTTGAGGCTGGCCGGAATCATATCGATTTTGCTCTCAAAATACTTTTCGTTCAGCAGGGCTTCGATTTCCGAAAGCTGGCGTTTCATGGCAGTTCTCCTCACTCTGGGTTCCTCTTCTTTTCTTTCCTGCCTATTATAACATAAAAAAATATAAATTTAAAGTGCAAAAGAGTTTTAGTTTTAATTTTTTTGCAGGGGGAGCAGAGAGGCAATGGAGCGAAGGACGGGGCGGTGAGTTGTGAGGGGAGGAGCGGCGCACGGGAGAGGAGCAGAGAGTAACGGAGCGGAGAGCAGAGAGCAGAGAGTAACGGGGCGGAGAGCAGAGGAGAGCGGGACGATATGTGCAGGGTTGGTATGGCGGGAGAGTGGGTGCGTATGGGAGCGAGAGGATATAAAATTGGCAGAACGTAGTGAACCGGAACGGGCGTTATATTGTGTGCTGTGCGAATTGGAGCATAAAAACACCGTATTGCCAATAAGGGAATACGGTGAATAAGTTAGTGTTCGAAAAGGATATCCAACTTTTCAATAATCAATGCAGGATTTACATCATCATAAAATTGAGCACTTCCCAAAGATGGCTGTTCGAAGAAGTTGTAAAGCCAATCCCGATACCTGCTATTCTCACAAAATATGACAACCTTGTTATTCTTGCTAATGGCAATCAGAATTACGTTGCCGGTATCGATGTTTAGTTTGTCAGCAATACAGGGCGCAAGTTTGTAGACAAATTCTAAGGCCATATCTTCAGCTGCGGAATAATTAAATTGAGTTTTAATAATTGTATAAGGCCTGCTAAAATCAAGAGTAAGCTTTCTTGATTGAATTATTTGTTCAGGCATTCGACCTTCCAATGGACTTTTCAATCTTTTGGAATTTAAATTTTGGTTTTTCTTTTTAGACATCATAATTTTTTCAGTTTTAAAGTGGCACAATAATTTATTTAGCGTTTTTTTATTAGTACTTTTTTTTATATTGCAAGAGATATTTGGGGCGGCATTTTGCGGTTTAATGTGCTCGGCGGCTGGAGGGCGTGCCTTGGAGAGACGGAGCGGGGCGGTATATGCAAAATTGATTTGATTTTTTTTTTGATATGGGGTAAGAAAAGGAAGATTACGGTTCAATTTACAACAAGAGGATTTGCAACGCTATGAAAATCAACGCACAGCCGGTCAGAGGCACCAAGGATTTTCTGCCGAACGAGGCGGAACTCCGCGACTATGTCCAGGGCAAAATCGCCGACACCTATAAACAATACGGATTTCAGAAAATCGGAACGCCGGCGATGGAGGATATCGAGCGCCTGAACAAAAGCGACGGCGGCGAAAACCTGGCGATGATTTTCAAAATCCTCAAGCGGGGGCAGAAACTTGACCTTGCCAAAGAGGGGCTGACGGAAGACGACCTTGTGGACAGCGGGCTGCGCTATGATCTGACGATGCCGCTGTCGCGTTATTATGCCAACAACCGGCAGTTTCTGAACATGCCGTTCAAATCCATTCAGATTGACCGGGTGTTTCGTGCCGAACGGCCGCAAAAAGGGCGGCTGCGCGAGTTTTTCCAGTGCGATATCGACATTATCGGCGACTCATCCAACAATGCCGAAATGGAGCTGATTGCGGCAACGACTTCGGCGCTGGACAACATCGGGTTTACGGATTTTACCCTGCGCATCAACGACCGGCGGCTGCTGACGGACATGATTAAGTCGGCCGGGTTCGGCGACGATGACGTCATGCCGGTCTGCATTATCTTCGACAAGCTTGACAAAATCGGGCTGGACGGCGTCAAAGACGAACTGCTCGGCAAAGGATACGCAGCGGAAAAGGTGGAGAAATTTATTGCGGTCATCAGCGCGGCGGACGATGAAGAGAGCGCTCTGGCGGCAGCGGAAGGGTTTGCTTCCGATGCGTCGGTGGTGGAGAAGATGCGGCAGGTGCTGCGGTTTGCGCGCGAGATTGCGTACGGGCGCTTTAACGTCGTGTATGACAAGTCGCTGGTGCGCGGCATGGGCTATTACACGGGCATGGTGTTTGAAATCGTCAGCCCGAAGTTCGGCTCGTCGGTGGCGGGCGGCGGACGCTATGACAACATGATCGGCAAGTTTACCGGCGAATCGGTGCCGGCGGTCGGTTTTTCCATCGGGTTTGAACGCATTTGCGCAATTTTGCAGGAAGAGGGCTTTGTGCCGCCGCGGGGCGAAAGAGTCATTCTGGTCTATAACCAGACCGACGATTTTGCCGAGGTTGCGGATAAGGCGCGGGAATTTCAGGCGATGGGGATGTATGTTACGATGCTCAAGCGTACCAAAAAACTCGGCAAGCAGATGGACGCGCTGATTGCGGGCAGCGGGTACAATTATATGTATTCGTTTGGCGAAAGCGATGCGCTGAAACCATTATCAATGTGATAGTGTTGCGCTCTGACGTTGTTTCCGTCATGTCGGCGGGCAATAAAAAAAGGTTCTTCCCGCAGGAGAACCTTTTTGTTTTCGTTGTTCGTGCAGCTACCGGCGCGGCATCGGCCGAAGCGGCGGAGTCGGCGGGGTAGGCGGCAGCGGTTTCGGGGGACGGTGGAACCTTGCCGGATGGTGATGCGGCGGAGGCGGCGGACAGTCGCCCAAAAGCGGAATGCTCATACACGAATTTAATGACATTAACATTGCGCTGAGAAGCATTATCAGGAATGCTTTTCTCATCATTTTCATTTTTGTTTTCATAATTTAATTATTTAGGGGTTAGTAATAGGCATATCTATAATTTTACGGCAATAAGGATAGCATATTTTTGCGGACTTGGCAAGCGGAAAATTTCGGGGCAGGCACGGGAGCGGAAGGAAACCGCATGCAGGCAGAAAAGCGGGCACGAGAGAAAAAGGAAGCCGCATGCAGGCAGAAAAGCGGGCACGAGAACGAAAGGAAACCGCGTGCAGGCAGAAAAGCGGGCACGAGAGAAAAAGGAAACCGTGTGCAGGCAGAAAAGCGGGCACGAGAGCGAAAGGAAACCGCGTGCAGGCAGAAAAGCAGGCACGAGAGAAAAAGCGGGCGGAGCAAGATTGTCGGAATTTCGGCGTGCCTGTTTTATTTTTGCGGAGGGTTCATATCGCCTTATCTGCCGTTGTACAGAAAATCAGCCAGTTTGGAATTGAATGCCGATGATTTTACGTTGTTTTGGGAAACCATCTGTTCCGCATCCAAAACAAATTTGTTCCATATCAAAGCTATGTCTTCATTTTGCCTTTTCAGTATTTCTCCGATTTTTTTATGTTCGCTTTGGGGAATTCCTTTTTTTATATCTACATCGTAAGACGGGATGGGGGAGTCATTCCATTCATCGTATTTGGCACCAATAAAAGAAATTTGTTCACCGGCGGAAATGCCGTCCAAATCAAACCGGAGGGAATAGTCAACGAGATGTTCCCCTTTGTACGCAGGGGCGCAACCGCCGTCCATGCAGCGGGTATAGGGAGACTTTCCGGTATTATGCTGTGACCTTTTTAGCGCCAGGGACAATAATTTGCCATTCAGGGCAATGTCAAAGACCAAATCGGCGTCTTCGGCTCTGCTTATGGTCGTCTGGGCACCATTTACATTGTAGACGCCTAAAACGTCTGTCCGTTTGGCGAAATTATTTTCAGTCTTCTGAATTTTTTCATTCATTTTATGTTTCCTTAAGTTAAGAGTGCAATAAATTGAAAATGACGGACGGAACATATAATGTTTTATTCCGTCCGTGTGTCGGGTTATCTGCCGCTGTTGTTTTTTGCCAATATGGCGGCGTTGATTTTGGCGGCGGTTCTTTCCTGTTTTTCACGATTGTAACTGACTATGTAGTTGAGCACTTTTTCATGGTCGGGATAACCTCCCCAGAAAGCATTGCCGTTTTCATCGCCCAAGCCGGCTCCGCCGTTCCACCCGCCGAAATTGTCATAAACAGGGATGGTCTGGTTTGCATCCCACGGGGCGGGCTGTTCGCCAATGACGTTTCCTTGCAGCATTTTGCAGAGTTTGCCATCGCCGAAATAATTGGCTTCGCCGTCATCGGAGAGAATCAGCAGGTTTTGCTGTTTATCCTTTTCAAACAGGCGGTCGGCGACCGTGGCAGTTTTGGAGTGTGCCATCCTGACGATGGTAACGCCGCAGATTTCTTCTTTTTTACTGATTGCGCGTTCTGCTTCTTTTTCCTGTTCTTCGGTAATGCCCTGGCACATCCGGTCGCGGCGGCGCACCCGGGCGATTTCTTCCGGCGCGGCACCCATTTCCATCATGCCCGGAATATAGGCAGCATCGTTGGCTCCGATAAGCTGCAAATCCCGGGTTTTCTCAATTCCCAGCAAATCGCAGATTTGAAGGACGGATGCCGGACGGCCGGCGTTTTGGTTGTGATGGTCGATATTTATGGCGTTTTCGGGCAATTTGCAGTCTTGTTCCAGCTCAATGACGACCGGGGTTTTACCGTCGGCGGCGGCTTGGCTGATTTCCGCTTCGTAAGCCGAAGTTTTGGCGCCCCAGCCGAGATTTTTGTCTATATACGGCTGGTTATGGGCACTGAGCAGTTGTTTGATGGTTTCCATTTCGAGGTCTTTGCCGCCGATAAAGAAAATGTATTGATTGTCAGTCATTGTTCTCTTCCTTTCTTGTATTGTTGCGTATAATTATTGTACCTATAACATAATCAAAAGTTTCTATTGCTAACGTGTTGTATATATTGAAAAATAAATTGTTGAATATTGTTGAAAATTAAGGTACCTTATTTTTCAGCAGTTTTTGGAGCGCGTTTTTCAGGCAAAAGCAGTGAACTGACAATGCAGCGCGGAAAATGAAAAAAAAGCTTTACATTTTATTTCTTTGTGGTATTAAAGCCAAGCCTTGTACAGGCGGCGAATCGCGAAAGGAGCGGCGGAATGGTCGGTTCTTTGGCGGCAAGCGGCTGAAACGGGGCGATATTTGGTTTCGCCGGAAACGTCATGTTTGGGGGCGGAACTTTGTTTAATCCCGTGGGGGAACAGCCATGTTCTGACCACGGACCTTTGGAAAAAACAATTTAAGAATTGAGGTTTAAAAATGGCTAAGTCTAAAAAGAAAATTTTAGGTTTAATCAAGCTTCAGATTCCGGCAGGCAAGGCTAACCCGTCTCCTCCGGTTGGTCCGGCTCTGGGCCAGAAAGGCTTGAACATTATGGAATTCTGCAAGGCGTTCAACGCAGCGACGCAGTCTTTGGAACCGGGCATTCCGACTCCGGTTATCATTACCGCTTACGAGGACAAGAGCTTCACGTTCATCACCAAGCTGCCTCCGGTATCCTACTACATCAAAAAGGCGGCGGGCGTTAAATCCGCTTCCAAGACTCCGGGCAAGGAAGTTGCCGGCAAAATCACCATGGCGCAGGTGAAAGAAATCGCCGAAGCCAAAATGCCGGATTTGAACTGTTCAACGGTTGAAGCAGCGATGAATATGGTCAAAGGCCAGGCTGTTTCGATGGGTATTCAGGTAACGGAGTAAAGCGATGACCGGAAAAAGATTAGTAAACGCCTATAAGAACGTAGACAAGAACAAGAGCTACTCTTTGAAGGAAGCGGTTGCGCTGGTTAAGGCCAATGCAGGCGCGAAATTTGACGAAACGATTGATTTGGCAATCAACCTCGGCGTTGACCCGAAATATGCCGACCAGATGGTTCGCGGCGTATGCGGCCTGCCGCACGGAAACGGCAAGACCGTCCGCGTTGCGGTTATGGCACAGGGCGAAAAAGCCGATGAGGCAAAAGCTGCCGGTGCCGATATTGTCGGTGCCGAGAATCTGGTTGACTCCATTCTGGCGGGCAAAATCGAATTTGACCGCTGCATCGCTACCCCGGATATGATGGGGCTGGCCGGACGCGTTGCCCGCGTTCTGGGACCGAAAGGCCTGATGCCGAATCCGAAGCTCGGGACGGTTACGACGGATGTTGCCAATGCCGTTAAAAAGGCAAAAGCCGGCGAAGTTCAGTTCCGCGTTGAGAAGAACGGTATTGTTCATGCCGGTATTGCCAAGGCTTCGTTCAGTGAAGACAAAATTTACGACAATGCCAAAACGTTTATCGAAACGATTTTGAAGGCTAAGCCGCAGTCGCTGAAGGGAACTTATCTGAAGAAGATTTCCATCAGTTCAACGATGGGTGTCGGCGTACGCGTTGACGCGTCTGCGCTGTAAGCAGCTGTTTTGAGCCGTGCGGCCGCTGTCGGCAGTTATGCTGAGGCGGCGGGGCGGCAGAAAAGAAACGGTTTTGTCAAGAACGCTCCGGGGAAAACTCCGGGGCGTTTTTTATGCGGGGCGGTTTGAGCTGTTTGTTGGGCGGACAGTATTTAAAATGTTGAAAAAAAAGCTTGACTCCGGCAAAAGAATCATTTAAATACGGAGTCAACTTGAGCGGGGCTGCCGCCGGTATGTATCAGGGCAATGTTTGGTTGGTTTGATGCAGAACGTGCAACAGCGCTGTTCATACTGTCCAAGACCGCAGGCGGCGGCCGGACGCATTCCCGGAGTGGGGCAGAGCGAGAGCTTTGCTGTAAAGGTTTCGGAGAGGAATTTTCGAAAAGAAGTTCTGAAACAGAATTTTCCAGACGAAAGTTTCGGTGCGGACGGGTTCCTTAATTTCCTGCGCAGACGGAGTAAACAGATTTAATTAATCAATTTTTTCTCCTCCGGACAGATTTGGTGCTGCGTGCACCGCGCCGGTTTTTTTATTGCCCGAAAGGGGCGCCGAACAGCGGTTCGGGACTGTGAAAAGCGGTTTGAGGCTGCGGAAGGCGGTTCAGGACTGCGAGAGCGGTTTGAGACTGCGGAAGGTGGTTCGGGGCTGCGGAAGGCGGCTTACTGCAAGGCGATGTGATAAAAACGGGGCGGAAGCGCAGGTGTTGTAAACGGTTTTACGGGGACAGGCGACTGTAAGGACAGGCTGCTGTTGCCGCAAAATCAGATTTTGGAGACAAGCAAGTGAATCGCGAAGAAAAAGCTGAACTCCTCAGCGAGATGAATGGACTGATTTCCGGCTCTGAAGCTGTGGTTATTTCTCATTACAGAGGACTGACCGTAGCGGAAATGGGCGAATTGAGAAAGAAAGCCCGCGAACTCGGCGCTGAATTGAGAGTTACCAAAAACCGCATTACCCGTCTTGCTCTTAAAGGTACGAAATTCGAAGGCTTGGACGATTTGTTCAAGGGGCCGACCATCATGGCTTATTCCTCCGACCCGATTTCTGCATGCAAACTCTGCGTACAGTTCGCGAAAGAGAATGAGAAATTCCTGGTTGTCGGCGGCGCTTTGAGTTCCGGTGTTCTGTCGATGGCAGAAATCGAACGGCTCGCAACCATTCCGTCTATGGACGAACTGCGCGCCAAGATTATCGGCCTGCTGCAGGCTCCGGGTGCCGCGCTGGCACGCGTTACCAAAGCTTACAGCGAGAAAGAAGCCGCGTAAGCTTAACGAGTGTGGCCGGTATCGGCCGGGCTTTTTTGACCGGATTGCGGATTTTCTGCCTGAATTGAACGGACGGGAAAGCAGACGGGGGAAAAGAGCGGTTGTTGCCGGGTGGTAATGATAAAAAAGTTTGAATAATAAGTTTAATTTAATTGGAGAAAAAAAATGGCCGATTTAGCCAAATTAGTTGAAGAATTATCTGCGTTGACAGTTATGGAAGCTGCCGACCTGTCGAAAATGCTGGAAGAAAAGTGGGGCGTTTCTGCGGCTGCTGCCGTTGCTGCTCCGGCTGCCGGTGGTGCTGCTGCCGCAGCTGAAGAAAAGACCGAATTCGACGTTATCCTCGTTGAAGCCGGCGCTAACAAAATTAACGTTATTAAGGAAATCCGCGGCATTACCTCTCTGGGTCTGAAAGAAGCCAAAGACCTGGTTGACGGTGCTCCGAAGACTGTTAAGGAAGGCGCTCCGAAGGCTGAAGCCGAAGAAATCAAGGCTAAGCTGGAAGCTGCCGGTGCTAAGGTTGAATTGAAGTAATTTTACTTCAGGCCGATACTCGGACAGGGTAATCCGGTGCCAGAGCAGCGGAAAAACCTGAGCCGAGATAAGATGAACCGCCTGCGGGGGATGCCTGCGGGCGGTTTTGTCGTGTGTGGTTTTGTCGTGTGCGGAACGGGAGGAGCGTGCGATGTGGAGATGGGGGAGAAAGAAGAGCGTACGGGCGCTCAAAAAAACAGGCTGCCCTCACGGGCGGCCTGTTCGTTTCTGTCATCGGAGTTTTCATCGGCGGGAATTTTTTGGGTTCCGCGGAGATGGCTCAACGCTGGAGATAGCTCAGCGCTGTTTGGCAATGAGCGGATTTGCACAGTGTCGGCCCTTGTGCGGGGCGGTGCCGCGTTGGCTCTTGAGCAGATGGTGCCGCGTTGGCAGCCGAACCGGGCATAAAGGCATTACAGCCTGTGCCAGGCCGGGGAGGCCGCGAGAAATTCCCGTGCCGGGTTTTTCGTTTTGGCGGCCGGGCGGTTAAATACCGCCTTAGCCGGTGCGAATGCAAGGTCTTCGCTGCCGTTTTGGCGGCGGGGTAAATCCTGCATCCAGAGGTCAAACGCCGTATCGCTGCCGCATTTGCATAACGCCTCAACCGCAATGTCCGCGAGCGGATAACGGCTGATGAAGTACATGATTTCCTCGTTGTTGCGGCGGTAAATCAGTTCGCGCTGCGCTTCGTCACAAAGGCTGTGATTGGCGAGGTAGAGCATAATTTCGCGATGGTTGCCGCGCTTGACGAAATGTACTTCCGGCTCGTCGTGGAAACAGTGCTTTTTGATGTAAGCCTTGATTTCCGCGTGAATGCCGCGTTTCAGGAGCAGTTTCTCGCTTGCTTCGCAGAGCCAGTGTTTGGACAGGTAGCCCAGAATTTCGGGGCGGTCTTCGCGTTTGAGAATCATTTCCTGCCCGTTCGGAATCTGATAGTGCATAACGTACTTGACAAGCAATGAGAAAGCGCCGTGTTTGAAAAAGAAGTCTTCGGCTTCCTGCACAAAACGGCGGCGGGCGATGAACTGTTCAACCTTTTTGCGGCTGTTGAAGCGTATCATCTTCATTTGGCGCAGTTTTTCCGCTTCTTTGCGGTTGGATTGCGTTTCAATGAGGAAGTTGACTTCTTCGTAGGTGCCGTGGGTCAGCAGCGCCAGCTTTTCACGTTCGTTCAGGCGGCCTTTGGCGATGACAAGCATAATGATGTTATGATTGCCGCGCATAATCAGGTCGTATTTGGCGAACATGGAAATCCGGTGGCGGTTGATGTGGCTGATGATGGCCTTTTCACTGCCGCTCCAGACGATATCCCGCTCGGTATACTGGGGCACGTCATGACGTTTGAGGTACTTCATCACGGTGTTGTATTCGCCGTGGGTGAGAAGCAGCGCAATTGTCCGGCACGGGTCTGCGGCGCTTTCGAGCACGGCATCCACCAGCTGCGGGCGATTGGCACGGAAAACTTCTACCTGTGCCGGTTCTTTCAAGCCATAAGCTTTGATATAGAACAGGCTGGCTTCGGTTATCCCTCGTTTAATCAGCTGTTTTTCGGCCTGGGCGCTGAAACGGTTGTTTACGACGTAAGCCACCAGCTGTTTGGGTTCGGCGGAACGGATAAACTCCAGTTCCTGATCCAGATTTTTGAGTTTCATAATCTTCGTGCCGCATACTTTACTTTGCGGGCTTTATTAGTTGATAAATAATGGGGATGATAATTCACAGATTTTTATTTTGACAAAGACATGATAGCCGAAACGGCGTTTTTGTCAAGAAAAAAAGGAGCGTTGGGGAAAAGGCCGGGAGAGGAGTATTGGAGAAGAGATATGGAAACGGAGAGCACAACCGCAGGCGCGCCGGAGTGGCAGCGTCACGGGTGTAGTTATGGCGCGCAGGGCGGGGCAAAGAAGGCAGCGCCACGGGCAAGTGCTGGCGGCACAGGCAACGAAGGCAGCGTCACGGGTGTAGTTATGGCGTGCAGGGCGGGCAAAGAAGGCAGCGTCACGGATGTAGTTATGGCGCCACAGGGGAGCCTGCGTTTTGGTGCGCGCGAGGCTTACGGCTGCGCTGAAAGGGCTGCCTGCGCTTTGGCAAGGGCAGCGTCGTCCAGCACCAGCACGATGTATTCGCCGCTGATGAACAGGCTTTCCGGTGCAGGCCACGGGCGGGCGCGGTTCAAAATATATTCCCGCAGGTTCGGATTGGCGGCAACGGCCTCGCCCAGCCCGGCGTCGGCTTCCAGAAAATCTGCCTGATAATAGAAATTATATGCGTCTTTGGCGCGGCCGGCGGGATAATATGCCCAGGCCAGCAGTTCGCCGCTCGGCTGCTCGCCGGGCTTTCTGATATAATATTTGCCGCGCAGGCTCTGCTCACCGATTTGCAGCAGTTTGTAATGCCCGTTGACGTTAAATTCCGGCAGCTTTTCCAGCCGGGTGATAATGCGTTCGGCGAGTTTGGTTTCCGCCTCCCAGCCGAATTTCCAGACTTTCAGCGCATAGGCGACGCGGACAAAGCCGGCGAAAATCACGACGATTGCCAGCGCGTAGCCGAGGCGTTTCAAATATGCGCCGCCGAGTTTTAAGACCGTTGTCAGCGCCAGCGCATATATCAGCGGCAGGCCGAAGAAATCTATCCGCGCCAGGTGGGCGGGGTTTTCCGCCGAAGGAACGGAGAGGAAAAACGCCAATTTGGATGCGAGCAGGATAAACGGAACCAGCAGCAGCCCGCGGGCGGCGGCTTTGACGTCCGGGCTTTGGAAAATCAGCGCGAAGAGAGCCGTCAGCACCATGGCGAGATACATGAGCTTATAAAACAGGTCGGCAAACGGCAGGGACACGGCGAACTGTTCGACCATGACCGCCAGCAGCGCCGGGATTTTGGCCGGAAGGGCGATAAGAGGCATCAGCTCGGTGTTGTAGGCCGGGCGCATAATGCCGGTGTCTTTGAGGACGACGATGATAAACGCGTAAATCATCAGCGCGGCGGTAAGGTTGGCGATACTCTGAACAATGCGTTTAAACGCGCACTTCAGGCTGATGTCGGCAAAGACGGTTTGCAGGAAGACCTTGCCCAGCACGGCGACGCCGATAAAATTAATGACCGGCAGGTAGGTACCGAGCGCCATAACGAGCAACAGAACAGAGGCGATGTTACAGGCGTAAACGGCGTTCAGGTTGCGGCTGCGGCAGCCCGAAAGCAGCAGCGCCGCAAGCACGATGGCCGGCAGCCAGAAAATGCCCAGCGTATTTTGGGCGAAGTAGAGCCAGCTCAGGGTATAGGGCGTGATGAGGAAAAACAGCCCGGTTACGACAAACGCGGCGGTGCGCTGCGGCAGCTTCCAGTAAATGCCGAGCAGGACGCCGGCCAGCGCCAGACCCGCGAATGCCCAGAGATTGTTGATGACAGGGAGAATCTTGCCGTCAAACAAAAGCTCCTGCAGCCACCAGGCGGAAAAACGCCCTTCGCTCAGGCTCTGTGCCGGGTCGACGGCAAAGCGCACCGCCGCCCAGTCGCGGTTGCCCCACATAAAGTTGACGGTATGGAACAAAAAGGCAAGGTTGATGAAACCGAAGAGCTGCCAGAAACTTTTGCGATAAAGCCGGGGAATGGCATTGTAGCCGCGGCAGACTTCTTCCGCCCAGTCCAAATCGCAGCAGACATGGCGGATTTTTTCCCGCACCGCGGGCGTCAGCGCGGCAAAGGTTGCGGCAGCGACGGCAAACCCGGCGGTTACCGCTCCGGAGACGGAAACGGCGAAGCCGAATTTTTTGGCGATTAACAGCCCGAGGGCGGCAATCAGCCCCCCCATGACGGCACAGATGAGATAAAACAATGACTTTTTCATAAGCTTTTCACCCGGTTTGTGGCGGTTGGCATTGGCTGGCGGCGGCGCGGCGCCGGTCTTTGGAGAACAGGTTGGGGCGCACGGGCGGCCAGAGTTGCTGCGGCTGCCGGTTTTCCGGCCTGAACTTCAAGTCCGGGCGCACGGGCGGCCGTTTATGGCGATGGCGGTTTTCTTTTCCGGTTTTCCGCAGGGGAAAAGGCAAGAACCGCGGTTTATGAAAACATTATAAGGCGTCGGGGCGGCGTGTCAAAAAAAAAGCGGCAGTTATCCGCTTGTTTATGCGGGGTGGCAGCGCCACGGGCAACGAGGGCAGCGCCACGGGCAACGAGGGCGGGGCAACGGGAGAGGGACGGGAGAAAAGGTGCGGGCTTTGGGGGAGTGGCAGGGCGGCGGGGGCGCCGAGCGGGCTGTTTGCGGGCGGTACTGCGTGCCTGAGCGATGAGAGGCGGGCGGCGGCTGCGGCGGAGGAGCGTGCCTGAGCAGACGGTCAGAACAGGCCGCTGATAATGCCGTTTTCGTCCACGTCAATATTTTCGGCGGCGGGATGGCGGGGCAAGCCGGGCATGGTGTTGATTTCTCCCGAGAGGGCGACGACAAAGCCGGCTCCGGCGGAGAGGCGGACTTCAGTTATCGGGAACGTATAGCCGCGCGGGGCACCGAGCAGCGTTTTGTCGTGCGAAATCGAATTTTGGGTTTTGGCGATGCAGACCGGCAGGCGGCCGTAGCCCCAGCGGGTGAACTTTGCCAAATCGCGGCGGGCGGCAGCAGTAAACGTTACCCGTCCGGCGCCGTATATGCCGCGGGCAACGGTGCGGATTTTGTCGGCAAGCGGGAGGGCATCGGGGTAGAGCAGGCGGAGCGAACCGGCGGATGAGCCCATCGGGGCAGATGCAGGAGGAAGAGTGCCGGCGGATGAGCCCATCGGGGCAGATGCAAGAGGAGGGGTGCCGGCGGATGAGGCCTGCGGGGCAGATGCAAGAGGAGGAGTGCCGGCGGATGAGGCGGGGAGAACGGGGGACGCGGGTACGGCCGACGGGGAGAGAGGTGCGGCGGCGCTGTTCATATTCCGATTCAACTCAATCCTGTTAAGTACTGATTTAGCAAGATTTACACAGCCTTTCCCGCCTTTGCCCCAGCCTTCGGAAACGACGGCTTCCACGCCTTCGGCGCGGCACAGTTTCTGCACCAGCTTTAATTCGGCGGGAGTGTCGGATACGAAGCGGTTGACAGCCACGACCGGCTCGGCGCCGAAGCGGCGGAGGTTGGCGATGTGGGCGCGGAGATTGGCAAATCCGGCTTCAAGGGCGGGAAGGTTTTCGGCGTTCAAATCCGTTTTGGCAACGCCGCCGTGCATCTTCAGCGCGCGCACCGTGGCGACGAGGACGACGGCATCGGGATAAAGCCCCGATTTGCGGGCAAAGATGTCAAAGAACTTTTCGGCTCCGAGGTCGGCGCCGAAACCGGCTTCGGTTACGACATAATCTGCCAGCGCCAGCGCGGTGCGCGCGGCGATGACCGAACTGGTGCCGTGGGCGATGTTGGCGAACGGGCCGCCGTGGACGAAGGCGGGGGTGTGTTCCAGCGTCTGCACCAGATTGGGCAGCACGGCATCCTTGAGGATGGCCGCCATGGCACCGGCGGCGTTTAAATCGCGGGCATAAACTGGCGTGCCGTCTGAAGTTTCGCCGATAACAATCTGATTTAAACGGCTTTTGAGGTCGGCAAGGTCTTCGGCCAGACAGAGAATCGCCATAATTTCGGAGGCGACGGAGATGTTAAAACCGTCGGTGCGGGGAATGCCGTTAGCCTTGCCGCCGAGGCCGATGCGGACTTCGCGGAGGGCGCGGTCGTTTAGGTCCACGCAGCGTTTGAAGAAGACTTTGGCAATACCCAGCCCGTTGCCGAATTTGATGTGGTTGTCTATCATGGCGGCAAGCAGGTTGTTGGCGGCGGTGATGGCGTGAATGTCGCCGGTAAAGTTGAGGTTGATTTCGTCCATCGGAACAATCTGCGAGCGCCCGCCGCCCGCAGCACCGCCTTTGATGCCGAAACAGGGGCCGAGCGAGGGTTCGCGCAGCGAGAGGGCAACGCGCTTTTTCAGGCGCTGCAAGGCATCGGCCAGACCGATGGAAACGGTGGATTTGCCTTCGCCGGCCGGGGTCGGGGTCAGGGCGGTAACGAGGATGAGGGCGCCGCGCGATACCGGGGTACGGAGAGGATGGCTGCCGTTTGGGACAGGGGCTGCCTGGGTTTCGGAGAGGCGTGCAGAAGCGGCGATAGGGCGGGCGGTCATGGTGCGGGAGGCTAGTTCGGCAGTCTTGGCGCGCGACAGTTTGGCCTTATATTTGCCGTAAGGCTCGATGTCTTCAGCCGTCAGATTAAGTTTGGCGGCAATCCTGCTGATTTTAAACGGTTTTGCCTGATTGGCTATTTCTATATCGGTAAGCATGCGAGACCTTTCAAATTTTTTGTGAGGGAGGGGAACGGGGCGCCAGAGCGGGCGGATATCAGAGCATCCGGGCGGCAGAATGGCAGGGGCGGCGGCGCGGGAATGCGGACTAAGCCTATTCGTCGCGGACGATGGCCGTTGGTTCTATGGGTTCGGAGCCTTTCAGCGCCTCAAGGCTGGCCGCGATGCCGCCTGACGTTTCTTCAGCCGCAGCAGTCGGGGCGGCGGCCGGGGCGGAAGCAGCAGGGGCAGGGAAAGCTGCGGGAGCGGGAACGGCAAGCGGTTCCTTTAATTCCGGAGCAGGGCCGGGAACGGCTTCATCCACGGCGGCGGAAATGGCCGCATGTCCGGCGGCGGCGGTTTCCTGCCGGAATTTTTGCAGGTATTCCTCAAACCGGGCGCCGTCTTCCGGTTCCCACCCCATAATGTAATGATTTCCCATGCAGATTAAAGGCAGGCGGAGATCGCTGTTGGGGATATTAAATTTTTTAACGCACTGTTTGTAGAGTTCAAGGTTGTGGTGAAACTTCATATCCGTAATCGGAATGTTAAGGTCGCGATGGTTGGCATCAAGATAGACAAAGGCGTCTTTGCAGGCGATGCACATGGCATGGGCGAAGAAGTAGATTTTGTCGTCAAGGAGATTTTGTTCCGGGGCAGGGGCAGTCATGCCGCGCGGGTTTTGCGCCGCGGAAGAACCGGCCGAGAAAGCGGCAGGCGGCACGGCAGGAGCGTCCGGGGCGGAGGCAATCGGCAGCGTGCCGGCAGCGTGCGCAGGGGAAAGGGCGGCAGGAGCCGGCAGCGTGTCGGCAGCGTGCGCGGGGGACGGAGTTGCAGCCGGGGAAAGAACTGCGGCAGACAATAAGGCGAGAGTCAGAGCAAAATTTTTCATAACGATACCTCCTTTGATGTTTGAACAGAGTATAAGCAGGCAAAAACAAAAGGTCAAGCTTAAAGGGGAAATTGTTGCGACCGGGGCGGGAGGAAAAGCTCCGGCGAGGGTATGAGAAGAACTTTCGGGTGCGGGCATGAGAGGAACTTTTCGGCGAGGGTACGAGGGCTGCGGCAGGCAAAGTCTGGGGAACGGATTTTTCATCTGGTGTTTCTGACTAAAAAAGGAGTGTGGTTCGTACCGTGTTTGCCCTGTGCTGTTATGCGGAAAATGCGGCGGGAGAGGTCCGCGCTACGGGAATAAATGAACGCCGCAGCGGCAGCGCAAAGGGGGCGCATAGGCGCGGAAGCAATCGGCAGCGCAAAGGGGGCGGGCGCAAAGGGGGGCGGGCGCAAAAAGGCATAAAAAAACAGGAGCGCCCGGGCGGGGCATTCCTGTGTGATTTTCCGGCGGGGAAGTTTCCGGCGGGGAAGTTTCCGGTTGCGGTTATTTTCCGGCTGCGGTTATTTTCCGGCGGAAGTTTTGGCCTCCCTGATGATGTCATCGGCCATTTTGGCAAGATAACACATAACGGCAAGTGCCAGCGGCAGGGTTGTCAAATGGGTTTGAACAGTTTCCCAAACCGGATTTTCGGCGATGCTGATAATTGCGATAATGACGTATGCCGTGAAGAGTAAGCTTATCAGCGCTATGGCCAAAAGAAACAGATGATTTGTTTTCATGTTTTCTTTGTTTATGAAACAGTGCCGCAAGGACATTGTTTCGGGTTAATAATAGAGATATTTTTATTTTAGTGAGTTGATTATACCATATTTTTTACGGTCTGACAAGAATAAAATTTCCCCTATGTTCAATGTGTTGCGCACACTCGGGAATAAGGGCAGGGGCGCGGGGCATGCGACGGAGAAGGGGGAATAAATTTTGATTCATTTTCAGGCGGGTAGGGAACGGGGGCAAAAAAGTTTCCGGTTGTTAAGATTATGCTAACCAAATCGGGTCTAAGGTATCGGCAATACCACTTTAGCAGGGATGCGTGATGAGTAATTATAATTTGGAAACGATATTAAACACTATTATTAATGCGGATTGCGTGGAAACCATGAAGAAAATCGCCGACAATTCGGTGGACGTGATTTTTGCCGACCCGCCGTATAACCTGCAGCTCGGCGACGCGCTCAAACGCCCCGACAATACCGACGTCAAGGGCGTCTATGAAGAATGGGACAGCTTTGAGAGCATTGCCGAGTACGACCGCTACACCAAGGCATGGATGAGCGAGGCGCGCCGCATCCTCAAAGAAGACGGCACGATATGGGTCATCGGCTCGTACCACAACATCTTCCGCGTCGGCTACATCATGCAGGATTTGGGGTTCTGGATTTTGAACGACATCGTGTGGAACAAGACTAACCCGATGCCGAACTTCAAAGGCACGCGCTTTACCAACGCGCACGAAACGCTCATCTGGGCGACGAAGAACCCGAAAGCGAAATATACGTTTAACTACGAGGCGATGAAGGCGATGAACGACGACGTGCAGATGCGCTCGACGTGGGAAATTCCGCTCTGCACCGGCAAAGAACGGCTCAAAAACGAAGAAACCGGCGAGAAACTGCATCCGACGCAGAAACCCGAGGCGCTTTTGTATCGCGTGATTATGGCGTCGTCGAACGTCGGGGACGTTATCCTTGACCCGTTTTTCGGCACCGGCACGACGGGTGCGGTTGCCAAACGGCTGGGACGCAATTTCATCGGCATTGAAAAAGACGCCACCTACATCCGCGGGGCGCGGGAGCGTCTGGCGGCGGTGGAAGTCAGCCCGGAGAGCGCGGCGCTCGAATATACCTGCAAGCGCAAGCTGCCGCGGGTGCCGTTCGGCGCGGTGATAGAAAGGGGCTTGATTTCTCCGGGAGATGTGTTATACGATGAGAAAAAGAAACATAAGGCCGTGGTGCGTTCCGACGGAACCGTCAAGTTTGGCGGGGAAACGGGCTCCATCCACCAGATGGGGGCGGCGGCGCAGGACTCGACGACCTGCAACGGCTGGGCGTACTGGCATTATGTCGACCCGAAGAAGCACAAGCTGGTCTGCATAGACGAGCTGCGCCAGATTGTCCGGGCGGAGATATTCGGAGAATAGGCGGCGTACCCGGGATGTCAGGAGTGGAGCGCGGAATATCGGAATTTGCGCGCGGGACGGTTTGAAAGGCGGCAGACAGGATAAGCGGCGTGCCGGGCTGGCGATAATGGAGAACAAATGAAAACAATAAACGGACTACCGGAAAAGAATAAAAATAAAAAAACGACGGGACGTTTTGGCGGCGTGCGGGAGAACGGAACCGACCGGGCAGGCGGAAACGGCGCGGCGAGGGAAAACGAAAGCGGTCGGGGTGCGGAGTATGTTAATGCGCAGGGAAAGTACGACCGGACGCGCGGGGAAATCCGCAAGGGCGACCGCAATCCGGGGCTGGCGCAGAACAACTACGCCGCGATTGACCTCGGCACCAACTCGTGCCGGCTGGTGGTGGCGACGCCGACGACGACTTCGTTTCGCGTGGTGGAAACTTTTTCCAAAGTGGTGCGCCTCGGCGAGGGGATTATTCAGGACAACGAGCTGTCGCCCAAGGCAATGCGCCGTACGATTCAGGCGCTGAAAATCTGCCGCGGGGTTATTGACGAATATATGCCGATTGCGGCGTCGCGCTTTGTAGCGACGGCGGCGTGCCGGCGGGCGAAGAATGTGGCGCAGTTTGCGGAAATGGCCAAGCGCGAGGCGGGGATTGAGCTTGAAGTCATCTCTTCAAAGGAAGAGGCGCGGCTGTCGGTGGTCGGGTGCCTGCCGCTTCTGAACCGCAACATCAAGCGCGTGCTGGTGTTTGACATCGGCGGCGGGTCGACGCAGATTTCGCTGGCGCGGGTTACGGACAACGGCAAAACGTTTATCGAAGGCTTTGTGTCGCTGCCCTACGGCGTGGTTACGATTTCGGAGGCCTTTGCCGGGCATGAGATGAGCACGCTTGAGTATTCCACGGTGGTGGAGCGTACGCAGGCGATTTTGCAGGAATTTGAAGACAAGCACCATATCCGCGAGGCGATTGCCAATCAGGAAATTCAGGTTATCGGCACGTCGGGGACGGTTACGGTCATCGGGGCGGTGCACCTGAAACTGCCGCGTTACAACCGTTCGGCGGTGGACGGGATTGCGATTTCGGCGCCGGATATTGACTTTACCATCAACAAAATCAAAACCATGGGGCCGGAGGGGCGCTGCAAACACCCGTGCATCGGGCAGTCCAAATCCGACCTGACGATTGCGGGGTGTGCGATTATTGAGGCACTGACGACGTTCTGGCCGATTTCGGAAATTACGGTTGCCGACCGCGGCATCCGCGAGGGAATTTTGCTGGATATGATGCATGCACGGCGCGTCAACGCCGCAGGCCACGGCAAAAAGAAACGGCGCAGCGGCAGGTTTCCGTTTGACCGGCGGGGCAGCGGCGGGCAGAGCGACCGGAGAAACGGCGGCGGCGCGTTTGGCGGGCAGCGCCGGAAGTGACGGAATGCCGGGGCGGTGCGCAGATGACAAAAGAGGCATGACATGATGACGAACGAAAATAAAGACGGAAATACGGAAGAAAGCGGAAATACGGGAGAAAGCAGAATTATGGAAGAAAGCAGAATTATGGCGAGGAACGCAGAAGGAAATATGGAAAATTATGACGGGCGGCCGTGCGTGGCGGCGATGGATCTCGGCACCAATTCCAACCGGCTGCTGATTGCGGATACGGCGGGGAATGCCGTGTACCGCGACGTCAAGCATGTGGCGCTCGGCGAGGGGCTGGCGGAAAGCGGCAAATTCTGCCGGCGGGCGACGGAACGCGCCATCTGTTCGTTTATGGATTTTGCGGAGATGCTAAAGCTTTATAACGTCCGGCGCTATCGGGCGATTGCAACGGCGGCGTGCCGGATGAGCGCCAATACCGCGGCGTTTCGCGCCGAGGTGAAACGGACGTCCGGCGTGGATATTGAAGTTATCAGCGAATATGAAGAAGCGCGGCTGACGCTTCTGGGGGCGCGGCTGAACGCGCAGGCGGGGAAAAAGTACCTGCTGGTGTATGACCTCGGCGGCGGCTCGACGGAAGTAACGCTGGCGACAAACGCCGCAACGCCGGAGATTTTGGCGACGGTATCGGTGCCGCTCGGGGCGCGCAACGCAACCGAGATGTTCGGGCTGGCGAATTACAACGAAGCCGGGGCAAAGGCGCTGGAAGAGGCGGTGCTTAAATATCTGGAACCGTTTTTTGCACAGACGGCGGGCATTGACTATCACGGGCAGGCGGCGCTGGTGGCGACGTCGTCAACGCCGCTCAGGCTGGTGTCGCTGATTAAAAAGATGCCGAAGTATGATAAATTCGCATCCGACGGAGTTACGGTGGCGACGGCGGATTTGGACAGGGTTATCGGCGAAATTCTGCCGCTGTCGTATGCCAAACGCGCGGAATCGGTTTATATCGGGCCGCAGCGGGCGAAGATTTTTGTGGCGGCGCTGGTGATTTTCCGCACGATATTCCGCGCGCTGGGTGAGGCGGAGCTGACGGCGTCGCTGAAAAGCGCGCAGGAGGCGATTGTGGCCGAACTGGCGGCGGAAGAGGATACAGGAGATGCAGCCGGGGCGCTGTTGCCGGCAGCGGAAGAGCGGAGCAGCTTGGGTGAGCCGGCAGAGCTGTCCGCGAATGAGCCGGAGGAGGACACAGCCGGGGTGCTGTTGCCGGCAGCGGAAGAATGTGCGGAGAACCGGGTGAAAACCGGGGTTGAAACGAAAACGGAGGCCGGGCTATGGCAAAACTGACGAAATCGGCAAAGGAAGTGCGGGGGCGGAAGATGCTTACCGTCAAGCTCAAAGAGGCGAAGTACCATACTTCGTCATCAAACCGGTGGCTGGAGCGGCAGCTCAACGACCCGTACGTGGCGGAGGCAAAACGGCTCGGCTACCGGTCGCGCGCGGCGTTCAAACTGATTCAGCTGGACGAAAAATACCATTTTCTCGGCCGCAACAAGGTGATTGTCGATTTGGGCTGCGCGCCGGGCGGCTGGTCGCAGGTGGCGGCAGCGAAGCTTAAAGGCACGGGGAAGCTGGTCGGGCTTGACATCCTGCCGACCGAACCGCTGGAGGGGGCGACGTTTGTCTGCCAGGACTTTACGGAAGAGGGGGCGGATGAAAGGTTACTGTTGCTTTTGGGCGGTGAACGCGCGCATGTGGTGATGAGCGATATGGCGGCCAATACGACCGGGCATCAGCAGACAGACCATCTGCGCACCATCGGGCTGGTTGAGGCGGCGTATGCGTTTGCGAAAACGGTGCTGGCGACGGGCGGGATATTTATCGCCAAGGTATTTCAGGGCGGCGCGGAAGGCATGCTGCTGGCGGATATGAAAAAGAACTTTGCCAAGGTCAGCCATTACAAGCCGGACGCAAGCCGCGAAAAGTCGCCGGAAACGTATGTCGTGGCGCAGGGGTTCCGGGCTTTGAAAGCGGAAGAGGTACGGGCGCTGCCGGAAGAAGACGATATGCCGGAGCGGTATGAACCCGCGCGTGTGGCTTGTGCCGGTGGAGAATAGGCGAACTATCGGCGTTGATGCCGGGGCTCGGCCTGTGAAGGTGTTGAGATTGTGCAGCCGGACGCGGGGGCGCAAGCGAGGCGCTGTGTGGCGCAGGTTCGGGGCTGCGTTGTTTGAAGTTATGCAGGCAGGGGCGGACAGCGAGGGTTTTGAGGCTATGCGGGTGGGCGCGGAGCGACACAGGTTCGGGGTTGCGCTGTTTGGAACGGCGTTGTTAGGAACGGTGCTGGTTCGGGGCTGCGCTGTTTGGAATGGCGCTGGTTTGGGACTACGCTGTTCGGAGCTGCGTTGTTCGGGGTTATGCCGGTTTGGGGCGGCGGATGCAACCCAGCCGGGCGGTTATTCAGCCGGAATTCTTTTTTGTTGCATAATTTATTTTTATCCCCTATTATAGCTGCGAATCTAACGGGGGAATTCGTTTGTTATGGCAAAGATGAGCAGAAGGAAAAAGCTGGTACGCGTGGCGAAGCGCAAATTGCTGAAGCCTGTATTGTACGCCGCCGGCATGAGTTTTGTCCTTTACCTTGCCATCAGCAACGTTGTCCTGCAGAAGAAGGTGTTTGAAGACCAGGTGCCGCGGTTTTTGATAACGCGCATATCCCGCACGTTTGACGAAACGGAGTTTATGCATCTGCTGCTGACGGTGCAGGAAATTATGAAAATGCCGACGGCTTCCGCAGAACTGGAAGAATTTGCCAACGGGGCGTTTCCGAGCCCGTGCCCGAGATTTTTGGAACAGCAGCTCAAGCGCATGAACTGGGAGCCGCAGGCTTTTCTGGTGCGGGTGAAAAAGCTGTTTGACATGTATGACGTTTATGACCGCGTGGCGCGGCTGGATGAAACGATTGCGTTTTTATCTACGGAAATCGACGAGCGGCGGCTGCCGTTTGAGATGAAAACGCAGGTAGACGTTTTGCAGCGGGAGCGCGATAATATTATCGGCACGCAGATTACGGAGGAAGAGTATAATTTTGTGAACGAGTACCGCGGGCTGATTTTACGGCTGAAACGCCAGTAAGGCAGGTTGCGCGGCTGCCGGTCCGAAGAGGAAAGGGCGCGGGATGCCGGGCGGATGCGGCGCGGCAGGACAGCGCGGCAAGGTGTTGCGGCAGGGTGTTGCGGCAGAGCGTTGCGGTAAGGCGGAGGACGCGAGGTTTGGCAGCGAGTGCCGGGCACGAAGCGGCGGTTTCGCGAAACATAGAGGATTTTCTGCAGGCGTGAGAGCGCAGGCAGAATTTAGGCGGGTGGAGTCAGAAGAAAAAGCAATATTTTTTCTCTGGAGCCCATCAGAAGGATTCAGAGAGATGAAGCACCGCTTATGAAGATACCCGAGACCAGACGGTTTCGGGTATCTTTTGGTATGGGGACGTGTACGCGGGCGGGGTTACTGTTCGACGCGGACTTCGCGGCAGACGGTGCGGCAGCGGCGGACGCCATTGTCGCAAGGGATATAAGTAACCGTCGGCGCGGGAACGTCATAAACCTGATAGGTGGTAACGACGGTCTGCACCGCAGTTTCCGGACAGCACTCGGAAGCGCCGACGAAACACGGACAGCTCGGGCATTCCGGTTCGCACGGCACGGGCTGCAAATAGACCTCGCGGGTGCAGCCTGCCAGCGCCAACGCCGCCAGTCCCGCCAAAATGTATGACTTGTTCAGCATAATCTGCTCCTTATCTGTTCCATAACATATTATTTACCTGATAAGATATATCCTTTTTTGCCAAAAGTCAAATTTTTTTTGGGTTGACTAATTGAAAAATATTGTCTATATATCTGGGCAGAGTGATATAATTCTAGTGTTTAATTTTTATATAATTCCTATTATGAACAACAAAATTATCAGCCTTATCGAGCGGAATGCCGATAATGAGCTAAAGGCTTATTTTGAGAGCCTGACAAGTGAACATCCCCTGGATTTGCATGAAGAACTGGTTTTGCTGGAGCATTTTTCTCCCGCGGCCGTTAAGAGCTACATCAACCGTTTCCGTTTTTCCAAAGACGCGGAAAAGGTTTTTGTCCAAATAGCCCCGGCCGACATCCGGCTGACGTATCTTAACTATTACGGCCTGACCGAGGAAACCCAGCGCTGCCTTATTCATTGCGATAAGGTGGAGGCATTGCGCGACTTTGCCAAAATGCGCCGCCTGGCCGACCCGGAATATCTGATTAAAACCGGGAGCAATGAGGCGGTGCGCGTGTATCTGGCGTTTAATCCGCTGGAAAACGACGACCAGGTTTATGCTCTGCTGCACCGGGACAATCCGTCTTTGTTTGCGGCGTATGCCAACAAATGGGTTATCAGCGAAAACGTGAAACGAAAGATTGTCGAAGAGCGCAACTATGCGGCGTTTAAGACCATCGTGTACCGGTTTTACCGCCTGTTTCGCAAAAAAGCGGCCAAGGCCAAAGACTTCGGCAAACTGATGGAAACGCTGGCGGCGGAAGCCCTGCCGGCGGAATTGCAGGTTGAAGTTCTGACGTCGTACGACCGGGACCTTATCCAGCTGCTGCTGATGACATGCCCGCTGGCGGCGGAAGCGCAAGAGGTGTTGTGGAAACGCAATTTTGACGCGGAATGGCTCAAGCTGCATGTGGAACATCTGTATTGCATGGGCGGTTACCGCTTTGCGCCGGAGAACGAACAGAAGCTGTTTAAAGTGCTGGCGAGCAAGAGTTTGGACGACTGCCTGACGCAATTCCGGCACCGGGACGACGTGAGCTTTGTCAAGTTTGCGACGCCGGCGGCGGTTAAAAAGTACGTGGCGGGCTATTGGCTCAGCGACGACGCGCAGGTGGCGCTGATTAACCGCGGCAACGGGGAGCTGATAAAGGAACTGATTTCCCGCTACAGTCCCGAGCACGGCATGTGCTGGCAGGCGGAAGTCGAGCTGGTCAAGCTGGGGGCAACGGAAGCCGTGCGGCAATACATCGCGTTTCATTCCATGTGCTGGGAGGCGCTGTCGCTGCTCAAGGAAAATTTCCCGGCGGTGGCGGAGGAGTATTATGCGAAGCACCCGTACTAATTACAGGGGAAAATTTGGGCATCCAGAGCGGTCTTATCGGGTCGGCAAAAATTCATGTACCTTGTTTGTACACTAAAATTTTTGCCGCCCTCAAGCCCATCTCTATCTGCCTAAAATTTTCCGCCTGTAATAGGAGAGGGGTGACGAAGTTTTCCGGGACGCCTGTAACCGGGGGCCGGAGAGCCGTAGCGGAAAACCGAACGAAAGAAAAGCTGCCTGTATGGGCGGCTTTTTTTTATTTGACTTTTATAAACGAGGATTGTATATACTGAGGTATGGAATACCGATAGGTATTTCTAAGGTGTGAAATCCTTTTCGAGACGTTGCGTGGGACGTTATTCCGCGCCTCACAGTCTATGGCTGGATGGCGATGAATAAGCTTTGCAAATAAATCGCACTGTCTCTCGAGCAGATTTCAACATCCAGTCGCTTTGGCTGGTTTTTTCTGTGCTTAATTAACTTAATCTTAAGATTTAGAATATATTCTGATAGAGGAATGTCGGAGACGCATTCTGGAGGTGTGAAATCCTTCTCGGGACGTCTATATAGTAGATGATGAATGCTATCTGCCTTTTAGTCTTTGGCTGGAAGGCGGTAAAATAAGCGCTTGCGTAAATATATCGCACTGCCCTGAGCAGATTTCAACTTCCAGTCACCTTTTTTTGCAAAGGGTGACTTTTCTTTTATTTGTGAAGAAGGGAAGTCGAGATGAAAAAGTTTATGGTTTTAGTCGGTATATCCGCTTTTGTAGCTTACCAATCCGCACACGCTCAACTGTATGATTATGCTTCAGAACAAGCATACGGCAGGCGTGTGGAACATGGCGCCGCTTATAGACAAGACGGGGGCGCCGTGCGTTACCGTTCTGCCGGCGAGGGGCGCTATGTTCGCATTCCGCCTGCGCAGAGAGAAGAATACGGTTACGCCACAAGACAACGGGAGACCGCTGCCGGACAGCCGCTTATAACCGCGCAGCCGGTCAACACGCTCCGTCCGTATCTGGGCGTAGACGCGGGAACAACGGATATCGGCTACAGCGGTTCAGAGGAAAAATATTTCTTAAAAGACCGGGCAATGTTTGTCGGCGGTGCGGCAGGGCTGCGCATCGGCAGAAACTGGGGCGTAGAGGTGTTTTACCAAACCTCAAATACGGCGAAAAAAACGGCTGACGACGAATGGCGCACCGAAGGCGATTATACCGCGTACGGCGTGGACGCGTTGGGCTTTCTGCCGTTGAACGACCAGCTGGAACTGGTAGCGGCAGCGGGTGTCGGCAAATATGAATTTGACGTTAAGCTGAAATACAGCGACGGCATCCACGAGTTCAGCGGTTCGGACGACAACGTCGGCTACCGCTTCGGCGTCGGCGCACAGTATAACATCACCGGCCATTGGGCGCTGCGGGGCATGGTGCGCTATGTCGTGCTGGACAGCGAATATATTGACGATATGCTGGAGTTCTCCCTCGGTATGCGCTATACGTTTTAATCCCGGCACATTTGCCGATAAAGGGCAGGCTGGCTGAGGGAATTGTGCGAACGGGGCTTTTAAGTCCGGGGCGGCTGCCGCGGCGCGCCGACGGGCGGGAGCTGCCTTTCCAGCTCATAGAGGGCGCGGGCGTCTTCCTTGTATTGGCGCGAAAGGTAATAACCGTCATCGGCGGTTTCGCGCAGGCGGATTTGCTGTTTCAGGCGGGCGATTTTCTGCTTGATATTCATATACTTTCCTTTTCTGTATATTAATTTTCATAATATATAGGTGTTTCGTATATTGATTTCAATATTTTCGCATTGGCGCCGATGGGCAAAATGCGGCAGAAAAGCGCTGATTATATAGCCGAATATATGGACGATGTTGATAACTCGGGACGGGCGCGGCGGGCGGTTCGGTGTGCGTGCGGATTTTACCGGGCGGAAAGGACGGGCTCAGCCGGCAAGGGCGCGGCGGGTTACAGCGGACGGCCGGAAAGGCAGAAGACGGCGCGGCCGAGGATTTTTACCTTGTTCTTTTTGTGGTACAAATCCTGATAGCGGGGGCTGTCGACTTTCAGCGCGTAGGTGTCGGCGGCGGTTTTTTGCAGGCGTTTAATCTGGACGTCGCCCCCGGTTTCGATAACATAAATGCCGTCGCCGCTGTAATCGCAGACGCCGGAATCGAACATAACAAGGCTGCCGTTGGGGAGCGTCGGTTCCATATAGTCGCCGTCGAGGCGGATAAAACGCAGGCTGAACGGGTTGCCCGCGCACCAGCTGCCGAATTCCGCAAAATTCAGCACCATACGCCCGACGACGTTGTCGCGGAGCTCGGTTCCGGGGCGTGCGGCGCAGATGTCTATCGCCACAAAATCCGCCGCCGAACCGGTCAGGTCGTCGTTTTCAAAGAGCGGGGGCAGGGCGGCGCCGCTTTGCAGAAGCTCGTCGTCAATCAATTCTTTTTCGCTGATGTTTAACAGCTGGCAGACTTTTTTGCGGTCGACTTCGTTCAGCCGCTTGGGAAAGCCGTATTTGACATACTGCTGGATGTATGAGTCCTTGCGCCCGATTTTCAGCGATACTTCGCGAAAGGTGTGGTTGCTGTCCAAGATATACTTTTCCAGCCGTTTGCGGATTGTTTGTAAATCTGCCATAGTAATATCTCCTTTTTATGCTACGCTATCAGAATAATTTTTTTTGCCAAGTATGTTTTTTAATATTGACAATGTATTAATTATCATATATTAAAAGTGCCTAAAAGTCAAGCCCAATTTTTGCAGTATATACAGGGTTATATATCAGGCTGTATGCAGGGCGCGTGCGGGAGTGTGCGGAGCGTGCAGGGAGCCGGATGCAGGGGCAGGCTTTGGCGCCGTGTGCGGGACGGGTGTTTGAGCCCTGTTTCGGGACGGGAGCTTTGGCGCCGTGTGCGGGACGGGCGTTTGAGCGCTGTTTCGGGACGGGAGCTTTGGTGCCGTGTGCGGAAAATACCGGCGGTGCCGTTTCAGGACTATCGGACTATTTGGACTACTTTTATCGGACTATCGGAGAGACTGGCTGCCGGCGTTTCGGCGCGGGCGGCGGATTGCGCGGGCAGGCTGCCGGGAGCGGCCGGCTTGTGCGCGAGGGGTAATTCGTGGCAACGGGGAAACAAATGGATCAGATTATTTTTCATACCAATCTCAAATATATTATTGCGGGGCTGACCCGGGAACAGAAGGGGCTGCTGCTGGAGATGCTGCTTGATTGCGCGACGGGAGCGGCAGGCGGTACTGTCGGAATGGAGAATGCGGCAGGTGGGGCTGTCCGAACGGAGAATACGGCAGGCGGGGTTGCGGATATGGGCGCCGGGGCGGTTACAGGGGCGCCTTTATCCGCCGTCGACGAAACGGTAGCAAACATCAGCCGCTATATTATGCTGCTGCAACAGGATATGGCTGCGAAACGGCAGCGTATGCGCGATATCGGCGCCAAAGGCGGCGCGGCACGGCGGCGGAATGTTAACGGGTGCGGAAACGCGGGCAGCAGCGGTGATGACGGGGCGGCGGACGATATGCCGGATTTGTTTGCAACGGCAGAGAATGCGGCGGTTGCAAATACGGCGGAAGATGTTGCGGAAAAAGCTGCGGAAAAAACTGCGGAAAAAACTGCGGTTTCGGGGAACGGCACGGCGGCGGCGGGCGGCGCTTTTTCTGCCGCAGGCGGCGGCTGCGGACATCAGAACAATGTTCAACCGCTGCTTCAGCATTGCTGCGGCAAAAGAAAAGAAGCAAAAGAAAATAATATTTTAAATAATAAAAATAATTTATTTTCGGAACGGAAAATTTCGCTGCCGGTTTTTCAACGGCCGTCGGCGGCGGAAGTGCAGGCGTTTGTTTCAGCGGAGGGGCTGAAAGTCGATGCGGCGACGTTTGTCGATTTTTATGACTCCCACGGCTGGTGCGTCGGGCGGACGGCAATCAAAAACTGGAAGGCAACGGTGCGGCTCTGGCACCGGCGTGCCTGCAGCGAAGCGGCGGAAACAGGTTTGGCGGCAGGTTATGCGGCGGGAAGTCCGGCAGGCGGTTACAGGGCGGGCGGTTTTACCGGCGGGGCAGATACGGGATACGGCGCGGCGAAGAACGGCTTTCGGGCGGCAAAAGATGCTGCGGCTGTTGATGACGAGGGGTATTGGTCGGAGCTTGAGGAACGGGTGCTGCGTGATGCGGACGGTGCCGACGGTACAGGCAGTGCCAACGGTACGGACAGTGTTAACGGCACGGGCAGTGTCAACGGTACGGGCAACGAGAGCGGCTGCGGCGGAAATGGCGGCGGTTCGGGCGAGGAATCGGGCGGCGGGGGAGAAATGCGCGACTAACTTTATGACCGGACATTTGAACTTAAACAAACACTCATTAACGGAGGGAACTCATGAGTCAGAAAAGCGACTATTTTTTCTTAAACATCAAACAGGTATATCCGAATTTTGCCAGGCCGTCGGCGTTGGAAACGGAAATCTGGGAGGAAATGCTGGAACCATACACGCAAGGGGATATCCTGGCGGGAATCAAATCTTACCGCAAGAGCGAGGATACCAACTTTGCGCCCAATCCGGCACGGTTCAGGAGCTATCTGTATTCGCGGGCGAAAAAGGCGGAGAAGCCGTGCCTGCCGCTTTCGCCGGAAAGCTATCTGATGGAAGAGGATATTCGTGCCGGGCGCTGCCGCCATTTGTTTCCGACATACTGCAAAGCGGTGGAATATGTGTTGGAAGTTGAGCTGAAAAAACTGTATTCCGAGGAGGAATTTAAGGCGTTTTCGCGCGGGAGGAAATACCGGCTGGCAGTGGAAAACGGCCTGTTTGCGGATTTTGACCGCGTGTTGGATTATGTTTATGCGAAAGGAGGACACTGATGATGACAGAAGATAAAGCGAAGGCGGCGGGAAAGCCGAGTTTGCTGGGCAGGTATTTTCAACAGGGGTGGCTCAGCAAAAAATATTACATAGCGGACGGATACCGCCAGCTTTACAGCGCGGAAGACAGGCTGCTGGCGGGAACGATGCTGTACGCGGATTTTCTGAAATGGGGGAAGGGACAGCTGCAGGTGCGCGATTACGCAATGCCGAAAGTCGACGGCGGCAGCGGCTGGGACGACTGGCAGACCGGCATCGGGGCGGAAAATTTCCGCCGGGCGCTGAAAAAGGTGTCGGCGCCGTTTGTGCCGGTGTTGTATAAAATCGTGCTGGAAGAAAAGGAAATCCGGGCGCCGAAAGGGGCGAGCACGCGGGAACGGCTGTATTTCAACGATGAGATAAAGAACCTGTTGTGCCGCGCGTTGGACGAGCTGGTGCCGTATTATCGCCGCAGAGTGTAGGAAAGCAGTCGCAGAGTGCAGAAAAGCAGCCGCAGAGTGTAAGAAAGCAGCCGCAGAGTGTAGGAAAGCTGCCGCAGAGTGCAGAAAAGCAGCCGCAGAGTGCAGAAAAGCAGCTGCAGAGTGCAGGCGGTACAGCGGGGGCGGGGGTACGGGGCGGCTGTGGAAGGGATGTGTAGGAGGGCAGAGGGGGCAGCGCCGCGGAGCTGCCGCACAGGCAAGTGCCAGCGGTACAGGCAATGCCGGGAGGAGGAGAGGCCGGTCAGAACATTCCCTTGCGGCGGAAATAGATAATCGTCATGACGGTTGCTATGGCGGAGATGCCCATCACGAGCCAGAAGCCGTTGGGGTCGCCGGCGAATGCCACCGGGACGTTCATACCCCAGAACGAGGCGAGCATGGTCGGGATAGAGAGGATAATCGTGATAGCGGCGAGGAATTTCATCACCAGGTTAACGTTGTTGTTGATGATGCTGGCGAAGCCGTCCATCATGCCTTCCAAAATGGAGCGGTGCATATCCACCATTTCTATCGCCTGTTTGTTTTCAATAATCACGTCGTCGAGGAGGTCGGCGTCGTCATTGCCGAAGCCGGCGAGTTTGGCGACGGCGGGGGTGCGCATCAGGCGCAGCAGTTTTAAGAGCACGAGGTGGTTGTCTTTCAGCGCGGTGGTGAAATAAACCATCGACTTCTGGATTTCCATCAGCTGGAAAAGCTCTTTGTTGGAAGTGGTTTTGCGCAGGGCGTATTCAAGTTCGTCGGTGCGCTTGTTGATGATGTTCAGGTACTTTAAATAAAACTGGGTGCATTTGTACAGAATATTCAGCATAAAGCGCGCGCGGTCGCGGGTGTCGAACGTTTTGGCGGTCGAACGGTTAAACGAATTCATAACGCGGTTGTCGCGGGCGCAGATGGTGATGAAGTTTTTTGGGGTGATGACCAGGCCGCAGGGGAGAGTGTCAAAATTGCCTTCGTCGTCCAAAAGCGGCAGGTTGATGATGATGGCCAGCGAATTTTTTTCCTGCTCAATGCGGGAGCGCTCGTCGGCATCCAGCGAATTGCTAAGGAGGTCGTAGTCAACGTGCAAAACGGTTGATACCTGCAGCAGCTCTTCTTCGTTCGGGTTGACGAGCGAGCACCAGGTCATGGGGAGAATCTTGTTTTTTTTGAGTTTTGTGAGCCTGCCGTCTTCTTCGGTCCGATAAATTCTCAGCATCGCCCCTCCCTGCGCCCTCCGGCGCTTTTCAAAAACCGCAACAGCTGCGGATACCCGTTTATAATACAATACAGAAAATTCTGGTGCGGCCAAGAAGACTTGAACTTCCACGGGCTTAGCCCATAACGACCTCAACGTTACGCGTCTACCAATTCCGCCATGGCCGCACATCCTGCGCCTTTTTCCGGGGGTGCCGGGGCGCTTTTTACACCTTTGTCCCGGTCAGCCGGGATGGCGCTCATTTACGCCTTTCTTCCGGGGTACCGGGCGGGCGTTCATCTACGCTTCTGCCGCCGGTAATACGGGGCGGTCGCGGTTCTGCATTTTCCGCCTTTGCGGGCGGGCGCCTTTCGGGCACTGTCGTGCAAAACAAGAATGAGATATAATATAATTTTGAAATAATCAAGCTTTTTTTTCACCCGGTGGGTATTTTTTTGCAAAGGGGCAATGGGGCAGAGAGTGGCGGGGCGGGCGGGGGCGAGGAAAAATATTTTTCAAGAGGGGGGCGAAACTATTGACATAGGCGGCGGGCTTTTGTATTATACTGACGGGCTCGGGTGTTTTCCGGGCTGTTTTTGTTATGAGAATGCGGTTCGGCTGAATAACGCCGGGCTGTTTTTGTTATAAGAATGCGGGACGGATGAGCCTGCTTTTTTTATGGGGGCGGCAGTGGGGCCGGCTCCTTTTTTTATGGAGGAAACATGAAAGGAACAACGAACGCGCTGGTTTATCGCGGCGGAGGGACTTCGCTTATCTATGCCTATAACGGGGAAGAGAGCGGCTGGAGCGCTGGGGAAAAGGCTTATATCTCAAACAGGCTGCGGACGCAGGAGGGCAGGCAGCATTTGGAGACGCCTTCAAAAACGTACAGTGCCTGCACCGCCTTTTACGGGAAGACGATGCTGATTTACAGCCGTTATTCTACGGGGCATATTTATCCGGCGTTTTGCAAAAACGGGGCTTTTGCCATCGGGGGGAGCCTGGGGCACTTTGCCAGTATGGATATTTTGGCGAATTACAGCTTTATCGACGGCAGGATGTTTGCCTGCGGGCGCGGGACGAACACACGCCTTGACCTGACGGTGCGGGAGGTGCATCTGTCGGCCAAGGAAAGCGATTTTTATCTCGGCGGCGGAATGCGGCTTTACAAGGAACAGGGCAGTGCGCCGGTGTTGCAGGAGTTTGACTATGAGGCGCAGAGGGCAGGCAGTACCCTGTATACGTTTACGGGGCTGGCGGAGACCGCCTATCGGGGAATTTACGATTCCGAAGCGAAGCGCCTGCTGCTTTTTCCGGGGGTTTCCGCCGGGACGTCTTATTTGTACGACCTGGCGGTTCCGACAAGCCCGGTGCTGTTGTGGAGCGGCAATATCGGTGTTTTTGCCGTTATGGCGACGGATCTGCGGCCGGGGGCGGTCATCTTTTGCAGCCCGTCCGCCGAAACCAACATGGACACCGGCGGCGGCGTGCAGTGGCAGACGTTTACGATTGACGAAAACGACGCGGTGGTGCCGCTGGATATGCCGGCGAATCTGGCAACACTGTCGGTAAACGCATGGTGGCTCTATAACCCGAACAACAAAACGCTCAGCATCGGCACGGCGGACGGCATTTACCTGTTTGCGGCCGACCGCGAAGGCAAGCTGTTTACGCCGATAAAAACGGCGGCGGAACTGGCGGAGAACAATCCGGACTACGGCATATACAAGCCGGTGTTTGCGGACGATTTGTCGCTGCTTTCGGTGGTGTCGCATACCAATCCCAGCTCCGCTGCCGGCGGATACAGGGGCGACGCGTACGGCTATGTTCTGGCGAACGGCGACGGCAGGCTTTATGCGCAAAGGACGGTCGATTTGGCGGGCGAGAGTTTTGTAACGGGATTTGCCACCGGGAACACCGCCGGCGGCCGGGTTGAGTTTAACGGCGCGCTGCCGGAACTTTCGCTGAAGGTCAATGTAACGCCGGCACCGGACACGTTTGAATTTACAGGAGAAGCAGAATGACGACAGATAACACGACATTTGACAAAAAGGTTTATGCGGGAATGCCGTTCAGGTACAAGATAACCAAGGCGCGCTACTGGGACAAGACGGTGGCGAAATCGGTAACGGCGAATACGGTCGACGACGTTGCGCTGGAGCCCTACGACGGGGTTACGATTACGCAGGACGGCACGGTCCTTTCCGTTTCGGCGGGGATTTTGCCGGACGGAGGCGCTTACGGCGGCTACAGGGGCGTGGCGGCGCCTGCGGGCAAGCGGTATTTTCTGCGCAACGCGAATACGGTTTATGACAATTTCAGCCGGAGAGGCAGCCCGGACATCGGCGAAGACGGCGTTTTGCGCAGCATTACGAGCGGGAACAACATTTACACGGCGTTTTACAACCAGTCGTATCCCTGGGAAATTACCGTGAAAATCCATACGCCGGAAACGTTCGCCGACCAGAGCTATATTTTCGGCAATTATTCGACGAACCGGGCGACGCCGCAGCTTTGCACGGACGCGGCGGGGCACCTTGTGCTGTATCTGGCGAGTTCGACTTCGGCCTGGGATATTGCGGACGGAGCCGTTTCCGAACAGGCGCTGGCGGCGGATACGGATTATGTCATCAAGGCCGGCTGGGACGGGGCGGCATATACGGTTACGGCGAACGGGGAGGAATTTATCCGCGTTGTTTCGGCGGCCGTGCAGTATTCCACGACTGCGGCACAATTGTGTTTCGGCTTTGATTCCGGCAACAATGCGTGGACGGGGACGATTGACCTGCATAATTCGCTTATCACGGTTGACGGCAAGGCGTACTGGAAAGCGTATACGGTTTATTCGGAAATCCTGCCGGGCGCGTTGGACGGAGATACCGGGGCTTTGGCCGACTGGAACTGCTTTTGCGACGCGGAAGCGGAAACGACGGCGTTTGATACGGCGGCGGCTGCCGACGGGAAAGTGTGGATCGGGCACAAGGTTATCGAATCGCACGTTACAAACCCGTGGCCGATTGTGCATTTCAGCGTTGAAGGCAGCGTTACGTTTCGCGGCGATACGGCGGCGTTTGCGGACGGGATGTGGCTTGTTGCCGACAAAACGCTGCCGGTAACGGAATTCTTTTTCGGCGATGTGGAATTTATTGCGAAGATAACGCCGAAGACGCCGTCGGGATACAATACGGTTTTCAGGAACGCGGAAACCAACGCCTTTTTCGGGCTTTACGGCGCGGCGTGGTGCATCTATGACGGGTCGCGGAAAACCGGCGGCACGGCAACGGCGGGAACGACGTACTGGGTGCGGGCGCAGATGATATACGATGCGGAAAAAGGGGCGTATGCGTCGACGTTGTATGTTCTGGAGGACAACGGCGCCTATACGGCGGATACGCTGCCGGAGGCTGCGGCATGGACACAGGCGGTGCAGACGGAGACGGATATGTTCAAAAGCGGAGAGCCTTTTTGGCTTTCCAATGACGGCACATCGTCGTTCAACGGCGACATGGATTTGGCGCAGGCGGTTCTGCGGACGAAAACTTCCGGCGGCACGGGCGGCTGGACGGACTATTGGAAACCGCTGGAGGAGCAACGGACGATAACGGCCTGACGCCGCGGCAGCGGGGGGACGGAGCCGGCAGCGGGGTGGAACTGAGCCGGCGGGAAACATGGGACAGGGCGGCGGGAGACATGGGACGGAGCTGACGGGAGGCGAAACGGAGCCGCGGGGAACATGGGACGGGGCGGCGGGGCAGGCTCTTGGAATTTATGGTTTTTATGACGAATATTACGGAGGAAAAATGAAAGGAACAACGAATGCTTTGGTTTTGCAAGGCGGAGACGGCGGCGAAACGGTTTTTGCGGTCAACAATACGGGAACGGCGATTGTCAGAGGGACGAAGGCCTGGCTGAACAGGCATAATCTGGACGAGAATACGGCGTATCAGCATTATGCGGGCGGAAGCAGCACGCAGTATGCGCCGGTTTTTGACGCCGACAACAATTTCTGGGTGGTGAATCTGAGCGGTACGGGGCGCAAGCTGTTTACCTACGATGCGGAAACGAAGGCGTGGACGGCGTCTGACCTGAACGCCGGGCCGTCGGGGCGAAATTTTGTCCGCTTTATCGGCGGGGAGGTTATAGCGTATGCTTCCAACTATGCGGGCAATGCAACGGGGCTTTATTCTTCGGCGGTTACGAAAGACGCATACACGAATTACGCCGGCCTGTATCTGGGGAGCGGAAACGTGCTGAAGTGGGTCGCGGCCGGGAGCTTTACGCTGGCGAATTCGCTCGGCGAATTTCCGTTAACGGGGTTTAGCGGCTATCTTTATTCCGCATTGATGCTGGACGGGAAAATGTTTGTTGCCGACGGGGAGGGAAACTATAAATTTTATGATTTTGACAAGTTTTTCGGGACGCCGCGGGAAATCGGCTCCGGAAACAGCACGCTTGTTAAGGACAATTATCCCGTCATGTTTGCGACGGGGCTTGAGGCGGGGGACTATTTCATCTGCAACCGCGGCTCCAAGCAAAACAATTATGAACCGACGGAACTGGCGATTTTTAAAATCGGCGAAAATTATGCGCTGGAAGAGGCCGACGATTTGCAGACGGATTTGCAGGCTTTGACGGGGCAGGTGTGCTCGGTGCAGTACAACAACGACACGAAACTTCTGACGGCGGGCAGCCATACGGCGGTGTATGCCTTTAAATGGGACGCGGCGGCAAAGGCGTTTGACAATCTGAATATCGGCATTGCGGTGCCGGCAGAGGGCGTAATTGCCGATGACGGGGCATATTGTCTGGCGCTCTCGGAAGATTTGACGTCGGCGGTGGTCGGGTACAGAAAGCGGACGGAGACGCTGGTTTATTGGAACATGGGCATATATAAGCTGACGACGTCTTCAAACGACTGGTACGCGGATACGTTCGGCATGGCGTCGTCGCTGAGCCTGACCGGATTTGCAACCGGGGCGACCGATGAGGCGGGCAGATACGAGTTTAAGACGGCGACGAAAGCCTAAAGCGGCGTGTCGGACGCTGAGGCTGCACCGGCGGGACGGCAGCCTCAGGTACCGGGAGAGGGAGTCCGAAGCGTCGGCAGAGGGACGGATTGATACAAAAAAACGGAGGCGGATATGACCAAATTTTTAACATACGCCGTGGCGGGGCTGCTGCTGGCGCTGTATATCACGGTAAGCCTGTATATCGAGCGGGGCAGGGAGATTGCGGCATTGCAGGGCGAAAAGAGTGCCCTGTTGGGGAAAACATCATTTTTGGAGGCGGAAATTGCGAAACGAGATGAAAGGGCGTTGGACGCCGATAAGCGATTGTGCGAGATTGAGAAAGCAGCAGCGGCGGAGAAGGTGCGCGCCGCACAGGCTAAAGAGGGCGGTTTTGATTGGGACAGCCCTTTGCCTGCTGATGCTGTTACTTTGCGGCTGCGCGAGGACTGAATATGTTTACGTCGAAGCGCCGCGCGAGCCGATAACGTGCCACCGGCACATGAAGACGTTTCTGGATATGGCGAAGTGTCTGGAAATGTACAAGGCGAAGTATTAGGGGCGGATATATCCGGAAATGGCCGTTTTGCCAGCGTTGGCGGCGGGATACAATGCGATGGGGCATAGTGTTGGTGATGGGATACAGCGTTGGCGATGGGATATAGTGTTGGCGGCAGTATACAAAAGAGCACACCATGAGGGAGGTGTGCTTAACTTTAACCATATATACAAATAATAGAACTTTTGTTTAAAGTCAATAATTATTTGAGGTTGATTTGAAAGAAATTTATATTGTTCATGCCGAAAGAATTTAAAAACATTAAAACCCTTGACTTGCAAGGGTTTTAATCTGGTGCCGTTTAGTGGACTTGAACCACCGACCCACGCATTACGAATGCGTTGCTCTACCAACTGAGCTAAAACGGCAACGGAAGTATATTTATCAGGTTAATTTGAAAATGCAAGTGTTTTTTTGCATGGTGGATAAAAAAAATCCTGCCCGGCGAGGGGCAGGAAAAAGAAGCGCGCCGGGGCTGCGGAAACAGCCGGGGCGGGCGACAGAATGCGAGGCCTGCAGACGGAGTGCCGGGTGCCGGGGCTGCGGAAACAGCCGGGTGCGAGGGCTGGCGCGATAGCGGGGCAGCAGGTAAAAACGGTGCCGGTCAGGGCAGCGTTTCGAGCCAGGCTTCGGGAAGGGCAGGCGCCCATTCGGCGAGTTTTTCCAAATCTTCCTTCAGAAGAAAATCCGGTTTTTCCCCGCAGTGGCGGGCGGCGATGATTTCGACCGCTTCCCGGCGGACCTGCGGTTTCAGATTCGTGTCGCGCAACAGGGCGGGCAGCGATTTTTTCCAATCCAGAGAATGGGGCGAATCGGCATAAAAAACGACGAACGCCGTGCTGTCCGTTTCCCGGAAGCTGCCGCGGCTTCGGAACACGTTTTGTACGGGATCCCATCCGCAGCGCCAAAGACCGGCTTTTTCCACGGCCCAGTGTTTGAATTCGGCAACTTCCACCATATCGGCAAATTCACCGCTGTTCAGCGCAACGGCACACAGGCAGCGATACAGCTGTTGACTGGACGCGTTGCAATCCTGAAGGACATGGCGGGCAAAGCCAAGCAGCGCGTTCCAGTCTTCGGGGCGTTTCTGCGGCTGTGCAAGCAGGACGGCGGCCAGCTGCGGCAGTTCGTAATTTTCCCGCGGCAGCGCAACGTCGTACAACGCGGCGGCGATTTTGAGGTTCATTTGCGGGTCCTGCCGTTTTTCCGCCAGACGGCGGATGTCGCTGAAGACCATGTCAGGCGAATGAACGACGATTTCGCGGTTTGTCCGCATTTCCATGACATGCCGGGTTTCCGTAACCAAGTCGGCGCCGATAAGCTTCAGGAAAATGTTGAGGGCAACTCCGGGGCGAATCCTGTGCAGGCACCGGGACAAATCGCGGTAATCGGAGCTGTCGAGATTTTCCCGGCGGCGCACCAGTTCGGAAACGCCGTTGGCAAGCGCAATTTCGGCTGCGGCGCCCAAGGTGAGCTTTTCCGGCGGCAGCGTGTTATGGGCGGTACCCTGCGATGTTTTTCCGGCAGCTTCCTGCGATGTTTTTCCGGCGGTTCCCTGCGGTTCTTTTCCGGCGGTTTCCTGCAGCGTTTTTCCGGCGGTTCCCTGTGACGCTTTTCCGGCGGTTTCCTGCAGTGTTTCAAGAAGAGGCAGCAGATAACCGGTAATCGCACGGAGATTGCGGGCAAAACCGTTTTTCAGCAGAAAGGCGGCAATGTTGCGCGCCGTGCCGGTGAAACCGAGCTTGGCCAGCACGGGGCTGTAGTCAGCGCCTTCGACAAGGAGCCCCAGCTTTTGCGCGGCGATATCCGGCCAGAGGCAGAGAAACTCCAGCGCCTGCGGCGTTACCGGAGAGGCGTTTTTGGCTATCTCGCGTTTGAGTTTGGCAACGGCCTGACGGTACAGCGTGCGCTGTTGCGGCACTTGGGCATCCCGGGCGTATTTTTGCAGCCCGACGCCCAAATAAGCCTCGGCCAGAAGCGAGAGAGGCGCCAGCCGCCGGTCCTGCCAAAAGGCAATGATGTGCGGGAGGGCTTTCAGATTTTCCGGCTTGGCCAGAGCGGCCATAAACGCGCCGAGAAAATGTTCGGGCGAACCGAGACGCAAGTCCGGCTCTTCCGGCAAAATCGGCGCAATGTCTTCCACGTCCGAAACAAAAACGAAATTGGCGGAGCTGACTTTTCCCGCCATGACGGCATCGGCGTATCCGCTGTGCCGCTGATCCGTAAAGTAATACGGAATCTGAATAGTTGGCAAATTCATAAATTAAAAAAATTAGCGTTAATAATTGAGATTATAATACTGGAATTGGCGCGAGCATAGGCGGGGTTTGTCTTTTTGTCAATGTTTTTTTAAGGAGAGGGGCGGCGGAGCGGGCAGAGGTATACCGGGGCGGAGCGGGCAGCGAGGGACGGCAGGGGGCAGAGGTGTACCGGGGCGGTAATGTGGCGGGGCGGTTGGCAGAGGGGCGGGCAGCGAGGGGCAGATAAGAGAGGTGTGGCGGGCGGGAATAAAAAAAGCTTGCAATCTAAAAAACAATATAGTAAAAAAGATACAGGTGCCGCTTTGGCGACATCTAGCAGGCGGGATACCGCCGGCGGGGGTTTAGCAGCCCTCTACAAGTAGCGGTGCATGGATAGCACCAAGATATAACACATAACCCTGCGCGCGCTATGGCACGGCAAGGTCTTGGTGCGAAAGATTCGGCGGAACGGTTGAATTTTCTGTGCACCGTAGTTATAAATCCCCAATACAGGTTCTTTTGGCAAGTTAGATTCCTGTATGCGTCATATTTGTTATGGCCGGGGTAGTTTCGAATAAGGCCGGCCAGTTATGGTCAGCCGAATAAGGGACAGCATTTCTACTTGTATGCTTGCTAATACCCCGGCCACTTCTTTGTGAAGCGGCCGTTTTTATTATGGGCTAAATGAATATGGACGCTGGATATGAACAGAATTATTTTTGCTTTGGCGGCTGCGGGGATATGTTTGGGCAGCTGCACTTCTCTCACTTTTCAGGAAAAACAGGAACTTTCGGCTTTGGAATACCGCGGGATAACGGTTGACCGCGCGCCCGGCGGCTGGCAGCAGCCGGCAAGTCCGCTGGCGGCGGGGCTGCTTAACGTGCTCCCGGGCGGCGGCAATTTTTATCTGGCGAGCGGAAATGCCGCCGACTCTTCGCATTGGGTTTATGGTATGGTTAATCTGTTGTTTTGGCCGATTTCCATTTTGTGGGGCGTGCCGGAAGCGACGATTGACGCCGGAAATATCAACAAACGCGAGATGCTGAACTTTTATAAATACGGCAACGGCGGCATTCCGGATTTTCCGGGGCTTGAGGCAGCGGGGCGGAGAACCATGCCGCAGCAGAGGGTAGCGCCGCGGCAGGTTCCGTACCGTACGCAGGAGACAGCGCCGCGGCAGGTTCCGTACCGCAACCGCTATCATCAGGCGCCGCGCGGGTATTATAACAATTACCAGACATACGGATATTAAAGCATGCCCGGCTACGGGCTGACGAGGACGCGCCGGCTGGAATAAAAAAAGCCGGCGTTTTATTACGCCAGCCCGATAAGAAAAAACTAATCCGCAGCAACTAATTCGCGGAGCTTGAGCCGTTACGCCAGCCCGATATGCGGGATATAGCCGCCGAGGTTGATGCCGCTGGCCTTTTTCGCCTGTTCCCAACGGTCTTCAAAACGGGTGTCGAAAATCAGCTTGGGGTCGCCGGGGACAATCAGCCATTCGTTGTTGAAAATCTCCCATTCCAATTCGCCGCGTTTCCAGACGCAATGCCCCATGGCGATAATCTTTTTGTCGGGGCCTTCGCCGTCGAGGATATCCTGAAGGACGCCGAACGAACTGGAAATCGCGATTTCGCCCTGAACGCGGGCGTGCGGGTCGCTGTAAAAATACCCGTCGCTCGGAAACAGCACAAAGCCGTTGGCGGGGTTGACCGGGCCGCCCTGATAGAGGTCTTCGTAAACGCCGCGCACGTCTTTTTCGCCGCCGTCTTCATGGTTGCGGCATTCAACAACAGCCGAGCCGAAGAGGAGCTTGTTTATCATTATTCCTTTGACGCTTTCGGGCGAACTGTCAGTAATATAGATGACCGACTCTTTATACAGGTCGTTCTTGCCGGAGCCGATGTAAACGAGGCATTTGCCGGTCAGGGTGCTGTCGTCGGCGACGCGTTGTCCGCCGGATTTGGCGGCAAAACGGTTTTGAGTGCCGGCGTTGTTGCTTCTGGCGCTCAGGCGGGGGTTGTTGGTGCCGGCGTTGTTGTTTCTGGCGTTCGGACGGGGGGTGTTGGTACCGGTTCCGTTGTTTTTTGCGCTCAGGCGGGAGCCGTCGGCAGTGCGTTGCCCGCCAAAACTTCCGCGGCGGCGGTTTTCGGCTGCGGGCGCTTTGCGGCGGGATTTGGATTTCGGTGCCTGCCGCTGCCCCCATTCCTCAAACATAAAAGATTCATCAAAATCGTCCAATTCTTCCAGTATTTCAAACCGTCTCTTTCTGTCCTTCATCGTAATATGTGTCTTTCGTAAAAAAGTTTGTTGCTTTTTGGCTGGTCTGATATAATATCTTTTCATAGCTTAATATTGTTTTTAAATCAACAGTAAAATTTTATGAAAAGGTTTGTTTGTTATATAGGGTGCGCGGCGCTGGTTTTCAAGCTGATGTACGGGGCAGCCTGGGCTGCCGGGGCGACGGCGGGAGATACGGCAGCGCCGGAAAACGGCGGTGCGGCGGTGTCGGCGGTTCGGGATACGGTTTCGGGGACGGCTGCTGCGGCGGTGTCGGCGGGGACGGCTACTGCGGTCGGCGGCGAGAGCATTGTCTACCGGGTGCGCGACTTGACCGCGGCGGCAAGCGGCGGTGATGCGGGCAGCGGCGAAATGGGCAGCGGCGATACGGGCAGTGAGGGCGAAACGCCGGAGCCGATTATCCGGAGCGACAACGAACTGGCCAAACTGGCGCTGCTGCCGTTTATTGTCGACAAGGTTTTTGCAGGGGAGGCGCTTGACGGCGATTTAACCGGGTTTTTGAGCCGGGTATATCCGACGGCGGGCGAAGGAACGCTGAAAACGCTGGAAAGCGGAATCCGCTTTTTCGTCAGCTGGAAGCGCAAATACGACTATGCGGTGGCACGGCTGAAACATAATATCAAGGCGGCGGGCATTTTGCCGAAAGATGCGCCGATTGTGGCAGAGGACGGAGAATTTGCGCCGGAAGAGACAGACCTGCGCAAGCAGTCGGCGGCGGGGGAATATCAGGTGCGGTACCGTCCGTACAAGTATCTGGAATATGATCCCGGCGCATTGGGCGAGCCGGTGCGGCGGCGCGACAAGAACTATATCTCGCCGGAAGACCTGAATACCGACGAAATGGTGCTGGCACTGCTGGAGCTGGATTTCGGCGGGTTCTGGCGCGCGCTGCGGAAGATGCCTTCATACAGCGACGGTGCGGGCGAAAAGCCGGTGGAAGCCGGCGGCGGCGTTAAGGCGAGGCTGCTGCTGGATACGGCGCGTCCGGGCGATAAGGAAATCATCCGCGGCGTGGCGGAAATCTATGTGCCGGACGGGATGTATGTCAGCGGCGATTTGCTTAATCCGGAAAACCGGGCGGCTTTTGTGCTGCGCGAGGACGGCGGCAGCGGTGGCAGCGCCACGGGCGGTATCAGTGGTACGGGCAATATGGGCAGTACCGGCGGCACGGGCGGTATCAGCGGCACGGGCAATATGGGCAGTACCGGCGGCACGGGCAATATGGGCAGCCGCAACATCAAATCTTTCCGCATGTATGCGCCGCTGGCGAACGGCGTGGAAAAGGGCGGGGTGGCCAGGCGCGTGCTTACCGGGCATATCCGTTTTCCGCTGGAGTTTACGCGGGCGGATACGGGGAAGGCGATGCATATTGCCGGGGATTTGCATTTCAAACTCTGCACGGCGGACGGAACCTGTCAGGCGGCGGCGACACATCACGGGCTGACGCTCCGGGCTTCGGACAAAGCGGAAGATTCCATACATTACAACTACGTTACGCAGGGGTTTGCGCATCTGCCGCCGGCAGAGAGCCGGCACGCGCGGGCGGAGAAGCTGGTTTATGACCGGGAAAAGGGAACGCTGACGGCGACGTTTGCCCTGTCGCGCAGGGTGAGCAATATGGCGGCAATGGCGGAAGACGCGGCCGGGACGAATTTTGTCAATCCCCGTTACGAGCTTGGCGACGGCTATGCCCGCGTTACATTTGACGTGCGGGCAGGAAAACGGGCGGGAGAAAAGGCGGGAAAACGGGCAGGAAAACAGGTGGGAGAAAAGGGGCGCAGCGCATTTGACGCACGGTCGGGCAGCGGAGAAAATGCGGGATACGGCGCGGCAGAGGCTGCTGTTACGGGCGGCAGCGTTGCGGACGGCACCGGGAGGGATACGGAGCTGCCGTTGCAGGAGGTTGCGCTCAGCGCGTCGTTTGATGACAGCGAGGTGCTGCGGACGGTTATGACAGTGGCAGCGGTGCCAGCGGCACAGGCAACAGTGGCAGTGGTCGCACCACGAGCAACGGAGACAGCGGCGGGAGAAGGTATCCGGGGGCGTAAGGCGCCGGGGACGGTTACTGAAATGACGGTCGTACCCCGGGCAGTGCCAGCGGCACGGGCAACAGTGGGCACTTTGTTTGCCTACGGGCTGCTGCTGAACCTGATGCCGGGAATTTTCGGCTTGTTCCTGCGGTTGGCAAGGCAGCTGCGGGAGAGGGCGGAACGGCGGCGTATTTTCTGCCGGTATGCGGCGGGGGCAGCGCTGGGACTGGCACTGCTGGGCATCGGATACCGGGGGGCATATTTCGGCGCGCTGTATTATAACCCGTGGCTGGCGGCGGGAGCGGCGGCGGTGATTTTGCCGCTGTGGGCGGAAGCGCTCGGATATATGGATTTTGCTTTGTTCCGTCCGTTGAAAAAAATATTCAGGCGCGGCTGGCTGGCCGGGCTGTTTACGGTGTTGCTGGCGGCGGCGTTTCCGACGGTGCTGAAAGCGGAGGCGCTGAGCGGGCTGTTTGCGGGCGGCGCGGAAATATGGAGCGGCGCGGCGGAGGGGAGTTTTGCCGCGGGTGCGGAATTTTTGAGAGGCACGGCGGGAAGTTTGGTACAGGCAGCGGGCGGCGTCTGGCTGGCGCCGGCATGGGTGGAGCTGACGGCGGGGCTGGGGTGCATCTGGCTTGGAATTACGGTGCTGCCGCTGGCAGTGCTGACAGCGGCGGAGCTGCGGGGGCAGAGAGCTGCGGCCTGGCTGCGGGTGCCGGTGCTGCGGCGGTTTAATGCTTTTTATACCGGCGTATACGCGGCGGGGTTGCTTTGGCTGACGGCCGGTTGTTTCGGCGGCGCGGCGGCGCTGGGGCTGACGGCCGGGCTGGTACTGCTGTTTGTGCTGTGGTATGCTTTTCCGCAGGCGGTGGCAGAAACAATTAAGCATACGCGTTCGGAAAAGAGAAGCTTGGAGCTGTTTAACCGGGTGCAGCGGCATTGGCTGTTTGCGGCGGCCGTGTGGTATCTGCTGGCGGCAGGCGGATTGGCGCTGGCCGGAGCGGGGGCGGGTACCGGAAAGGGCATCGGCATGGCAGAGAAGGGCGGGACAGGCATCGGCATGGCTGAGAACAGCGGGACGGACGTCGATATGGCTGAGAACAGCGAGACGGGCGTCGGTATGGCTGAGAACAGCGGGACGGACGTCGGTGTGGCTGAGAACAGCGGGACGGACGTCGATATGGCTGAGAACAGCGGGACGGACGTCGGTATGGCTGAGAAGGGCAGCGCGGCGGTGCCGGTACTGGTGAGCATTGAAGCGCCGTATTCGCCGTTGTCGGTATATAACCGTCTGGCGTTACGGGAGCTGCAGAAGGCGGGGCTGCGCGTGGTGCGGATTAATGCCGGGGAAATGAATGTTCCGGGGGCGGCCTGGCCGTGGTTTGCCGCATATGGGAAGTTTTATGCTCCGCTCACAGTCCTGTTTACAGACCGGCATAAGAACGGCATGGTGCTGCCGGAGCGGCTGGACCGGGTGGATTTTGACAAGGCGCTGGCCGGCTGGCGGGAATGAAAAATGCGGAAGTTGGGACGGCCCGGAAGGCTCCCGGGGCTGGAGATGGAGATGATGGTGCACAGGCACCCGGGGCCGGAGATGGAGATGACGGTGCACAGGCAACTGGCGGCGAGAAAACAATTTTAACGAAAGGACGACGACTATGGCAACAGAACTGAATACAAACGTACCGGCGGGGATGCGGCTGACGGTGGCGATTATCGGCAACCGCAACGCGGGAAAGTCGACGCTTTTGAACCGCATCGTCGGGCAGGAGGTGTCGATTGTTTCCGACGAACCGGGGACGACGACCGACGCGGTGGCGAAAGCGTATGAGCTGATACCGGTCGGGCCGGTCAGCTTTTATGACACGGCGGGGCTGGACGACGAAGGCGAGCTCGGGCGGCAGCGCGTGCAGGCGGCAAAGAAAATCCTGCGCCGCGCGGATATGGTACTGTTGGTTATCGGCAGGGACGGCCTTACGAAAGAAAACGAAACACAGCTTTCCAAATTGGCGGAGAAGCGCATTCCGTTTATTCCGGTTTTTAATTTCTGCGACGAGCGGCAGCTTGGCAAATTTGACCGGGCGGTGATGCAGCTTTATGACGGGGTGGCAGTTTCGGCAAAGACCGGCGAGGGCATCGACGCGTTGAAACGGCGTATGGCCGAGGTGCTGGAACCGCTGGCGCACGAGCCGCCGCTGGCAGCGGACCTGATTAAGCCGAAAGACCTGGTGATGCTGGTGGTGCCGATTGACCTGGCGGCGCCGAAAGGGCGGCTGATACTGCCGCAGGTGCAGGTTTTGCGCGAAGTGCTGGATGCCGGAGCGATGGCGCTGACGGTTAAGGAAAGCGAAGTTACGGATATGCTGCGGGGGCTGGCGGCAAAACCGGCGCTGGTCATTACCGACAGCCAGGCGGTCAGGGAAGTGGCGGCTGCGGTGCCGGAAGACATCAGGCTGACGACGTTTTCGACCCTGTTTGCGCGCTATAAAGGCGATTTCGCGGCGCAGCTGGCAGGCGCGGCAGCGATTGACACGCTCAAAGACGGTGACAGGGTGCTGATTGCGGAAGGGTGTTCGCACCATGTTACCTGCGACGATATCGGGCGGGTCAAAATTCCGAACTGGATGAAGAAATATACCGGCAGGGAACTGAAGTTCGAGTGGACGCAGGGCGCGGATTTTCCCGATAATCTGGAAGATTACGCGCTGGTGGTGCACTGCGGCGGCTGTATGCTGAACCGCGCGGAAGTGCGGCGGCGGATTAACGAATGCGCACGGCAGGGCGTTAAGGTTACCAACTACGGCATCGTGATTTCCAAAATGCAGGGCGTGCTGGAACGCGTGGTTAAAGGGATTGCCGATGCCGGCGCCACGGGCAGTGTCAGCGACACGGGCAGTATCAGCGATACGGGCAGTATCAGCGATACGGGCAGTATCAGCGATACGGGCGAAGAGGGCGACTAGAGCAGCGCACGGGTATGGCGGCGCCACGGGCAGTGCTGCACAACGGGCGTGTGGGCGGCGACGGCTGCGGCGGGGGCGGCGGCTGGAGGACGCATGGCCGTGCTGTGTTGCTGGCATAAAAAAAGCGGTTGCTCCATAAAGGAACAGCCGCTTTTCGGTTTAAAGACGTTTCTTACGCACGTCGTCTGAAAGCTCTGACTATCTCTTTTACGCCGTCTATCTTTCTTTGTCTGACGTACATAAATATAATCTTTCCTGCGCCGGGCAGCCTAAAGAGCCGGTTCAGGGGTTCGTCATAAAACGACCATCCGTGTCTGGCGTGTTCAAGAAAGATGTCCCCTGCATTGGGCAGCTGGAAAATCTGAAGCTGGATATCAAAGCAGAGAGGCTTTCCAAGCTTGACATATTCCAGAAAAATTTTTCCCGCGTCGGGCAAGTCAAAGATTCTGACTTGAGCGCCGTAGCAGAGTTCATGCCTGTGTCTGACATATTCAAGGAAGATTTTCCCTGCATCGGGCTGGTCGAACATTCTGACTTGGGCATCATAGCAGAGCCATCCGCCGCGTTTGACGGATTCCAGCATTATCTCGTCAGCGTAAGGCCGGTTGAGGATTTGGAGCTGGACTTTTTCCCGGAGGCCGTCCGGGTTGTGTTTGACGAATTCAAGAAAAATCTCTTTTGCGTCAGGCAGCTTAAACAGCCGGGGGAGAAACTCTACACAGGGCAGTATGCCGTTTTTGGCGTATTCCAGCATAATTTCCGCCGTGTCGGATTTGGACCAGAGGCGAAAGATGATGTACTCGACGCCGTAGCAGAGCAAGCCGCCGTGCCTGACATATTCGAGGAGGATTTTCTTTGCGCCGGGGCGCTTGAGTATCCGCCATTGCTCCATAGCTTCAAGCTCATGATTGCGTCTGACATATTCCAACATGTTTTCTGTTGCGTTTTCTTGAGAGAAGACGCCTAATGCTATTCTTTTCATAAAAATTTTATATTAATTGTTCGACATAATTGTTTTCTTTATGGAAAAGGTATATCGCAAAGTTTTGCTAAATGCAAGCTTTTTTTGTCCTTTTTGTCTTTTTTGTGGCGGAGAGGTTGTGAGCGGTGCCAGCGGCACGGGCAGCGGTTGCGGCAGGGGTAATGGCCGCGCCACTGGCAATAGAGGCAACGAGGGCAGCGCTATGGGCGGCGGTACGGGTATGACGGCGTGCGGCGGAGTGATGATGGCAGCGGTACGGGTATGGCGGTGTGCGGCGGGAAGCGGTATTTGCCGCGCATAAAAAATGCCGGGGCGCGAGGGCGTTCCGGCATTGCCGCATCGGCGGCGGAAAGGCGGGGATTAAGCCCGGTCAAGGCTAGTCCCGGCTGTCCTTATATTCCGCGTAGCGTTTAACGAGCGTACGGATTTTGGCGGCGTCTTCCGGAACCATCGCGTAAAGCGGGATGGAAAACGGCGTGAACACGTTATGCCGGCACAGGTGCTGCATAAACGTCAGACGGTATTCGGCGCCGGGAACGAGATGCAGGGCGATTATCGGGCGGCGGGTCAGCCAGCCGGTATATTTTTCTTCGGCCAGCGCGACGTCGCTCCATTTCAGGAAAGCGTTGTGGTCGATTTTTATCCCTTCGTTGGTTACGACGGCCAGCTTCTGCGGGAATATCAGCACGAAGACGACCGAGGCGAGTGCCGCGAGCGACAGCGCCATGACCACAGTCATAAAGACGACCAGCGCCCAGCTTGTGAACAGTCCGGCACAAAGCATACAGCGGGTCAGAACCCAAACCAGGCAGGCAATGGCGGCGTAAACCACCGTAAGCAGGATTATCTGGCGGCGTTCGTAGTAGAAGACTTCTTCTTCCGCGGAGTGGAGAATCTGTTTCAGTTTCTGTTTGATTTCGCGGGCGGCCTTTTTGGCGGCGGCAGTGGTGGCCTGCCTGATGCCGGCTGCGGCGGCTTTGGCGCCGACGGGCAGCTTTTTGACACGGGCAGACATTGTATCGGCGGGAGCTGTGGCGGCATCCGCAGCGGGGGCTGCATTTGCAGTTTTCGGGAACGCGCCGTTAAGCGCGGCGGCTTCCGCTTCCGCCCGGCGGGCAGCCTTTTTGGCCTTGGTCATCGCTTTTAGCGCCTTGCGCGCTTTTGCCGTTGCTTTGAGGGCTTTTCTGGCAGCTTTCTGCGCTTCGGTCTCGGCGGCTTTTTCCACGGTTTTCAGCGTTGCCTCCAATGTGCGTTCGACGATTTTTTTCGGCGCGGCTTTGGCTGCGGCGGGAAGCTTTTTGATTTTTTCGCGCACCGGGGCTCTGGACGCCGGGACGGGCGCGGCATTGCCGGCAGCCGGGGAAAGCGCGTCGGACGAGCCCTCGGGGGGCAGCTGGGCTGCTGCTAAAGTCTCGCTTTCGGCCGCGGTTTCCGCCGTCGAAATCGAGGTTGCGGCGTGTGAGTGGGCTGCCGCCGGAATTGGGGCGGGGCGCGCGGGGGCTTTTTTCGGCGCTTTTTTCAACGCTGCTTTGGGTGCCTTGGGGGCAGCGGGTTTCTTTTTAACGGGTTTTGCCATTTTTGTCATCCTTTCAAAAAACAGATTTGCCGTTATGATAGCACGGAGAGGGTTAATGCCGGGTTAACGCGCGGTTCAGACGGAGGGGCGGGGGGAATGGCGCAGGCGGGGAAAATGCGGTTGCGGAATTTATTTGGTCGTTTTAATTCAGCAGTTTTCTTCCCCGGTTAATTTTTTTAACTGTTTATATTTTAAAGAAAAAATTGACAAATAACATATCCTAAAGTATATGAAAAAAAACGACCGTTTAAAATCCTCAACCACCGTCTATCTTTTTTGGGATTAAAACTCTTGATTTTCCTCAAAGAAGCAGATGATGAAACCGCTGAAATTAAACGTCGTTTTACTATACGCAACAGGAACTTAAGGAAGGAAAATCGCATGAGCAGAAAGATTGGTTTGGCATTAATGGTCGCGGCCGGTTTGCCGGTATGTGCGGCGCGGGCGGCAGAGGTTAGCAGCGGTGCGGAGTTTGCCGCGGTGCTGGCGGGCGGAGAAAGCGAGATTGCGCTGACGCGGGATATTATGCTGGCCTCCGGCATCGGAACACAAACGGCGGAGAATATGGCGCTTGACGGCAACGGGCATTCGCTTACAGGCAATAATGATTTAGACAGCCTTTCTATCGCCAAAGGCAAAACGTTCAGCGCGGCAAATGTCGGCGGAAAATATACGGTCAGCGATACCGCACCGGCGGACGGCAGCATTTATGCCGAATTTACGGATACGGACGGCCAAAAGAAATATGCGGTTTCCGCAGGCGGATTTGAACGGCTGCTTGGGAGCGGTGTTGCCTCCACGGGCGTGTTGTCAAACAAGGGAATGCTTGAGGTTGCGGACAGCGCTTTTGTCGGCAACCAGGTCGGATACGGCGGCGCCGGCGTGCATAATGCGGGATTGATAACAAGGCTCAATGCCGACTTTCTTAAAAACGAAGGGTCTTGGGGCGCGGCGCTGTATAATGCCGGCGTCATCACCGCGTTTGAGGGGGATTTTATCGGCAACACGGCAGAATATTATGGAGGCGCCGTATTTAATATGGGCGAAATCGGGACGATGGGCGGCTTTTATGCCGGCAATACGGCGACACCATACGGCGGCGCATTGTTTAACGGGAAAGACGCAATCGGAAACATCGGCACGATAGAAAAAATTACCGGCATTTTCAGCGGCAACAACGCCAAATACGGCAGCGCGATTTTTAATGACGGCGAGGTTGGAGCGGTTGCGGGCGCCGGGTTCTATTATAACGGGCTGGAGAGCGGCTATATGGGCGGCGCCATTTATAACAGCGGAACGATGGATATCCGCTCAAGCGAGTTTGCCGGCAATGCGAGCAGCTACGGCGGGGCGGTCGCCAGCTATGGCACCGGAGAAATTGCGGACAGCGTTTTCAGGGCTAACCGGGCCGCGCAGGGCGGCGCCATATACAGCAACGGCGGCGGTAATATCGCAAACAGCGTTTTTGAGGGCAACGAAGCCAATTCCGGCGGCGCGATATATAACCGGACGGAGGGGCTGGTGGTAACCAACTCGTCGTTTACAGACAATACGGCGGCCGGTTACGGCGGAGCCTTGTATGTGCGCGCAGAAATGACCATCCGGGCGGACGGCGATACGGCGGCGTTTTCGGGCAATACGGCTAACGGCGAAAGCAACGCGGCGTATGTCATGGCCGGGCAGACGCTGACGCTGGAAACCCTTAACGGCGGCAATATCGTGTCTGACGACGGTTTTACGGGCAGCGAAGACGGCTGGACGCTGGTTCTGTCCGGTGATGACAGCGGGGAAATTACCTTAAACGGGGAGATTAAAAACGCAGAGATTGTCAGCGGAATTGCCAAAGGAAACGGTTTGACAGGTGTTGCCGATGCAGCTGTTACCAATATTGCCGGCGGAAACCTTATCGGCAACGGAACGAACTCGCTTGCCATGAATGGCGGTTTGGTGAATATTCAGTCGCTGGGGTTTGAGCGGCTGCAGTTGAAAAATCTGGCTCTGAACGGAGGCAAGCTGGATATTTACAATGTGAATGTGGATTTGGAAAACGTGAAAATGGGCGAGATGAGCGCCGAAGAGGTTTCGGGCGATTTGGCGCTGGTGGAGGTCAAGTCGCTGGACGTTTTGTCGGACGGCGAGGCGGAAACGACGCACGTTATGTTTGCCGATAACAATATTTTGGCGGGACAGGTGGCTTCGCAAATTGCCGAGAGCGCCGGTCCGGTTTACAATTATGACGTCGAATATCTGCCCGAGAACGGAGAATTTACGTTTACGCGGCGGGAACGGAAAGACAAATTCAATCCGGAAGTTTTGGAATCCGGCATGGCGGTTGTTGCGTCTATCGGCGTGCTGAACGATGAAATTTACAGCCGGGTGCTTGCAGACGCAGACCGGACGGCGTTTCGCAAGGGCGCGGCAGAGGCCGGAGGCGGCGCGTGGGTCAAGCCGTTTGCCTCGTCTGACGATTTGGAGTTTAAGAATTATCACGGCGCGGACGCGCGGTTTAACGGCGTGATAGCCGGTGCGGACAGCCGCGTCAAAACATACGGCAACGGCGTGGCGGCGGTTTATTCGGCATACGGGGCATATGCAGACGGCGAGGCCGAGTTTGCCGCCGGAAAGATTGAACAGAATGTCTGGTATCTGGGAGCCGGGGCGAATTTCTATAAAGGCAGCGCCTTTTGGGGAATTACCGCGAATGCCGGATATGCCCGCAAAAAAGCCAATGATTTTGACAAGAACGGCAAGTTTGACGCCTGGCTCGGCGGTATCGGCGCCAAATTCGGATATAATTGCGTCTTGGGCAATGGGTGGACGGTGCAGCCGAACTTCTATGCCACATACACTTATGCCGATGCCGAAGATTATACGACCGGCAAAAATGCGGAAGTCGCGTTTGACGGACTGTCAATGTACGAGCTGGCGCCGGGGCTGAAGATTGAAAAGGCGTTTAATGACGAGCTGCAGGTTTATGCCAAAGGGCGGTATGTCTATACCGGAACAGGACTCCAGCACGTTACCGCGAACGGCGTTCACCTTCCGGATATGGAAATTGAGCCTTATGCCGAATACGGCCTGGGTTTTGAGAGCAGCAACGGCGACGCTTCGCTCTTTGCCGAGGTGATGCGCCGGGACGGCGGGCGTACAGGCTGGAACGGGCTTGCCGGGCTGAAAATCAATTTCTGACGTTGTGCAGGATTGTGTTTAACGCCGTGTTTCGGGAGGGGGCGGGCACGGCGTTTTTGCGGTCGGGAAACTGCCGGCCGGGTTGGCGGGCACTTTTGATGTGGCACTGGCGGGCGATATGGTGCGGGCGGCGGATATGGTGCGGGCGGTGGATATGGTGCGGGCGGCGGTGTGGCTCGTTGGCGGGCGGTGCGGCTCGTTGGCGGTCGGGGCGGCCCGTTGCGGGCGGGCGGCAGCGGAAATGTGGGAAAAATGCGGTGAAAAGCTTGACAGGCGGCGGGCGGGGGCGTATATTCCGGGCATTAACGCGATGGCCGGCGGCGCGGGCGGCTGCGGCGGTGCATACGGAGCGAGGGCAACGGGGCACGGGCGGCGGCGCTGCAGTGGGCGAAACGTTCACGGGCGCTGGAGCCGGAGCGATGACATACTTGATTTTTAGGAGGCTACATTATGGCAGTATCTGATGCCGTGGCGGCGCTGCTCACCGAGTACAAGCGTTTTGCCGGAACCGAAATGAATGACCTGTTTGCCGCGGACGGCGAGCGGGCGCAAAAATATACCCTGACGCTCGGGGATCTGACCTACGACTATTCCAAGAACCGTTTTGACGCCGGCGTGCTGGAGGCGCTGTTTAATCTGGCGCGCGAGCATAATTTAAAAGACCGGATTGAGGATATGTTTACGGGCAAGAAAATCAACGTTACCGAAAACCGGGCGGTGCTGCATACGGCGCTGCGCAATTTTTCGGGCAGGCCGGTAACGGTCGACGGCGTTGACGTTATGCCGGAAATCCTGCGCGTGCAGGCGAAGATGAAAGAATTTTCGGACGCGGTGCGCAGCGGGGCGTTTAAGGGCGCAACGGGCAAAAAGCTCACCAACATCGTCAACATCGGCATCGGAGGGTCGGATCTGGGGCCGTATATGGTAACGGCGGCGCTCAAGAAATACTGGGCGAAAGACATCAACTGCTATTTTATCTCCAACATTGACGGCACGGCGTGTGCGGAAGTTTTGGGGCAGATTAACCCGGAGGAAACGCTGTTTATCGTCGCGTCCAAGACCTTTACGACGATTGAAACGCTGACCAACGCGCGCACCTGCCGCGACTGGCTGGTCAAAGCGCTGGGCGAGGCGGCGGTTGCCAACCACTTTGTCGCGCTTTCGACGAACGCCAAGGCGGTGGCGGAATTCGGCATTGACGTCAACAATATGTTTGAGTTCTGGGATTTCGTCGGCGGGCGTTACTCCCTGTGGTCGGCTATCGGTCTTTCCATTGCGATTGCGGTCGGATACGAGAATTTTCATGAGCTTTTGCGCGGCGCCGAGGCGATGGACAACCATTTCCGTACCGCGCCGCTGGAGCAGAATATTCCGGTGATTATGGCGCTGCTGGGGATTTGGTACAATGACTATTACAATATCCACCGGTATGCGGTGATTCCGTATGACCAGTATTTGAAGTTCCTGCCGGCGTATCTGCAACAGCTCGACATGGAGAGCAACGGCAAGTCGGTGCGGCTCGACAACCGCAAAATTACCGATTACGCGACGGGGCCGGCGCTGTTCGGCGGGGCGGGAACCGACGTGCAGCATTCGTTCTTCCAGCTTCTGCACCAGGGAACCGAGCCGGTGCCGGTAGACTTTATCATTCCGGCGGTGTCGCACAACGAAATCGGCAAGCATCACGAAATTCTGCTCGCCAACGTTTTGGCGCAGGCGGAGGCACTGATGAAAGGCAAGACGCCCGACGAGGCGGCGGCGGAACTGCGCGCTGCGGGCAAGGACGAAGCGGCGATTGAGAAACTCAAGCTCAACAAGAGCTTTGACGGCAACCGCCCGTCCAATATGTTCCTGCTGAAGAAGATTACGCCGTATGCGCTCGGCATGCTGATTGCGATGTATGAGCATAAGGTTTATACGCAGGGCGTGATTTGGGAGATTGATTCGTTTGACCAGTGGGGTGTCGAGCTTGGCAAGCAGCTGGCGTTGAAGATTTTGCCGGAGCTTGAGGGCAGCGCGGCGCAAAACGGCGGCGCGGGAGCGGCTCGGAACGGGACTGCGGCAGCCGGTCAATGCGGGGCAGCGTCTCAGTGCGCGGCGGCGAGACATGACGGGTCAACGAGCGCCCTGATTGAAAAGGTACGGGCCTTGCGGGCAGAAGCCGGAGCTGGTGCCGAAAAAGCGGCATAGAAACAGCGTACCGGATGACGGGAGCAGGCTATAAAAAAACAGGAGCGTCTTGCGGGCGCTTCTGTTTTTTTGTGTTTTACAGCCGGGGCGTAATTTCTTGTCAAATGTCATGGTCTGCATTATCTGCATTATTCAGAATTTTTAATTTGCTGATGCGGCATGCAGCGTATTTTTTGTCTGTTTGTCACTACTTTTTACGGGGTCTGGGGAGCAGGCGGAGGGGCGCGGGAGGTGATGAGGCGCGGCGGGTTGTGGACATCTCAAAAACATATTGCGGCGTTGGGGCGGGGCACGCTATACTGCCCTTAAGTTAAGCAGGCAGCCGATGGAAGCGCCGGGCACGGGCTGGGTACGGCCGGGGTACGGGCTGAGTACGGCCGGGTATAGGTGCGGTACGACCGGAGCTGCCGAAGTTGTTGAAGAAAGGAACGCGTACTATGTCTATCCGGGTTTTGCCATCCAATTTAGTCAACCAGATTGCGGCGGGCGAGGTTATCGAACGCCCGGCGTCGGCGGTCAAGGAGCTGGTGGAGAACGCGCTGGACGCGGGGGCGACGCGGATTGAGGTAACGCTCAAGGCCGGGGGCAAGACGCTGATTGCGGTTGAGGACAACGGCAAAGGCATGGATGCGGAAGACCTGGCGCTGGCGGTGGAACGGCACGCGACGTCCAAGCTGCCGTCGGACGATTTGTTCAATGTGCAGTTTCTGGGGTTTCGCGGCGAGGCGCTGCCGTCGATTGCCTCGGTGGCGAAGATGAAAATCACGACGCGGCAGGAAAGCGCGGAAAACGGCTGGGAGCTGGAAATCAAAGGCGGGGCGAAGGGCGAGGTGCGGCCGTGTTCGCGCGCCAGGGGGACGCGGATTGAGGTGCGGGATTTGTTTTTTGCGACGCCGGCGCGGCTGAAGTTCCTGAAAGCGGACAGCGCCGAGGCGGGGGCGTGCGCGGACATTATCAGCCGCATTGCGCTGGCGAACCCCGAAGTGGCGTTTTACCTTTACGTTGACGAAAAGAAGAAGATTGCGCTGCCGGCGGCGAACGGGGATTTTTTTGACGCAAGGCTCCGGCGGGCGGCGGAAGTCATGGGGCGCGAGTTTTCGGAGAATGCGCTGGAGGTTAAAGGCGAGCGCGACGGGATGAAACTGTCGGGGCTCGTCAGCCTGCCGACGTATAACAAAGCCAATACGCTGTCGCAATATCTGTTTGTCAACAACCGCCCGGTCAGGGACAAGCTGCTTCTGGGCGCGCTGAAGGGGGCGTATGCGGGCGTGCTGGAGAATTCGCGCTATCCGGCGTGTGCGCTGTTTCTGGAGGTGGAACCGATGTATGTGGATGTCAACGTGCATCCGGCGAAAGCGGAGGTGCGCTTTTTTGACCAGCAGGGTGTGCGGTCGCTGCTGGTGGGGGCGGTGCGGAGCGCGCTGCTGGCGGGGGACAAGAGGAGCGCGGATAAGGTTGATTTGGCGGCGCTGGCTTGTGAGAATGCAGGAGTAGGATATCCGCGGTCATTCGGGCAAACGGCGCAGACGGGACAAGTCGATTTGGCGGCGCTGACCGATGATTTTGTACCGGGTCAGGAAGGGCTGGACGGTGCGGCGGTTCCTGTCGGCGGGCTGAACGGTGCCTGCGGAGGAACGGAGAGTTTTGCGGCAGATGTTGTGGCGGGCGGCGTGTTGCGGGAGCCGGAATATACGGATGCGGGCAGCGGCCGCAATTATGGCAGGGACGCGGGCTTTGGCACGGACGCAGGCTTTGGTACAGGCCGCGGCGGTGTGAACGGCGGGTATTATGGCGCAGGTATGGGCACCGGGATTGACGCAGGGACGGCGTACGGGGCTGACCGGCGGTTTACGGCTTTTCAGGGGCGGCCGGGGAGCGCGGGCGGCGGACGCGGCAGCGGGGTTTTGCCGGAGCTGGAGCGCAAGTTTTCGGTGCGGGTGGAAGAGCCGGCAGCAGGCGCGGAAGACGAGGCGGGACCGCTGGGCGTGGCCAAGGCGCAGTTTCACGATACCTATATCTTGGCGCAGGCGGAAGATGCGCTGATTCTGGTTGACCAGCATGCGGCACACGAGCGGATTGTGCTGGAGCGGCTCAAGGCGGCGATGGCGGCAGGGGAGAGGCTGCCGTCGCAATTGCTGCTGCTGCCGGAGGTGGTGGATTTGTCGCTGACGCAGAAAGCGGCGCTCGCGGGTGAATTTGAGAGTTTGGCGAAACTCGGGCTGGTGCTTGAGGATTTCGGCGCCGGGGTAATGGTGCGGGAAGTACCGGCGCTGCTGAAGGACGCGGCAATCAAAAAAATGGTTGCGGATTTGGCCGATGAGATGGCGGAATGGGGCGCAACGACGGTGGTGGAAGACAAAATCAACCATATCGCGGCGACGATGGCGTGCCACGGGTCGGTGCGTGCGGGGCGACGGCTGAATATCGCCGAGATGAACCACCTGCTGCGCGAGATGGAGCGGACGCCGCATTCGGCGCAGTGCAACCACGGGCGGCCGACGTATGTGCGGCTGGAGGTGGCGGATCTGGAGCGGCTGTTCCACCGGTAGATGAAAGGCGGCGCTGCCGGTACGGTTATCGGCGGGTGTGCCGGGGCTGGCGGTGCGGCGTTTTGGCGGCTGGTGCAGGAAAGAGGCACGCGGTGTTGACCGGGGCTGGCGGTGCGGCGAGGGCGCATTTTTTGTTTATAACCTGATATTTTGCGTGCATTTTGGCGGGACGGCCGGTAAAATCGCCTTAAATAAGTTTATTTTGAAAGCTTTGACGATGCTTACAGGCGAAGAGAACAGGGGCGCACGGAAGGTGCGGAAAATGATGACAGGTACAGAGCAGGCGGCCGGTACGGTACGAAACACGATGACAGGTACAGAGCGGACGGCCGGTACGGTACGAAACACGATAACAGGTACAGAGCAGGCGGCCGGTACGGTACGAAAAATGATGGCAAGTACGGTGCAGGCGGCCGGTATGGTACGAAACACGATAACAAGTATGGTACAGGCGGCCGGCGCAACGCGGAAAACGGGGATGATTGTGCTGTTTGCGGCTGTGTTGTCGGCGGCGGGGTGTACCTATCCGTACGAGCGGACTTATCCGGTGCTGACGGAAGAAGAAGAACTTTCGGCGCTGCCGTGCCAGCGGGCGGACAGCGGCGGTTTTCTCGGTACGCGGCTGTGGTCGGACAAAGAAGCAACCGAAATTTGTACCCTGCGCGAACAGCCGGAAGTCGGGCTGAACGGGGTGAAAGTCTGTCCCAACAACCGCAAGTGTTCGGATGAAGCAATGCTGCCGTACCAGCCCTGCGCGCAGCCGATGCCGACCTATTACGGCGACATTTCCGCCACGCAGAGCGCAGAGGGAATTCTGCTGATTCATCCGGTAACACGGACGCAGATTTTGTGTTATGACCTGCCGGGCGAAAGCGCCGTGCAGTGCGCGGAGAATTTCCGGGCGGCGGGGTATGTGCTGGTAACGGACATCCCGCAGGTTTCGGCGAATTATGATTTTCTGCGCAAAAATACCTACCCGACGCGGCGGTGGCGCGGCGGCGGCGAGGTGGTGCCGCGGTGGTAAGGCGGCGCCACGGCGGTAAGGTTTAACGACGGCAGGTGTGTTATGGCGCTGGTGATAAAACGGAGTTGTGTTGCGGCGGTGAGACGGAGAACGGGCGATGATGAGCCGGAGTAAAGGCGGGATGGCAGCGAGGAACGGGAGATGATTTGCAGCCTGAAGACAGCGGCGTTTGACGGGATTGAGGCGAAGCGCGTGGAGGTGCAGGTCAGCCTCGGCGCGGGGATGCCCGGGTTTGTCATCGTCGGGCTGCCGGACAAGGCCATCAACGAAAGCAAAGAGCGCGTGCGTGCGGTTCTGACGGTGCTGGGGGTGGAGTTTCCGCGCGAGCATATTACGGTGAACCTCAAACCGGTGGATTTATTGAAAGAAGGTGCACATTTCGATTTGCCGATAGCGATGGGGCTGATGGGCGCGATGGGGCTGGTTGATCCGGCGCGGCTCAAGGGCTATATCTTTATGGGGGCGCTGTCGCTGGACGGCAGCATTGAGCGTGTCAACGGGGTTTTGCCGGCGGCGGTGCGGGCGATTGCCGACAAATGCGGGCTGGTCTGCCCGGCGGCTAACGCGTCGGAAGCGGCGTGGAGCCGGTGTGCGCCGGTGCTGGCGGCAGGACATATTCTGGAGCTGATGAATTATTTTAACGGCAAGGCGGACGGCGGCGTGTTGCAGCGGCGGCGCGGCGGGACAGAGGAGAGAAAAAACGGACGTGAGGGGGCGGCGGAGAATGACGGCCGCGCGAGAGTGTCGGAGAACGGCGCACGGGGGCCGGAGCAGGCGAAGAACGGCGCACGGAACCGGACGGCGGCCGGCCGGGAGACTGGTACGGGCGCGGCGGTTTACAATATTGACTATGCCGACGTCAAGGGGCAGGAGAGTGCGAAACGGGCGATGCTTATCGCTGCGGCGGGCGGACACAACCTTCTGATGTCGGGGCCGCCGGGTTCGGGAAAGACAATGCTGGCGGAACGGCTGGTTACCATCCTGCCGCCGCTGACGCTGCGTCAGGCGCTGGAAAATGCGATGATTCAGTCGGTCGCGGGCGTGTTGGACGAAGAACTGGCGGCGCGGGGCGAACTGGATTTGAGGCGGCCGTTCCGTGCGCCGCACCACAGCGCTTCCATGGCGTCTCTTGTCGGCGGCGGGAGAAAGGGAATTCCGGGCGAGATTACGCTGGCGCACAACGGCGTGCTGTTTTTGGACGAGCTGCCGGAGTTTTCGCGGTCCGCGCTTGACGCGCTGCGGCAGCCGCTGGAAAACAAGCGGGCGGTGATTTCGCGCGTGATGGCGCATACGGTGTATCCGGCGGATTTTCAGCTGGTGGCGGCGATGAACCCGTGCCGTTGCGGCTTTTTCGGCGTGGAAGGAAGGATGTGCGCGAAGGCTCCGCAATGCGCGGAGGATTATCTGGCGAAGCTGTCGGGGCCGTTTCTGGACCGGTTTGATTTGCAGATTGAAGTGCCGGCGGTCAGCCCGTATGACCTGACCTCGGGCAAGACCGGAACCGGGTCGGCGGAAATGCGGGCGCAGGTTCTGGCGGCAAGAGAGATTGCGGCGGCGCGGTTTGCGGCATTCGGGGCGTCGGGCCTGACCTGCAATGCTGAGCTGAAAGGCGATATGCTGGAAAAAGCGCTGGACATGGGGCCGGAACTGCGGCGGTTTGCGGCGGAATCGGCGGAAAAGTGCGGGTTGACGGCGCGAAGCCTGAACCGTATTTTGCGGTTAGCAAGAACGATTGCAGACTTGCAAAATGAAAAAAAGGTGTCTAAAATGCACCTGATTGAAGCCTTGTCTTATCGCAGGGGGCCGTTGACGCGGCGGCCTGCGGGGAAGAAGTAAAGAAGGGCGAAAGCGCACGAACCGAGGCGGCGGGTATGCCGCGCGGGGAGGCAATAAAACCTTAACAGGAGATAAAATAAAATGTCAGCAACAAATGTTTTAAACAAGTTATTCTGCGGGGTGCTGGCGCTGGGGCTCGCGTTCGGAGCCACGGCTGCGGCGGCCGCGGGGCCGGATTCTTATTGTCCGGACTGTCCGCCGGAAGTGGACGGCAGTATTTTTCCGGGCGGGTCGTGCCCGAACTGCGACCGGCCGAAATCCAACAAGGCAGTGCGAATCGTGGACGGGACGCAGGTTAAAAACTGCCCCAGTTGCCCGATGCCGGCGTTCAAAACCCGGAACTATCCTCTGGCGCAGCCGCGCTACAAGAGCAACGCCGTCAACCGCAACTGCTGCGATTTGGCGCCGTTTGCGCTGACGCACGTCGATTTCCGGCTGCAAAACCAGGAAGGGTTCAGCCCGTATGCCAACCATGTCGGCAACTACCGTTTCCGGATTTTCGGATGCCGCCGTTTTACGAAAAAGGCGATGCTGAACCACGGGCGGGTAATTCAGAAAGACATGGCGTTTAACGACGTCTTTAAAAAATCTGCTGACAAATGTTACAAAATTATGGATATTCCGGACGTCTGCCTTACCGACCCGTCGGTCAAGCTGCCGGAATATGCGCTGACGGCGGAAATCACCAACTTCTTTATGAACGTCTGCGACCAGTATGACTGGGACAAGGCGCGCAAGGACAACCGCCGCAACGGCACGGCTGAGATGACGGTTACATGGCGGCTGATGAATTTGAGCCAGACGAAAGTTTTATGGAAAGGCGTTACTTCCGGTTATGCCGAAGTTGAAAACGGCGTTTACGAAGCCGAGGTCAAACTGGCGGAACTGGCGTTTGCCGACGCGGCGGCGCGGCTGTCTTCGCTGCCGGGGTTTGAGTACCAGCTGGCACAGCGCGTCAGCCCCGAAGAGCAGGCGGCGGAACGTGCGGCTATGGTCGCTTTTGACGCCAAGTTCAATCCGGGAAAATGCGGCTTTGCCAAGGAAGTCGCCTATACGAGAAGCTGCGCCTATGCGCCGCAGCCGCAATGCCCGGCGATAGCACGTCCGGCGTGCCCGTGCGCTGCGATTCAGACCTGCACCTGCAACCAGCCGGTATGCAGCTGTCCGCAGCCGGCGTGTCCGTGCGCGGTGACGATGGGTAAACCGAAAGTGGAGGAATTTGTCGATGTTAAGACAAAAACCAAGACCGTAGAGGAAAAAATCATCACCACGACGCGGGTAGAAACGCCGCAGCCGGTGTGCCGCCAGGTTTGTCGCCCGGTATGCCCGCAGAAAAAGGTAACGACAACGGTTACGACGGTTGAAACAGTTGAAAGCTGTCCAATGAAGTGCTCACAGCAGTGCGAGCAGCCGAAGTGCCGCAAAGTCTGTACCGAAACCTGCGTTGTCGGCAAACCGGACGTCAGGGGAGGGCGCGAGTGCAAGACCGAATGTGTCGAGGACTGCGGGGAGCCGAAACCGGCTCCGGCGCCCGAACCCGTGATTGAACCGAAAGTCGAGGAAATAGACTATATCCCGGCGGTTGAGGAAAAAGGCGGCGTGGAAGTCGAAAACAAGGCGATTGCGCCGCAGATTGAAGAAACCGGAGGCGTTAAGGACAGTTTCCGCAAATACGAAAACTGCATTGACGAAGACGGCAACGTCATTTCCGACGGCAGCTGCACGATTGTTGATGACAACTGGGTCGACCTTGACGGCTATGCTGTTGATGCCAAGCTCTGCATTGTCGACAGGCCGCCGTACACAGAACTGAGCCCGGAGAATATGCTCAAAATCCGCGGGTCGGTGGTTGAGATTACCAATGCCAAAGGCAAGAAAGGCATGGGGCTGGTTATTTCCGACTCGTTCGTGCTAACGTCGGCGGGGCTGGTCAACAAGCTGCAGAATACCTATGACGTCAAGACCATCAACGGCGATGTGCTCAAGGCCAAGGCGGTACGCGTTAACCCGAGCAAGAACACGGCGCTGATGCACCTTGAAAAGCCGGTTACCTATACGCCGATTGCCCTTAACCTTGATTTGCCGCCGATTGACCAGGAAGGCTACATCTCGCTGGGGCTGCTGGACAAGGACGGCGAAGCGGCGAAGAACTATATGGACGACAGTGGCAAAATTTACGGCTACCGCTATTCCGATACGCTCGGCACCGAAATTATCGTTGATACGCTGGTGCAGAAAGTGGCGGTCGGCAGCGTCCTGATTGACAAGCTTGGCACCGTCAACGGCATTTCCAATTCGGCAAAACAGACCGAAGAGGGCATGGATCTGTTCATTCCGACCGAAACAGCGCTGAGAAGCGTCGGGCTGTCTATCTGCGAAAAGCTCTACGACAAGAAGAGCCCGTGGGAGAAGACCGTTTACAAGCCGGTTACCGAGAAGGTAAAACAGGAAACCAAGGCGCCGGAAGCGATGCCGGAAGCCAAGCGCAAATAAGCGTAAGCGGCCGGGAGAACTCGGAAGCCTGCCGCGAGCAGGTTTCCGGGTGTCGGATTTCGCCTGATGCTGCGGCGGGGTTGAAGCTGAGGCATGCTGTGCAGAACCGATGCGGAAAATGCCGGGAGAACCGGCGGGTTGCTGACAGGGGTGCGGAAAACCGCGCCCCTTTTTTTGTTATGCGTATGGGGGAGAGAGGGGGCGGGACAGCGCATGGAAAAGAGCTTTTCTGGCGGGGGAGAGACGGAGCGGGACGCCGTGTCGCATATAGAGAGAAGAGTGTGGCGGAGTGGAGGCAGGAGCGTAGAGACGGAGCGGGACGGCGTGTCGCATGGAATGTGGGGAGAAACAACGGCGCATGGACGGCGTGCTGCGGGCTGTAAGCTATAGGTTGTAGGCGTAAGCTGCAGGCAAAAAGGAAGGCCTGAATATTCGGGAGGGAGGTATGTGAACTTCAGGCCTGTCGTTTTTTTTGTAATCTGCCGGGCGGCGGGCTGTTACAGATATTTCAGCCCTATGGTGCAACCGACCGGGCTGCAGGTGCAGGCGGCGTATGCCTGTTCCAGCGTCAGCGGGATTGCCATGTCGTGGGTGCCGATAGTATATATGCCGTTGGCTTCATTGCGGTCGGCGGACGAATGGACGTCTTTCATCTGCGGTTCGGCAATGTCTTCTTCCAGCGTGCCGATGTAGAGGCTTGTAAAGCCCGATGACGGGTCTTTGCCCCAATCCATCGTTACCATTTCGATGCAGACGTTTTTGGAGATGTTGTTGACATAGAGTTCAAAGGCCATTTGTTTGTTATTGGAGGCCTCGCTGGGGAAGATGGTTACTTTTCCGTTCCAGGCGTGCAGGATGTCATTGCTGGCGCGGGAGTGGTCGTACATATCAGCGGGCACGGCGCCGATATTTATAAGCAAATTGTTGTTTATGTCGCTGAAGTCATGCTGGCCGATAAATGAATTGCGGATATTGGTAATCAGCATGGTCAGCTGCTCAATCAAATGGTTGGTTTTGTATTTGCCCATTGCCTTGGAATAGCCGGCTATGCCGCCGACGGAAAGGACGCCGACGATTGCCAGTACACCCAGCATCTCTATCATTGAACGGCCTTTTTCGCAGCTGTTTGTCATAGTACCTCCCTGTCAGCCTGAATTTTAACGCGCCGATTATACAAATGCGACCCTTAAAAATGGCTTAACTTTCGGCTTATTATAGCATAAATTTTGCGGGTTGTAAAGCCTGCCGTTAGTGCTATGACTATAGATATAGCAATATAGAGCCAGGCCGAGGTTTCTCCGCTTTCCGGGAAAGGGTAGTACCATATGTCGCTTTTGATGCGGGCGAGGGCGGCGGCGGTGTCGGCACGGGAAGCGAGAGGCGCTGCGGCGGCGGAAGGGAATTGTGCAGCGGGGGCGGAAATGAACGGCAGAAACAGGGCTTTGGCAAGCATAAAGCCGGCAAAGTGGTGCATCATGATGTCAAAGGTATGGTTCGCAATATATTGCAACGGGCGGCTTCGGACGAGCAACGGCGACAGAACCCGGGCAACGCGCAGCCAGAACAGAACGGCGAGGAGGCTTATGGCATATATGGCGGGCGCCGGGGCGTTGACGGTATCCAGCCACGAAGGGATATGGTTATAGCCGGGGAATTTTTGGGTCAGGCAGGTCAGGGCGGCGAGAACGATAAACAGGTAAAGCGGCGTGGCGACAGTATCGTATTTGGCGAGGACGTGCCGGTAAAGAAAGCCGAATGCAAAAGCGGGCATGAAGTAGAGCGTGCGCAGAGCGGTCAGCGCCAGGGTGCGGGCGCCGTGGTTTTCGGGGGCGTACGCCAGGGCAAAGCAGCCGAGCGCCAGCGACAGGACGAAAAATATAACGGCGGGCAGGAAAAAACTGCCGGGCTGCGGCCGGGCAGACGGGGTTAAGGCGGTGCGGCGGGCGGCAGACGGAGCGAACGGGCGCAGCAGCAAAAAGCCGACGGCCTGTACCAGAAACAGCGGCACCAGAAACCATGACGCCATGTTGTAAATGAACTGGTGCCCGTCGACAAGCGGGGCATAGAGCAGGTTATACAGGTTAAATTCCCCGCCGAGCGCAAAGCCCTGATGCCGGTTCAGATACCAGCACAGGGCGCCGTAAGCCGCGTTCCAAAGGTAAAGCGGCACGAGCAGGCGCAGGGTCTTGCGGGCGAAAAATTCCTTATAGCCGCGCGTAAGGTTGAGGAAATAGCCCGAGACGAACATAAACAGCGCGATATGGTAGTTCTGGTAACGGAGCAGCCCGTTGAAGTCGAGGTAATCGGACGAACCGACATGCCCGTCGACAATCATGATGATGGCAAGGACGTAGAGCATTTTGAACGTCGGGTCGGCGGCGGACGGCGCCGCGGGGGGAACGGGGGCAGATTGCGGGGAGGCGGAGCGCAGGCGGCTGCGGGCGGCAACAGGGGAAGATTGCGGGGAGGCGGGGCGTTTTGTCATCGGTTAACCTTTTGTAAATAATTTTACCTTATAATCAATACCTAAATGAATGTTAGCAGGGCAAAATTTAAGGTCTGGTTAACGGATTAGGGTAAATGCCGCGGGGCGGAGGCTAAAGGCCGGCTGACGGGCCGGGGTAAATGCCGCAGGGCGGGGTTTGCATGGTTTAAGGATTGCCTGACGGCTGACATTCGCAGACGGTTTTATTTGGTGTGTATAAAAAATAAAAAGGGCTTTTCAGTTTCGCCCTCATCTTTTAAGGTCGCATACAGTATTTAATTACGGGGGACATGATGGCTTCTTACAATATTATGAGTTCGGGCAGACGCGGATGGAGTACGCAGAGCTGGCTTTTGTTTATTTACAGCGCGGTGGTAACCTTTGCGCTGGTGCTGGTGGTCAGCCGGAATTTTGAAACGCCGGAGCAGATTGTCGCCGAGGAGCGGCTGGCGGCGGAAGGAAAACGCGAAAACGCCGAGCAGCAGGCTGTCGCAAAAATGGCAGTGCCGGAGGTTTATGAAGGAGAAAGCGATGGTTTGGCGGTGCCGGGAGCGTCCGGGACGGCGGCCGGCGCCGATATGGCAGGCATTGATGCCGGCGAGGGCGAGTCTTTTGACAATCCGGCGGTGGAATGGACGGTCGAGGGCGAAGAAACCCAGCCCGAAGTCAAGCAGGACGTTTTGACCGTGGAAAAGGGCGACCACTTCATCGGGCTTCTGCAAAAGCTCGGCATGGAGTATCAGGAAGCGAATCAGGCGGCGGAGAGCCTTAAGGAAGCCGGGTATGACGTGCGCAACCTGCGTGCGGGGCAGAAAATCGACATCGTCAAGACGGTGGACGTGCCGTTCGGCGAGCTGTTGAGCGTGGACAAGATTGTGATTGAGCCGACGGCGGGAACCAAATATGTGGTTACGCGCAACGAAGACGAAAAGTACGTTGCGGAGATGGAACAGCTGGAATTAAAGACCGAGAACCAGACGGCGCAGGGCAGCATTACCTCGTCTTTGGCGGCGGCGATGCAGAATGCGGGCGTGCCGTCCAGCATTATCGGCAACTTTATCAATATTTTCGCCTATACGGTCGATTTCCGTTCGGACATCAAGAGCGGCGATACGTTCAAGGTTCTGTTTGACCGCAAGGTGGCGCCGGACGGCAAGGTCGTCAAAAACGGCGACATTCTGTATGCGGAGCTGAATCTGGGGAGAGACAAAATTGCGCTGTACCGCTACGAAGATCTGAATGGCGGCGTGGACTACTACAATTCCAAGGGGATTGTACTGAAAAGGGCTCTTGACCGCAAGCCGATGGAATTCCGGTCGGCGCGGATTTCGTCGCGTTTCGGCTGGCGGCGGCACCCGATTTTGAAGCGGCGCATCCTGCACAGCGGCGTGGACTATGCGGCGCCGAAAGGCACGAGAATTTATGCGAGCGCGGACGGCGTGGTCAAACGCGCGCAATGGGCCGGCGGTTACGGACGCTATGTGGTTATCCGCCACAATTCGGAGTTTTCGACCGGATACGCGCATATGAACGGTTTTGCCAAAGGCATCCGTCCGGGCGTCAGAGTCAAGCAGGGGCAGGTTATCGGCTATGTCGGCTCGACCGGACGTTCGACCGGGCCGCACCTGCACTTTGAGGTGATTAAAAACGGCAAAAAGGTAGACCCGTTGAAAGTCAAGGCGGCGACCGGAACCAATCTGGCAGGCAAGGATTTGCAGCGTTTTAAGGCCGAGGTGGCGAAGATTGCGGCGCTGGCCGAGGGACAGACGGCTTACGCGGCGGCAGATACCGCGGCGGCCGAGAGTCTGGGCGCGGGAACCGGCGGCGCGGGCAATCCGGGAGCTGCGGCGAGCGCGCAGAATTAAACGATTGTGTGCCGAGAGCCGTAATGCTGCGGGAAGAAGGGCGGAGGACGGCGTCAGAGGTCAGCGCATAGAATTAAACGATTGTGTGCCGAAAGCTGTAACGTAGCTGGAAGAAAGGCGGAGGACGGCGTCAGAGGTCAGCGCGCAGAGTTAACCGGTTATCGGATATTGCGGACGGTTTGATGAAATGACGGCCGCATCAGATGATTTTTCTTGACTATGTTTGCGGAGGCGGCTATCATTTCTCCGCAACATTTTTTTAGGAGAAAACTCTATGGAACTTAAAGGATCTAAGACCGAAGCGAACCTGCAGGCCGCTTTTGCCGGCGAATCGATGGCGCGCAACAAATATACCTACTATGCGTCCAAAGCCAAGAAAGAAGGCTATAACATCATTGCCGACAAGTTTGAACAGACCGCGAACAACGAAAAGGAGCACGCCAAAATCTGGTTCAAACTGCTGCACAATGAGGAAATTCCCTCGACAATCGAAAACCTGAAAGACGCGGCGGCCGGCGAACGCTACGAGTGGACCGACATGTACGACACGATGGCCAAGGAAGCCGACGAAGAGGGCTTTAAGAAAATCGCGACCCTGTTCCGCATGGTCGGCAAAATCGAAAAAGGGCATGAAGAGCGCTACAATGCGTTGTTGGAAGCTCTGGAAGCGGGAAAAGTCTTTGAACGCCCGACCAAGGTTATCTGGGAATGCGCAAACTGCGGACACCGGATTGAAAGCCTTAAGGCGCCGGAAGTCTGCCCGGTATGCAACCATCCGAAAGCTTATTTCTTCGAATTGCAGGAGAAGTTCTAGGCCGGAGCGAGACGGGGAACCGGCGTGAGTGCCGGAGAAGCCGCTGTGATACCGGAGAAGCCGCTGTGAGTGCCGGAGAAACCGCTGTGAGTGCCGGAGAACCGGCGTGAGTGCCGGAGAAACCGCTGTGAGTGCCGGAGAAGCCGCTGTGATACCGGGGAACCGGCGTGAGTGCCGGAGCTTTTGGGAGCGGTCGGAATGCCGGTTGAAAAGCCAAGGTGCCGGTTCGGACGCTCTGGTGCTGCGACGAAGGCCGATAAGAAGAAGGGGTGCGGGAAACTGCGCCCCTTTTTCAGGCGCGGAGCTTGAATATCAGCACGTTAGACAGCGGGTCTATGCCGCGCAATCTGATTTCGGCGGTTTCGTCGGCGACGGCAACCCCGTCTCCGGCAATCAGCGGGTGTCCGTCGAGGCTGACGGCACCGGTTGCGACGTGTATCCAGACTTTGTGTGCGGGGGTGATGTTGAAGCTGACGGTTTTGTCCTGCTCGAGCAGGGTCTGGTAAATTTCGGCATTCTGGTGCAGGGTTATCGGGCTGTCTGTACTTTTGGGCGAGGCAATGCGGACGAGCCGGCTTTTCAATTCCTGCGGCGAGGGGGCGGCCTGCATATACTCGGGTTTGACGTCGTCGATGTTCGGCTCTATCCAGATTTGCAGAAAATGGACGGGTTTGCTGAGCGACGGATTCATCTCGCTGTGGGTAATGCCGGAGCCGGCGCTCATCTTTTGGATTTCGCCGGCTTTGATGACGCTGCGGCTGCCCATGCTGTCGCGGTGTTCCAGTTCTCCGTCGAGTACGACGGTAACGATTTCCATATTTTTGTGCGGATGGGTACCGAAGCCTTCGGCCGGGGCGACGACGTCGTCGTTAATGACGCGCAGGTCGCTGAAACCGAGGTAACGCGGGTCGTAATAGGATCCGAACGAAAAGGTGTGGCGGCTGTTGAGCCACGGGGTTTGGGTGTGGCCGCGGTCGCCGGAAGCGCGAATCGCAAACATTTCTTTCTCCTTGATATAACAGTGGATATGATAACGGGTATGCGGGCAGATATGACCGCGGGGCAGTCGGTTGAGGGGTGCAGATGCGCCGGCCGACGGGGCGGATGCCGTCCGGGAGACTGGGCGGGTGTGTCGGTTGAGGCGGGCACTATCCGGAGGGATTGGGCGGGTGGTGCTGCGGCTTATATATGGCGGGCGGAGATGTTTTCAAGGTAGCCGTGAGACGAGGGGAATAACCGCGGGCGGAGAGCGTGCGGCGGGGCGGCGATGGGGCGGAGAACGAAACGGCGTGCATAACTTGCGGCGGGGGATTGCGGGGACGGAAATTATGCCGTATCATTGCGGGAGTTTATGCGTGGAAGAAAACAACGAAACAGCATTTCAGGGAGGTTTTATGCCGCACAGCTTTTCCTATATCGCCGATGATCGGACGCGGGCGCTGGTTATCGGCTCCATGCCGGGAGAGGCGTCGCTGGCGGCGGGCGAGTATTATGCGCACCGGCACAACCTGTTCTGGCGTTTTGTCTTTGAGGCTTACGGCGAGCCTTTTGACCCGAAAGCGCCGCCGGCTTACGGCATCAAAACCGGGCTGCTGCTGGCGCACGGGGTCGGGCTGTGGGATGCGGCGGAGAGCTGCGCGCGAGAGGGAAGCCTTGATTCCGACATCAGAAATGCGATGCCGAACGATTTTGCGGCGCTGTTTGCGCTGTATCCGGAGATTGAGCGGCTGCTGTTTAACGGGCAGGCGGCGTTTAAGCTGTTCTGCCGTTTCAACAAGGGGCTGCTGGAGGGGCGGACGTGGGAAGTGCTGCCGTCTACGAGCCCGGCGAACGCGTCTATCCCGCTGGCGGCCAGGCGCGAGAAATGGCTCGCGGCGCTGCAAGGAGCGGCATGGCTGCGCTGCCGGCAATGACGCAGGACGGGGCGCTGCGGAGAGAGTGAGACGGGGCGGCATGGGCAGTTTGGCAGGAAGATGCAAAAAAGCGGAAAAGTCGGATAAAATACTTGAAAAAATTATGCAACAGTGCCAAGTTGGACAGCAGGTACAGAGCCGCGTTACACAACGGGTACAGCGTTGGGCGGGGGGCTGACGGTATCAGGCACAGAACCGCGTTAAACAGCGGGTACAGCGTTGGGCGGGTGTCTAAACGGTATCAAGTACAGAGCCGCGTTACACAACGGGTACAGCGTTGGTCAGGTGCCGGATAAGATGCCGGGCCGGACGTCAGGTTCAGCAAGTTTTAAGTTTGATGAAAGGGAAGTTAAGATGCCAAAGATTGCAGTTGCCGGGGTTAAAGGAAGTACCGGCCGGGAGTTTCTCAACCTTTTGAACGAAAGCGGCATTCCGGCCGACGACGTATTTGCGCTGGAGGCGAAAGCGCCGCTCGGGACGCTGGTGTCATACGGCGAAGATGACGAATTGGACGTGTCTGCACTGGATACATTTGATTTTAAGAAAGCCGATATTGCGATATTTGCAACAACGAAGGAACAGGGCAAGCGTTTTATCAAGAAAGCGACAGGTGCCGGATGCCGGGTGATTGACCTTTCGGGGGCAACGTTCGGCGACAGTTCGGTTCCGCTGGTTATTCCCGAATTGAACGGCGAACTGTTGAAACGGGGGAACGGGCAGGCAACGGACGGGCTGCCGCAGGTTATCGGCGTGCCGTCGTCGGCGGTGTATCAGATTTTGCTGCCGCTGGCGGGAACCATCAAAGAACACAAGCTTAAGCGGCTGGTGGTAACGACGTTTAACTCCACTTCTTATCACGGGCATGAGGCGATGGACGAACTGTTTACGCAGTCGCGCAAAATCTTTTTGAACGAAACGCTGGTTGATGACGAGCAGATTTTCAAAAAGCAAATCGCGTTTAACGTTCTGCCGCAGGTCGGCGAGTTCATCGGCGAGGAAACATCGCTGGAGTGGGCGATTAACGCCGAGATTAAAAAGGTTCTTGACAGCGACATCAAAGTGCACGCGAACTGTGCGTTCGTGCCGACGTTTATCGGCGATGCGGCGTTTGTCAATGCGGAGTTTGACGACGAAGTTGACGCGACGGCGGTACGCGAGGCGATGAAGGCGCAGAAAAACGTTGTCGTTTTTGACAAGACGGTAGATGCGGGCTATGTCAGCGTTGATGATGTTCAGGGCGAAGACAGCGTTTATGTGTCGCGCGTGCGGCAGGATGTTTCGGTCGAGAACGGCATCAGTTTCTGGACGGTGGCAGACAACCTGCGCGCCGGCGGGGCAAAACTGGCGTTTTCGGTGATGACTGCGGTACTGGCGAAAGCTTAGACGGGGACTTTGGTGCCGGCGGCACAGGAAACGGTGCCAGCGGTACAGGAAATGGTGTCAGCGGTACAGGAAACGGTGTCGGCGGTACAGGAAACGGTGTCGGCGGCACGGGAAACGGTGCCAACAGCACAGGCAACAAGGGCTGTACCGCCGATGTTCCGGCGGGTTGGCGAAACGGCAGGGCACCGAGAGAAACGGCGGCAGTTTAGGGCTGTCGGCATAACGTAACGAAAAAAGGCAGAAGAAAAGGACGGAAAAGCAAATGGGCAAAATATTAAGACTTTGGGTTTCGGGCGTTATGCTGGCGGCTGCGGTTCTGACCGGGCTGGCGGTTATTTCAGGCGATGTTGCGGCGGCGGGGAAAAAAACGGCGCATGCCGTCGGGACGAACAGTGCCGATATAACGGCGGCGAAAACGAGCGGCAAGTCCGGCAGCGCTGAAGCGAGCGGCAAGTCCGGCGGTGCGGAAACGGAGGCCCTCGGCGTTGACGAGGGCGAGGCTTCCGGTTCCGAGAACGAGGCGGCGTTTGACTACAAGACCGTTTCGGGGCAGCTGGAGGAAATTGAAAAATCCATCCGGAAAAAGCAGTTTACGCGTCAGAGCCTGGACGATGCCGCGGCATTTCTGACCCAGCAGGAAATCGTAATTGAGTTTGCGGCCAAAGGGATTGAAAAGAACTCCAAATACGTGCAGGATGCGTTAAACGCATTGGGGCCGGAGCCGGCGGAAGGGGAAAACGAAGACCCGGCGATTGCGGAAATGCGCAGCAAGTATACGGCGGTGATGAACAACTATAAAAACCGTTTGATTGAGGCGAATTTGCTCAAAACCGAAATGGCGCGGCTGAATTCGATTATTTCCGAGGCGCGGAGCCGGATTATCATCGGCAATCTGGTGGCGGAGCAGAATGTCTTGATTGCGCCGCACAACTTTTTTACGGCCATTGGCGACGCAGCGGTGTTTTTCTGGGAAATTGCAATCTCGCCGGTCGAGTGGTACCGGGGGCTTTCGGCGGAAGAACGCGAGAACGTTTACCACGGCGGATGGTACGTGCTGCTGATTTTGGGGCTGGCATTGTCGTTCGGGCTGTTCCTGCGGCGGTATATCATTAACAAATGGGGGTACGGGCATACCGAAGACTATCCCCGTTACGGACAGAAAATCGTGGTGGCGGTGATTACGGCGATTGCGTACGGGGTGATTCCGTCGCTGCTTATCGGCGGGTGCCTGTTGTGGCAATTGACCAACGAAACGCTGACGCAGAGCAAGTTCGGCGTGGTCTTGGCCAATGTGCTGTACTATTCGCTGTATGTTACGCTTATCCGGGCGCTGGCGCGGGTTACGCTGGCACCGTGGAACGGGCGCTGGCGGCTGTTTAACATTTCCGACGAGAGGGCTGAGCGCGTGTTTGCGGCGACGACGCTGTCGCTTATTTTGCTCGGGGCGGTCGGGTGCATCCGGCAGATTGCGGCTTATTTTGAAGCGAGCGAGGCGCTGACGCTGTTGTTGGAAGTGGCGGGCGACGCAATTAAGGCGTTTGTCATTATTTTGATGACATCGCGGATTTTGGGGCGGATTAGAAACCGGGGAGCCGGCGACGAAGAAAATGAGGAGGAGAGCCGGGGGGACGGTGCGGGCGGCAATGGTGGCAGCGCCACGGGCAGTAGTAGCACCACCACGGGCAACAGTGGCAGTGCCACAGGCAGTAGTAGCACCACCACGGGCAACAGTGGCAGTGCCACAGGCAGTGGTAACAGCACCACAGGTACGGCGGGGGAGGGTACCGTCGGAACCGGGACAACAAAAGGGGCCGTGGGGAGCGCGGCGGGTGGCAGCGCCACAGGCAGTGGTAGCAGCATCACGGGTATGGCGGCGGCAGCTGTGAACGGTACGGCTGTTGCGAGCGAGAAAATCGTCACTTCGGCACCGACGGCGGGAAGCGCGGCGGCTTTGCTGGCGGACGACGAACCGGAGAATATGAGCCTTTCTTCCAAAATCATCGTGTTTACGACAATTTTTGCGGTGTTGACGTTTGGCATTTCGCTGTTCGGGTATCCGGAACTGGCGACCTTTATTTTCAACCGTTTTATCGCCTCAGTGCTGTTTATCGGCGCGTTTGTCATCGTGCGGCGGTTTATTTCCGATTTGCTCAGGCGGAGCATCGTCTTTTGGATTAAGACGTTTAAACTGCGCAAACAGCTGTTGTCGAAGGCGGATTTTCTGATGACGCTGCTGGTAACGCCGCTGTTGGTGCTGTTTCTTATCTATTCGCTGCTGACGCTGTGGGGAATGCCGGGGGCGTTTATGTTGCAGGCGGTAAAGAAACTGGTGTTCGGCTTTAAGGTCGGGGGCATCAACATTTCGCTGATTTCAATCGTTACCGGGCTGCTGGTTTTCCTGATTTCACTGACGCTGGTCAAGATGATGAAAAACCGGCTTTCGAACAATCTGCTGAACCGCATCAACATGGACGAGGGAATTAAGCATTCGCTGATTTCCGGGTTCAGCTTTACGGGCTTTATTATTTCCGCCATTCTGGCGATTGTGGCGATGGGCGTGGATTTGTCCAACCTCGCGGTTATCGCCGGTGCGCTGTCGGTCGGTATCGGTTTCGGGCTGCAGGACGTCATCAAAAACCTGGTTAGCGGCATTATCCTCTTGTTTGAGCGGCCGTTTAAGGTCGGGGACTGGGTGCTTATCGGCGGCGAAGAAGGAAAAATCAAACAAATTAACATCCGCTCGACGGAGGTGGAAACCTTTAACAAGGCGAGCGTGATTATTCCGAACGCGACGCTGATTTCGTCGTCGCTGACCAACCTGACGCACGGCAACAACTGGCAGCGGCAGACGATAGCGGTCGGGGTTTCGTATGATTCGGACGCCGAGCAGGTAACGAAACTGCTGCTGGAATGCGCGCGGAGCTGCAAAAAGGTGATGAAAGTGCCGGCGCCGTATGTGCTGTTTAAGAATTTCGGCGAATCTTCGCTGGATTTTGAGTTGCGGATTTATGTTTCCGACATTTGGAGCGGCTGGTCGGCGGGCAGCGACGTGCGGTACGAAATCCTGCGACGGTTCCGCGAGGCGAATATCAACATCGCTTATCCGCAGATTGTGGTGCACCAGGGCAGCGAGGATACGAGCGTCAAGGGGTGGCAGACCAACGTTTAACGGGCGAAAGTTTTGTCTCCGACGGGTGCAGCGCGGATGTTGCGGCGGGGCGGAATGGCTTTTTATTTTTGTGTTGACGGAATAATAAAGTATGCTATACTAACAATGTTCAATTTGACGTGAAGAAATTTCATTATGAAAATATCCATACTCGGAGCTTCCGGTAAAGTCGGAACAGAGGTAATACGATTGCTGGCCGGGCAAGACTATTTTAGAGAGAAACTGGAAGTTGTCTTGTTTACGCCGCACAATGTACAAAAAATTCAGGGCTTTCTTATGGACTTAGAGGAGGCTTTTTTTATACGAAATAAGGAATTTTCTCATAACGTAAAATTTTTGCCGACAAACAATTTTAGCAGTTTATCAGAATCTGAATTGGTAATTATTTGTGCAGGACTTTTTGCTGATGAGAAAGAAAAAAAACAATATTATCTGTCTGATTCAAGCGGACGAAATGTGCAATCATTAAAAAATTATTCTCTTATTGTGGAATTATGCCGGCAAGTTGAATTTTATGCTTCTACTGCAACATTTGTTATAGTGACAAATCAGGTTGATATTATTACGCAGAGAGCGAGGGATCTTTTGACTTCAAAAAAGGTATATGGGTTGGGGTGTTATTTAGATACTATACGATTCAAAAAAATATTTTCTGAAATAACGGGTTTGGCTTTGAATGAATTTGATGCTACTATATTGGGCTTTCATAATAAAGATATGTTTATATCAGAGACAGAATTTTATATATCGAAAGACGTTTCAGATTTATATCGTAAAAAAAGTATTGCATTGCAGAAAACAATTTTGAGAGGAAAGGAAATTTCTGATATGCAAAAAGATTGTAACTATCCGGAAATAAACAGCGGTTCTTCCAAACTTCCGGCTGCAGCGCTTTATAATATAATTGAGGCATTTACTCAGAAGTTTAAAAGGTTGCAGCTTCCTTTAAATCGGAAACTGCTGCGATGTGAGGCAAACGGCTATGCCCAAATGCCCTGTTTGATTAGTTATAGAAAAATTGAAGCGGTTTCTACCATTTTGACTGAAAATGATCAGGAAAGTTTAAATAGGGGAATTAGCAATCTTCAAAGTGAGATTGATGAATTAAATATGATTTACAGGCAGTAACAAGGAATGTTTTTATGAATATAGTTTGTTTTTCAAAGTTTGCTCAGATGAGAGTTGTTGAAACCGTTTTTCCTCGGGTGGTTTTGTTTGACTGGGACGGGACACTGGCCGAGACACGCCCTGCCGTTGTTGACGCGATGGAGCATACGCTGGCCGCATACGGCAGGGAGCCGTGGGACGAGACCAAACGGAAGTATCGTGATACGTCAAAATCGCTGAAAGAAAATTTCCCCAATTTTTTCGGTGAGGAAAGCGTACGGGCATACGATGATTATCTTGCATATTATCGGGTACACGGAATGCGGCGGATTGTTCCGGCTCCCGGCGCGGCGGATTTCCTGCGCAGCTGCATAAACGCAGGTGTCGGCATATACGTTGTTTCCAATAAGGAAAAAACGCTGTTGACGGCGGAAGTGCGGCACTTTTTTCCTGATATTGTTTTTAATGCAGTCCTCGGTAATGGCGATGCTCCGCGCAACAAACCTGCGCCCGACCCTGTTTTTGCCGCCCTGAAAAATGCGGATTTTGCCATCAACCGCGAAACTGTCTGGCTGGTCGGTGATTCCAAGCAGGATACTGACTGCGCCCTTGCCGCCGGTGTTTTGCCTGTTGTTATCGGCAACGGAAAATTTATGGGCGAGGGGGAACTGGCGCAATATGCCGCCGCCGGAAAGGTAAAGTGTTTTTCTGATTTTGCCGCTTTATTTTTATATTGGGACGGGATTAGATAAAACTATGATGCTTCAACAAAAGAAATCTCCCCTTGTGGTTATTTTTGATTTATGTGGGACACTGCTGAATTCCAAAGAAGTTGATCATGATGCGATTAACTTTACATTAAAGGAGTTTAAATGTCCACCTTGGCATATTATGAAAAATAAAAAAGACAAGTCGTTATCAATGAAGGAGAATTTTCCAAATTTTTTTGGAAAAAATGCATCAAGCGCTTATGATATGTATATAAACTATCTGATGCAACATATCAATGATATTCCTTTTTTTTCATTTGCATCTGAACATTTGCAAATTTTAAAATATCAGGGAATTTTTACTGCAGTTATAACAAATCGAGACT